>Ga0335069_10000860_pt1 | contig 48761 bp, 43 predicted proteins | sample Lox_Sample_11_FD_206714 | JGI IMG/M metagenome (GOLD analysis project Ga0335069, IMG submission 206714) | Soil microbial communities from Loxahatchee National Wildlife Refuge, Florida, United States - Lox_Sample_1.1 | ecosystem: Environmental > Terrestrial > Soil > Wetlands | place: USA... | reverse complement strand
GACCGCTTTGGGGTGCGCTGGATGTTTGCCGGAAAACTGCCAGCGACCGGAGAACAATGATCAGCCTCGGGGCTTACCAAACAGTTGGAAGAACGTCCATAGGAGCACCATGAGCCGACTTGTACCTGCCGCACTCAGCATAGTTCTGCTGGTTTCCGCTGCCTTCGCGCAGAGCAGTTCCGCCGACGAACAACAGATCGCCGCCAATGAGCACGCTCTTGGCCGGGCGATGATCCAAAAGGACGTCGCAACGCTTTCCTGGCTCGTCGCCGACGATTGGTCCATGCTTGGAGAATCAGGTTCCGGAACCAAGTCCGGCTTTCTCAATGACGTCAGTTCCGGAACGCTCGTCGTCAAATCTTTCCAGATTCACGACATGCACATTCGCGTCCTCGGTGACATCGCGATCGTCCAGGCGTACGACGACGAGCAAACCATCTACGCCGGCAAAGACACCAGCGGCACCTACAACTGGACCGACGTCTGGCAAAAACGAAAGGGCCAGTGGGTCTCGATCGCGACACAACTTACGACGGTGAAGAAGAAAAACCCGTAGCCCCCATAACTTGGTGGACCCAGGTTAGCCAAAGGAAGGCGAACCTGGGCTACCCGGCCCCGGTTTCGACGACAGAAAAACAATTTCCAATCGTTGCAAAAAGTTGCGAGTAATTGCGCCCGCGACACTCCCAGTTTCCTGTGCAAAATATTCTAAGTCATTCTTCGGAAGAGCTTTACCTTAAATACATCGTGACACGATATTTGGTGACGCGCGTGCAGGAGCTTGTGTGTTCGTCTTGTGGTCCTTGCCCCCGAAAAGAGTCATTCGGCAGGTATTCCCAAGTTGTTCTCACAGAAACTCTTGCTGAAAAGAGGAATGAATGGCAATGAAAAAGACAACTATGGTTTGCGCGGCCCTGCTCATCACGGCCATGCTCCCGTTGCGAGCCAAGGCCGACATGTTCGACTTCAGCTTCTCCGGTTCTGGAGTCAGCGGCACAGTCCAGTTGACATACGGCTCAGCGACGGACGCGAAGTATCCGAACGCCTTTGAGGTGACCGGAATCAGCGGTACCTTCTCTGACTCGAACAATGGCCTCAACATCGTCGATGCATCGATCTTGTCATTGGTGCCCATCAACCACGCTACGCCCGAGTCCAGCAACTTACTGGCGCCAGATGATTTCAGCCGGTTCGCGGTAGCAAATGGCTTGCCGGCACAGGAAAACGGTTTTCTAACCTATGACAACCTCTACTGGCCGGGTGGTTCTCCGCAAACCGCCTCCGACTACCCCCTCCATGGCGGATTCCTGGACATCTACGGCCTGATGTTCAACATCGACGGCGGCGATGTGGTCGACCTATGGAGCAATGGCACGATCACCGGGAGTGGCGATGGGCCGATCTACGGAGTTGCAGTCGCTACCTCGGATCAGGCACTGGATTACGAAGGCAACTTGTCGGTCAGCACTCCAGAGCCTAGCGCGTTGCTCATGCTCAGCTTCGGAGTGTTCGGACTGGCAGGCATGCTGCGCCGTAAATCCAAATTAGTGAGTCAGTAAATTGGCAAGTCAGTAAGTGGAAGAAGGAAGTGTTAACGCTGGCGGTGAACCCAGGTTAGCCAAAGGAAGGCGAACCTGGGCCACCCGGCGGAGTTTCCCAGATTACCGCGCATTAATCGAGGGATCCGGTCGATTTAAGAACTTCAGAGCTTCATCAGTCACGTTTCCGCAAGTCTTTTGGTGTTGCTCTAGCCACCACCTGCGGCACAGTTTCGGCTGAAAAGGGAATTGAGGCGCTTTGGGCTCGCAGTAAGTTACAGCAGCGAAGGCCTTGCTTAGCTCCACGTAGCCGTCGTAAGTGCCGAGATATTGATCTCGCCACGCGTCGCCCGTCCCGTATGACACCGGTATTTGAAATCCGAGGGCTTGTAGAGAGAAGCTAAATTGCCGGGTGCCCCAGGTTCACGTCCCTTTTCTGGACGTTAACCTGGGACTACCACCAGCGTTCATCCCAATTCTTTCAATTACCAAATTACGAAATTACCCAATTACCAAATCTGAACAACTGGCGTTTCGCCCACGATGGCGCTAAGTCAAAGCTCACCTTTTTCGCCGCAAAATCCATAACTTCCCAGTTAGCATTCCCTCTCGGCCCTCTTGCAGCCAGAATCCGCCAACTCCTACCTGCTCAAGAATTTGCCTCTAACTCGTTTCCCCTGAGGATTATGCCCAAACCTCCGCCGCTAAAATCTTGATTCCAAAGATTCGGACAAAAATCAGTCCTGTCCGCCGGCTGCTAACTCTCTCGTTAACGAACAAAACCCGAAAGCGCTCGATTGTTCCACGTGGAACACTCTGAAAATAAAACACTTTCGCGACGGTAGGGATTCCTCGGCTTCGCTTCGCAAAGCCTTCGGAATGACAAAAAGAAAAAATGCTCCTAAGGCAGCGCTAAAGCGCTGCTCCACCCAAAATCCGCGGACAGGAGTGTCCGCGGTACACAAAAGAAAAGGCCCGCTCTGGCGAGCAGGCCTTTAGGTGGTGATTCGAGATCCTTCGCTCAGCAAAAGAGGCTTCGCTCAGGATAAGCGCCCGCGGCTCAGACGCCGCGGAAAGCGCGCTTACTTAGTACATGTCGCCCATGCCGCCGCCGTGGCCGCCCGGCATCGGTGCACCCTTCTTCTCTTCAGGGATTTCCGACACGAGAGCTTCGGTGGTCAGCATCAGGCTGGCGATCGAGGACGCGTTCTGCAGCGCGGTGCGGGTGACCTTTGTCGGATCAACCACGCCGGCCTTGATCAGGTCTTCGAATTCGCCGGTCTGGGCGTTGTATCCGAAGTTCGCGTCCTTCGAGTCGCGGATGCGGCCGACAACCACAGCACCTTCTTCACCGGCATTGCCGACGATCTGGCGCAGCGGCTCTTCGAGCGCGCGACGAACGATGTTGACGCCGATCGCTTCATCGCCCTGCAGCTTCAGCGAATCGAGCGCGCTGACGCAGCGAACCAGAGCCACGCCGCCGCCGGGGACGATCCCTTCCTCGACCGCCGCACGGGTAGCGTGCATCGCGTCTTCGACGCGGGCTTTCTTTTCCTTCATTTCGGTTTCGGTTGCGGCACCGACCTTGATCACCGCCACGCCGCCGACGAGCTTCGCCAGGCGCTCCTGGAGCTTCTCGCGGTCGTAGTCGCTGGTGGTTTTGTCGATCTGGCTGCGGATTTCTTTCACGCGGCCTTCGATCTCGGACCCTTTGCCCTTACCTTCGACGATGGTGGTGTTGTCCTTATCGACGGTGATGCGCTTGGCCTGGCCGAGGTCCGCCATCTGAACGTTCTCGAGCTTGATGCCGAGATCTTCGGTGATGGCCTTGCCGCCGGTGAGGATGGCGATGTCTTGCAGCATGGCCTTGCGGCGATCGCCGAAGCCAGGCGCCTTTACGGCGCAAACCTGCAAGGTGCCGCGCAGCTTGTTGACGACGAGAGTGGCGAGGGCTTCGCCTTCGACGTCTTCGGCCACGATGATCAGCGGCTTGCTGTTCTTCGCGATCTGCTCGAGCAGCGGGAGCAGGTCTTTCATGCTGCTGATTTTCTTTTCGTGAATCAGGATGTAGGCGTTCTCGAGAACGGCTTCCATGCGCTCGGGATCGGTGACGAAGTACGGGCTGAGGTAGCCGCGGTCGAACTGCATGCCTTCGACGACTTCGAGCTGGGTGTCCATTGTCTTGGACTCTTCCACGGTGATGACGCCGTCTTTGCCGACCTTCTTCATGGCCTCGGCGATGATCTTGCCGATGGTGGAGTCATTATTGGCGGAGATGGTGCCGACTTCGGCGATCTTCTTCATATCGCCGGAAACGTTCTGGGACAGCTTGTCGAGCGCGCCGTTGCTGCGGTTGCCATCGTGATCGACGGTGCCGCAGATAGCGGCGACGGCCTTCTCGATGCCACGCTTGAGGGCCATCGGGTTGGCGCCGGCGGCTACGGTCTTCACGCCTTCGCGGTAGATGGACTGCGCGAGCACGGTCGCGGTGGTGGTTCCGTCACCGGCCACGTCGCTGGTCTTGGAGGCGACTTCGCGAACCATCTGGGCGCCCATGTTCTCCATGGTGTCCTTCAGTTCGATTTCCTTCGCGACGGTCACGCCGTCCTTGGTGATGGTGGGGGAACCGAATTTCTTTTCGATGACGACGTTGCGGCCCTTGGGACCGAGCGTCACTTTGACGGCGTCGGCGAGAATGTTGACGCCGCGCAGAATTGCCTGGCGAGATTCCTCGCCGTGAACAACTTGCTTTGCCATTGCTGCAATCTCCTTCGTTTAGCTGGTGCGGGCGAGGCCCGCGATTTCTTCTTAAAGCAGATCCCTCGGCGCTTCGCGCCTCGTGATGACAAATCGGATCTGGTGGTTCTTCGAACTACTTCTTGGCGTGAGCGGCGTGCTCTTTGGTTTTGCCGGCGCCTTCGAGGATGCCGAGGACTTCCTCTTCACGCATGATCAGGAAATCTTCGCCGTCGATCTTGATGTCGGTGCCGGAGTACTTGCCGAACAGGATGCGGTCGCCGGCTTTCACATCGAGAGGGAAAGTCTTGCCTTCTTCGTTCGACTTGCCTTTGCCAACGCTGATGACTTCGCCTTCCTGCGGCTTGTCCTTGGCGCTGTCGGGAATGATGATGCCGCCACGGGTGGTTTCGGCCTCTTCGACGCGACGAACCACGATGCGGTCATGAAGTGGGGTGAGCTTTGTAGCCATGCTTCAGACTCCTTTCGAGTGCTGGTTTGGACTTGATTGCTGGGGTTTACCGCTGAACTACGGAGAGGTGAGTCTCTGCTAGCACTCATCTCCTACGAGTGCTAATTGTAGGGAAGTGCCGGGAAGTTTGTCAAGACCTGAGTCACTTGCGCTCAAGTTGCTGGAAGTGGGCGGCGGCGAAGGGCTTGGGGATAGTAGGGGCGGTCTGGCATTGTTTTCCGCACTATTAATTTGGAAGGCAACAGGCGAGAGTGGCAGCATCTCTAACCACGCGTCGGCTGACGAACTGCCGCTGGCGCAGGCAATAGCTGACGAGTTGGTGAGCACGTGCGGGTCCCCGGGTCCTGTTTGTCGTTCGTCGTTGTTCTCCTCTGCTTTCTGCTGAGCTTGTGCTTGCTGACCGCTACGATGTTCGCAGCGACTAATCCTGATCCCATTGAAGTCAGTAGTCTGCCGGGTGAGCGGGGCGCGATGTATCTGCCTCCGGCGATGCACAGCCGGTTTCCGGCAGTGTTAACCGCGCCCGTCCGCAAGAAGATGCCGAAGAAACTGGACGCGCGGTATGACATCACGCAGATCGGGACGCGCGACGTGGGCCAGGGGCTCGACTTCTATTCGCTGAACCGGGAAATCGCGATGGGGCAGGCGCTGGCGCGCGAGGTCGAGAACCAGGTGCGACTGGTGAAAGATCCGGTGATCACGGAGTACATCAACCGGCTGGGGCAACGGCTGGTGCGGAACTCCGATGCGAAGGTTCCGTTCACGATCAAGGTGATCGACAGCGACGAGATCAACGCGTTCGCGCTGCCGGGCGGGTTCTTCTACGTCAATACCGGAATGATTATGGCGGCCGACGACGAGGCCGAACTGGCCGGCGTGATGGCGCACGAGATCGCGCACGTGGCAGCGCGGCATGCAACGAAGAACGAATCGCGCGGCGACCTGATGGACCTAATGTCGATGCCGCTGATCTTCTTCGGCGGGCCGGTGGCGATGGTGCTGCAACAGGCGATGAACCTGGCCATCCCGATGAGCTACTTCAAATTCACGCGCGATGCGGAGCGCGAGGCGGACCTGCTGGGGCTGGAGTATCAGTATGCGAGCGGATACGATCCCGAGGAATTTGTGCGGCTCTTCGAGCGGTTGAAGGCCACGGAGAAAAAGAAGCAGAGTCCGTTTGATAAGGCGTTTGCGACACATCCGATGAACAGCGAACGGATCCGGCGGGCGCAGGAGGAGATCGCGAACTACCTGCCGTCGCGGGACGACTATGTGGTGGATACCAGCGAGTTCCAGGAAGTCCGGCGTCGAGTAATGGAACTGAGCGACCGGCGCAAGATCGACCTTGGGAAAATGACGCCGGTGCTGGTGCATCGCGATAAGGATTCGGGGCCTCCGGGAACGGTGCAGGAGAGCGGCAAGTCAGGGGATCAGGCGTCGGATCCGGATCAGCCGGTGATGATCGATGCGACGGATTGGGAGAAGACAAGTACGAAGGGCGGTGGACGAAGTACGAAGTAAACCCCTCACATCTTGTCACGGAATTGCCCCGACGATGCGAAGTGCTTAGAATGGCGGCATGAAGCGGTCCTGGGTTTTGCTGCTCCTCACTCTCACGCTGGTTACGGTGGCTTTTGCCGGCAAGAAAAAAGACAAGGATCCCGAGCAGTACTGCGATCTGAAGATCAAGGTGCTCAAAGAGACTAATGGAAAGCCGGTGCGCAATGCCGCGGTGGTGCTGCATCCGGTGAGTGCGAGCGGCAAACAGAGCCGCGCGGGTATGGACTTGAAGACCGACGAGAACGGTGTGGCGGCGTACAACGCGGCTCCGTACGGCCTGATGCGGATACAGGTGATCAGCCCCGAACTGCAGACCTATGGCGACGACATCGAGATCAATCAGGCCGAGCAGGAGATCGTGGTGAAGATGAAACCTCCGCAGAAGCAGTACTCGATCTATGAGCATGGGGCGACAGAAGCGCCCAATGCCGAGGGCCAGCAAAATAAAGACGACCAGAAGAAGTAGGCTTCGGTCAGTTGAGTACCCCACTCAACCCAAAGAGGGTTGAATGGGTCACTCACCCACATCTTGCTGTGGCCAACCCGACCGTTCTACATCTCTATTCCTATTTGCGGTCATAGCGGATTTCGCCGCCGCTGTCTTTCACCAGATGATCGGAAGCGAGGAACTGCTTCGCTTCCTTGTCACTCTTCAGGTAGTCATCCCAAAAGGCGAGGCTGGCGGTTTTCACCCAATCGAAGATGGCAACTTCGTCGATATCGGTCTTCGGCGCGGGTCCGCCGAAGAGGTTCTTGCCTTCGGCGAGGCGTCCGGTGAACGACATATGGCTCGCATCGTGGATGAAGAGCAGGTATTTGTCGCCGGAGGGCGCGAGCTTGAACGCAGAGGTGCGCCATTCGGGTGGCTGTGCACCGAAACTGGCGTCGCGCGATCCGGTCATCACCATGACTGGAAGCTTCATCTCATTCCATGAGTCGTCCGTGAATCCCAGTTGATCGGGGCCCTGCGGCGAAAGCAGCAGGATGGCCTTAGCGCGCGAGTCCCTGAACGACTGTAGTCCGGTCTTGCCAGGAAGCATGATACGGGCGCCGCCGATTAACGCTGCAGTCTGGGAGCCGAGCGAGTGGCCGCCGACCCCGATGTGGTCGCGGTCCATGCGTCCTTTGATTTCGGGCACCTGCTTTTCAATTTCGGGAAATGAGTTGAGGACGAGTTCGACATCGGCGATGCGGCTGGTCCAGCGCTCGGGGTTTTTGGCGTCGCTGAGGATGGTGAAGACACTGGCAGTTTTGTCACCCGAGGCGCGGCGCAAGCGAACGGAATCTTCGTGCGTGGGCTGAAGGACGATGTATCCGTTGCCAGCCCAGTACTGGGTGAGGCCGAGATAGCCGTTATCGTCGCCACCGGCTCCGTGAGAAAAGATGATGACAGGAACTTCGCCCGGCGCGGTCGGGTAGCTGACGCGCAGCGGCAGATCTTTGTTGCGGGCGGAGTCGTGAAGGCTGATGGTGGTCGAGGTAAAGGCGGGACCGGGTGTGGACTGGGCGAAGGCAAACGATGCCAGGAGAAGAAAGAACAGAGGCACAAACCGAGTGTTCTTCGTCATACGTGTGCGAACGTAGTATCACGAAGACAGTTGCGGAGGTAGAGGTGACGAAGGTACCGGGAATTCATATCTTCTTCTGACGCAAAAGCGGGGTGCACATATCAGCTCGGTTCAGAACGGTTTTCCAAGCTGTAATGGCGACCATCGTACAAAGGCTGGAGTCTGTGATTGTCCCAAGTAATGCCTTGCGAGATGGCACTCTCAGCGGCAGCAACGGCGTCCTGTAAGTTCATTGATTCAGGACCTTGTCCCACGACCGCGCCATTGCGCGCATAAATGACTGCAAAAACTTCACCATCGCTGTTCAGTCGTTCGGCTGCGTCGAATTCTTCCTCGTAGTTGTACTCGAAGTTCTGTTTGACAATCCAAACTTCGTACTCAGCTGTTCCTCCATACAGCCAAGTTCCCGACTTGACGATCTCAGCCCGTTCTCTATTCGTAGTCGCCATTTTCAATTCGTGAGCTACAGCGCTGACCTCAACTCTCTCCGCAGTATCTTCCCTGACGGGTTCCTCGGAATCTGCGCCACGAGTCGGATTTCGCGCGGAAGTTTGTGGTGGGCGAGGCGGTCGGCGACGAACGAGGCGATATCGGCGCGGACTCTTTCGGAGTCGGCGAATTCATCACGGAGGACAACGAACGCGCAGGGGATTTCTCCGGCCTCAGCATTGGGTCGTCCGACGACACCGCAGTCGCGGACGGCGGGATGCTCCAGCAGGACGGCTTCGACTTCGGCGGGCGAGACGGGGAAGCCTTTGTATTTGATCATCTCCTTGCGGCGATCGACGATGCGGTAATAGCCATTGGCATCGCGCGTGGCCACATCTCCCGACCAGTACCAGTCGTCGCGCATCACGTCGGCGGTAGATTGCGGTGACTTCCAGTATCCGAGCATGAATTGTGGTCCGCGCATGACGAGTTCGCCAGGTTCTCCCTCGGCCGCTTCGCGTTCCTCGCCACCGTCGAACGTCATTAGCCGGCAATCGGTGGCATAGACCGGCGCGCCGATCGCTTCCACCGGACAAGGGTCGCTGGTGTCGATGCATCCGATGTGCGTGACCGGCGAGGCTTCCGTCATGCCATAGCCCTGCGCGACGTGGACGCCGGTGAGGCGCGTGAGGCGATGCGCGAGTTCGGGCGCCAGGGGCGCGGCTCCGGACTTGATCCATTGCAGGCAATGGTTCGTCGGGAAGAGGCCTTTTTCGGCGGCCTGACAAAACGCGTTTAACACGGGCGGTACACTCGGCGCGGTCGTGATGCGCTCTTCGGCAATTAGACGGAGCGCGGTTTCGACATTGAAGCGCGGCATCAGGACGATCGTCATGCCCAGTATGAGCGCGGGGTTGAGGACGACGTTCAGTCCGTAGATGTGGTAGAGCGGCAGATAACAGAGTAGGCGATGGTCGGGGTTGCTCGAAAGTGCGCCGGGCCCGTAGGCCTGATAGACGTTCGAGACCAGGTTGAAGTGCGAGAGCATCACACCCTTGGGCAGTCCGGTGGTTCCGCTGGAGTAGGGAAGCGCGGCGATGGTCACGCGCGAGTCGTGCTCCGGTTGGGGGAGCGCGACGGCGGTGGGGCGAAGTAGATCGGTGAACGGCAGCAAGCCGCTGGTCGGTGCGGTGCGAGTGCTGTACAAGCAGCGCAGGTCAGGCAAGCCGCTGAGATCCATGCCGGAGATAAGCGTGCTGTCGGTGATGAGAATCTTCGCGCCGGAATTCTCAAGCTGGTAGCGGACTTCACGCTCGCGGTAGCTGGGGTTGAGCGGCGTGGCAGCGGCTCCGGCGAGCGTAGCCGCGTGATAGGAGATGGCGAACTCCCACGAGTTCGGCAGGTAGATGGCGATGAAGTCTCCGGGACGAACGCCGGCGGCGACGAAGCGGCGCGCGAGGCGATGGACGAGTTCTCCGTATTGCGCGTAGGTGATGCGCAGCGGAGATTCGGGCGTGGACGTGTCGACGAGTGCGACTTTCGAGGAGAAACGCTCGCAGGCGGAGAGCACGGCGCTGTGAACGAAGACTCCGGCGGGATCGGCGAGAAATTGGGTCCGTTTCATCGTGCCTGCAGCTTGCGCAGGAATTCGCGTTCGTCCATGCGGTACTTGAATGCTTTGCGTCCGTTGATGAAGACCACCGGCACTTCGTCGCTGTACTGACGGCGCAGTTCAGGAGAGGACTCGACGTCCACGTCTTGCCACTTGAAATGGGCGTGGCGCGAGAGCTTCGTCAGGGATTCCTTGACGATCTCGCAAAGATGGCATCCCTTGCGCGAATAGACGATGACCTGGTGGTCCTCCGGCATGGCGGGGAGTTTACCACGTTGCTAAGTAAGAAGGACGATGGACGAAGGACGAAGTAAAACAAGACGGCGAAACTGGGCGCTCCATCTTGGCGTCGGCTCTCGATTCTTTTTACTGCTTACTTCGTCCGTCGTCTCTCGTACTGGTATCAAGGGAATTGTCCCAGGCATGGTGGCGCTCGAGGTAGGCGCGGAAGGTTTTCAGGGGATCGCGGGTATCGCGTCCGCGAGGGCCGGGCGCCAGGAAGTTCACGCAGTCGATGAGAGTGGGGCCATGTCCGCGACGGGCGGCGCTGGTGGCTTCCTTGGTGACGCGGTAGACAGCGATGACGTCGCGTCCGTCGACCGCGATGGTGGGGGAGGGCCAGTGCGAGAGAGACGAGCCGTCGTGATTGCGCGAAGAGGTGCGGGAGTCGGTCCAGTCGGCAAGAACCACGAGAGGCAGACGTTGAGCGCCGGCGAACTCGACGGCCCGATGGAATCCGCGTGAGCGAGTGAGTTTGCCGGGAGCAAAGGCGATGACGACGGAGCCGGAGGCCGCTCGACGAAGGGCACAGGCGATGCCGGCGGCAAAACTACAGAACATTTCAGGATCAGGGGCGATGATCTTCGATTCACGAGGGCTATCTTCGTCATTCTTCTTGCGAGCGAGAACCGTGGCTGGATCGGCGCCACGCAGGATTTCGAGAACGGGACTTGGAGTGGCCGAGACGATGGTGTCGAGTTCGGCGGTATTCTCTAAGGTTCCGGCGAGAATGGCTTCGCCGAAGTGTGACGAGCGCGAGCGTTTTGCGTGGTCGCGCGCGCGCAACATCGTGGCGTAAAGATGATGAAGGATCTCGTGCGGGAGCGGTGCTTCGAGAACAGGAGGTGTCGTAGCGGCGGGTTGCGTTGACATGCAAGGCGATTGTAAATGCGGCTTGAAATAGTGCCAGAATGGGCGGTCGCGAGATGAGTGCGAATTTGCAGGTCCGTTTAGGGAGGAATGTTTTCCACAGGGGTGTGGATAAGACTGTGGATAAGCCGGATTAAATTCCTTTAACCCTTGCAAGTCTTTGAAGTTGTACAGTTTGCACCCGTAAGGGTGCGAGTGCCGGCGGTGGAGAACGTTTGAAAAGTCCTGCTGTGGGTGGTTATAAGTGTGAGTAATGATGCGTTAACTTGCGTCGTTGGCGTGCCGGATTGGAACCGACTTGAAACAGCGCATTGACAAATTGTTGACGGAACGAGGGCTGGCGCCATCGCGGGAACGCGCGCAGGCGTTGATTATCGCGGGCCGGGTGCTGGTGAACGAACAGAAGGTGGAGAAGCCGGGAACGTCCGTCGATAACGATGTCATTATTCGATTCTTGGGCGACGATCTGCGCTATGTGTCGCGCGGCGGATTGAAGCTGGAGCGGGCGCTGGAGCAGTGGCAGATCAAGGTAAACGGAAAGACGTGCATGGATGTGGGAGCGTCGACCGGAGGATTTACTGATTGCCTGCTGCAACACGGAGCGGCGAAAGTGATCGCCGTCGATACCGGGTACGGGCAGATCGATATGAAGCTGCGAAACGATCTGCGAGTGGAACTGCACGAGAAGATGAATGCGCGGTACCTGAAGCGGGGCGATGTTCAGGAGGCCGAGTTCGTGGCAATGGATGTCTCGTTCATCTCCGCAACGCTGGTGTTACCGGCGTTGGTGCAGGCGAGTGGCGCGAAAGAGATCGTCGTGCTGGTGAAGCCGCAGTTCGAAGTTGGGCGTAAGTTGGTAGGGAAGGGAGGGATCGTTCGAGATGAGGGGGCGCAGCGGGGCGCGGTCGAGAAAGTTTCAACGTGTTTGCACGAATTGGGATTCGAGGTGAGCGAGGCAATCGATTCACCGATCCTGGGAGCGGAGGGGAACCGGGAGTTCCTGGTCCGCGGATACAGAAGCTGAGTGTTCAAAGGCCGAGATTCACAGAGTTGGCGACTTCATCCATCACGGGACGACAATCTGAGGCAGCACCCAGGGTCGAAGTTTCGGTAAGTGAGTAAAAGGTCAACTTGTGTTGCAGGAAAATGATTCGTTGCACGACCGGGACCGGACCCACGCTCACCTGATAATTGACGGCGTAGGCTTGTTTGCCGCCGAGTGGGAAAGGGCCCTCCGACAGCCACTCGAACGAGGGATTCGTTATTCGTATCTGAGACTCAAGTTGGCGCGCTGTTCCCGTATCGTTCTGCACCGGAAGTTGCGCGATCATCATGAGTCCCACCTGGCATCCCAGCGTTGGACTTGCCGCTTTAAAGACGAAACGTTCCGAGCTATCGTCGATCAGCCAGTCGCCTGGTGTGGTGATCTGAAAACCATACTTTGGATTCCGATACACGTTCTTGCCCGAGACAGTTTCCGATTTGGCTAGCGATCGATCGATCGGATGGTACTTGGGAAGCCACAACCCGAGAGTTACCAGGGCTGCATAATTGAAGATGAGGATGGCGCCGAGCGCGACGGGGACAATCGGCGTAAGGCCCGCCTGTACGGTAAACGCATCGGTTACCTCAGCGGGCAGGCTAGCCCGAAGTTGTTTGCGCGCGATGCGAAAGGCATCGACGGCGACAATCATGGCGGCGAGTTCCGCAACTACGGCAATCGCGTTCGATCCTGCGGCAGAGAGGAACACCCGACTCGCGAAGAACCAGATCAGGCCCTTTTTGCGCTCTCCTAGATAGAAGTACCCGAACCCGCTGGTGAGCAGGTTCAACATCGCGGCAACTCGTGGATTAGTTCCGATGAGGAAGTCGGAGATTCCAGAATTGATTTCCCTGGCGCTGTAGAAAGCGTCGAAGAAGCCGAACCCGTACAGCACAATGGCAGCGCGCAGGCCAATGCCCCAGAACAGCGGGTTAGACGCAGGACTGACAAACACGACCAGGCCTATCGCCGCCGTGAAGAATGCGGCCGTGAGCGTACCGGTTTGCCCCTTTTTGCAATAGAGGTGGCCGAGTCCGGGATACAGCAGGCTCAGAACGAACGCGACACCAGGTTTCTTTCGCTGATCTTCGGGAGCAGGACGTATTCCTTCGAGTGTAGGGCGGATGTCTGCAGTCGAGCCTAGTGATATCAGTTCCATAGGCGCGCGGATTGTATCAGCACAGTGGCTGCTTTGTTACGTGAAATTGCGCGGATCGGGAGTCGGCTTCTGTACAATGCGCATTCTGTTCCGTATAAAAGTGGCAGATGAAAACGGTTGCCATCGTTTCGAAGCCTGTAAAGCCGGAGTTGCGGCAGATCGTCCCTGAGCTGGTGGGGTGGTTGCGGCAGCATGGATACAAGGTCATCACCGATCGCGAGACTTGCGAGTACACGACGTCAGAGTGCGAGGCGATCGATCGGCAGGCGCTGGCATCGTTGCGTCCGGATCTGCTGATTGTGCTCGGTGGCGATGGGACATTGCTTTCGGCGGCTCGTGCGGTGGCGCCGCTTGGCACGCCGATCCTGGGAATCAACCTGGGATCGTTGGGATTTCTTACCGAGGTGCCGCTCGAGGACTTGTATCCGGCGCTGGAGGCGGTGCACGGAGGCCAAGGTGAGCCCGACAACCGCAGCATGGTTCATGCGACGCTGATGCGCGGCGACAAGGTAATCACCGAACACCACGCCCTGAACGATGTCATCCTGAGCAAGAGCACCATCGCCCGGCTGGTCGCATTCGAAATTTTCATCAATAAAGAATTCGTTTCGTCGTATCGCGGCGATGGGCTGATTGTGGCGACACCCACGGGATCGACCGCGTATTCGCTGGCCGCGGGTGGACCGATCCTGACGCCTTCGGTAGCAGGCCTGGTGATCTCGCCGATTTGCCCGCATGCGCTGACGCATCGCCCGGTGGTGGTGCCGGAGCGGGTGGAGATCGAAATTTTGGTCAAGAACGCGGACGAAGAGGCGTTCCTCAGCATCGACGGGCAGATTGGAATACCGGTACTGCAAGGCGACAAACTGGTATGCCGAAAATCGCCCCATGTAACGCACATGTTACGGCTGCGGAAGACCTTCTTCGATGTGCTGCGCACGAAGTTGAAGTGGGGACAGAAGTAGAGCCGATTGGCAATAAGGCGCGTAGCATCTTGGAGCAGGCTTACGGCGCAGACGATCTCGATGAAGACGTTCGAACTTCACGAGAGCTCGAAAAAGCAGTTAGTAGCAGGACCCAGATCCGCATTGCAAGGACTCAGGATCCATGACGCCGCCGACAGTTGCAGGTTAGGGAGGAAACCTGTCGACGCACGCGTCCCATTCGAGCCTTCTTCCGGCTTGAATGAGGTAGTTACAATGGATCCACCGTGATCACTGAGGCTCTTCACCAGATTGCCAACCACAGACGCTCGCTCTCCCGCGACGAGGCGCGCCAGCTCATGTCCGCAATCCTGAACGGCCAGGCCACCGACGCGCAGATCGCGGCCTTGCTGGTTGCGCTCCATATGAAGGGCGAGACGGTCGAAGAAATTGTCGGATTCGCCGAAGCCATCCGCGCCGCCGCTTTGCCGCTGCAACTTCAACGCGACTCCGCCCTCGACGTCAGCGGCACCGAGCGCGATGCGCTCGTCGATACCTGTGGTACCGGCGGTGACGCCAGCGGCACCTTCAACATCTCGACTGCTACTGCGCTTACGGTCGCCGGAGCGGGCGTCCGCGTCGCCAAGCATGGTAACCGCAGCGTTACATCGAAGTGCGGATCGGCCGACGTCATGGAAGCTCTTGGCATCAACATCTACCTGCCGCCCGCGCGTGTTGCCGCCTGCCTGGATGAGGTCGGAATCGCGTTCCTGTTCGCCCCTTCGATGCATTCGGCCATGAAGTACGTGCAGCCCGCCCGCCGCGAGCTGCGCCTGCGGACAGTATTCAACCTGCTCGGCCCGCTTACCAATCCCGCACAAGCATCGGCCCAGGTGGTCGGTGTCTATTCGGCGGAGTTGGTCGACAAGGTCGCTGAAGCGCTGTCCATGCTCGGACTCACCCGCGCCCTGGTTGTCCATGGCAGCGATGGTCTCGACGAAATCACCATCACCGGCCCGACCCGCATCGCGGAAGTCCGTAACGGATCCGTTCGCAGCTACGAAGTCACACCTGAGCAGTTCGGATTCGCGCGTTCCCCGATCGACTCCCTTATGGGCGGGGATGCCGCCGAAAACGCCGCTATTATTCGCGCCATCCTCAATGGCGATAAATCCCCGAAGCGCGAGGTTGTCCTGCTCAACGCTGCTGCTGCTCTCGTCGCCGCCAGCCGCGCCGATTCCATCGCCGAAGCCCTTCCGCTCGCCACCAGGGCCCTCGACTCAGGCGCCGCCGTCGCGAAACTCGAAGCTCTCATCACCTTCACCAATTCGTCTAGCTAGACATCAGTTTGGTGCCCCGCGTCTGCCGTCCTTTGACAGACGTGGGAATCACCGCTTGCCTCATTCGGCTCGATTTATCATTCCCACCGGAGACACTTATGCTCGAAATCGTCACCATGGAAGTTCCCGCCGAGTCGAACATCATCGTCGGCCAGACCCACTTCATCAAATCGGTAGAAGACATCTACGAAGCGGTGGTCAACACGGTCCCGCAAGCCAAGTTCGGCGTCGCCTTCAACGAAGCCTCCGGACCATGCCTCACCCGTGCCGATGGCAACGACGACGAACTCAAAGCCGCCGCCATCCGCAACGCGCAGGCGCTCGGCGCCGGACACGTCTTCGTCCTTCTCGTCCGCAACGCCTACCCCGTGAACCTGTTGAACGTGCTGCAGAACGTGCCGGAAGTCTGCTCGATCTACTGCGCTACGGCGAATCCGCTCCAGGTCATCGTCGCCAAATCCGACCAGGGCCGAGGGGTCATGGGCGTCATCGATGGTTCATCTCCAAGGGGAATCGAAACCGCTCAGGACGTGCAGACCCGCAAGGACTTCCTGCGTAAAATCGGCTACAAACGCTAGATAACAATGGCGTTACAGCTAAGTTCTTTGTTTCCGCTTATGTACGGACGGTCATCGCTAAGTTGTTGATTCTACGTAGCGGGTATCTGAAAATCCCGCCTGTAAGTCCTTTATTTTCGCGCATTTGCCCGTAACTCACTGATTCTATTGGAAGGGTAGGGTGCTTTTTATTTTTAGACCCGCACCTTTTCCCGCCACTGGGCGATGTCGACCTTCCAGCCTAACTCTTTCGTGATTGCCTGCTTCAATTCCGCCGCGGCATCGGGCTCGCCATGTACAAGATATGTCTGCCGCGGCTGGTCCTTGAACGTGTGCAGCCATTCCAGCAGTTCAGCCGTGTCGGCGTGGTCGCTGAACTGCTCCAGTGCCGCCACCTGCCCGCGAATCGGAACCATCTCGCCAAAAATTTTCACCTCTTTCGCACCCGATTTGATCGTGAACCCGCGCGTGCCCGGCGACTGGAATCCGATGAACAGCACCGTGTTGTGCGGATCGGGCAGTCGCAGCAGCAGGTGATGCAGAATGCGCCCGCCCGACACCATCCCGCTCGACGAAACAATGATGCAGGGATACTTCACGTCATTGATTTTCTTCGAGTCGTCCGGCGTTTTGGCGAAGCTGAAACCCTCCCAGTCGAATGGCGAGCCAAGCTTCTGCACCAGTTGCTTGGTTTCCTGGCTGTACTCTTCGCTGTGCTTCAGAAAAATATTTACGGCCTCGATGGCCATCGGGCTATCAGCAAATACCGGCACCTTGGGAATCTGCCCCGCCACCATCAACTCTCGCAGCATGTAGAGAAATTTCTGCGTCCGCTCCACGGCGAACGAGGGAACGATCACACTCCCGCCGCGCTTCACCGTGTCGGTGATCAGCTTCGCCAGTTCCGGCCGCGGATCGGTCTTCGGATGCACCCGGTTCCCATATGTCGATTCCATCACCAGGATTTCTGTGCTCTCGCCCTCCGTCGGACCGGAATGCAGCACGCGTCCCGGCGCGATTTGCGAATCGCGGACGCGGCCGATGTCTCCAGTGAACAACAGCTTTCTCGTAGCGCCGTTTACGCCGAGCGAAATTTCCACCATCGACGATCCGACGATGTGTGCCGCATGCACAAATCGGAAGCTGAAATCCGGCCGCAATTGCTTCACCTGCTCAAAATCCACGGGCTGGAATTGCTTCAGGCATTCCTGGGCTTCTTCCATCGTGTACAGCGGCAACGCGGGAGTGTGCTTCGAAACTTTACGCTTGTTGTAGAATGCCGCGTCTTCTTCCTGCAGGTGTCCGGAATCGGGCAGCAGGATCGAGCACAGATCGATCGTTGCTGGGGTCGCGTAAATCGGGCCACGGTAGCCCTGTTTCACCAGCCGCGGAATCCATCCCGAGTGGTCGAGATGCGCATGCGTCAGAACGACGGCGTCGATCTCTTTTGCCGGAATTGGCGGACTTTGCCAGTTGCGCTCGCGCCATTCCTTCTGTCCCTGGAACAGCCCACAGTCGATCAGGACCTGAAATCCGGGTTTGCCGCTTTCGTCATCGACGGTGTTAATCAGGTGTTTGGAGCCGGTCACCACTCCGGCGGCGCCGAGGAACTGTATGTAGGCCAGAAGCCACCTCGCAGAAAGATGTAACGGACAGGTGATTGTAAATGCTGGCTCGGCTAGAGGAGAATGATGGCGGAGATACAGTGCGCGAGACGCTGGAAATCATCAACCAGATGCAATCCGATGGCGTGATTGGCAAGTACGCGATCGGCGGAGCTGTAGGTGCGGCTTTTTACGTCGAGCCTTCCACGACATTTGATCTCGATATCTTCGTCCTTATGCCGGCGAGTACTGGCGCACTAATCACGTTGTCGCCGATATACGATTATCTTTCCAAGCGTGGTTGTTCGCCGGAAGCAGAGCACATCGTGATTGCCGGATGGCCCGTGCAGTTCCTAAGCGCCTCGAATACGCTCGAGGAAGAAGCGATTGAGGAGGCCGTATCCACGGAAGTTGACGGAGTTCCGACGCAGATTATGCCTCCGGAGCACCTCATAGCTATCGCTCTCCGAACCGGCCGCCCCAAGGATCACCTGCGCATATTGCAATTCGTTGATCAGAAAATGTTTGATATGGACAAGCTTACGTCGCTTCTTCAAAAACATGGCTTGTTCGCAAAATGGAAGGCTTTTCAGGAACGGTATGGCAGCAATTGATAAAACCGAGTTTCGGAAGAAGATGGCATTGCTGAGTTTTTCCGAAAAGGTCGCCATTCTAGAAAAATTACGTGTTCGGGGCCTCGCCATTGCCGAAGCCCGCGAAAAACTTCGCCTGCAGCGTGAACAGGCGGCGAAGAAGAAGTAGCTACTTCAACTCCATCTTGTCATCCGAGTGGTCTGCTTCCGGCACGCTGCCGTCGTTGATGGAAACATCGGTCGGTTTTCCCGGAACCGTAAGCCTGGTCGTAACTTTCTGGTGCGTCGGAACGACGATTCGCGACCTCTGTTCACCGCTGTTGCCTTTGACCATGATCGGAATCTCGACGCCAGCGCCACCGGAATTTTCCACAGTCACCGCCGTCACCGATGTGTTCTCCAACGTCTGACGCGGAGCCGCCTCGGCGATCTTGAGCTGCGGCAATCCGCGGTCCCGATAAACCCAGTCGTCGAAGAACCATTCCAGGTCGCGCTTGTTTTGGGAAGAGACCAGTTGCTGCACGTAAGTTGGTGTTCTATCGTCTGCCGCGCGATAGCTCTTGATTACGGCCTGCATTGCCTTGTCGCCGATCATGTCGCGTAGCATCGACCACACCCACATTGCCTTGGCGCGTTGATACACGTCGTCCGTGGTCGAGACCAATGATTGCGCGGCGTCACCGGAAGGTTTGGCGGCTGCGGTATTCTCATTTTCGGCAGCGACCAGCACCGGTAGATTGGCGTTCAGGTAATCGAGAGCGGCGCGGCGTCCGTAAATCTGCTCTACGGCTAGCATCGAGCCAAAGCCTGCAAGTCCTTCCGAAATCCAGGGGCGATTACTGCTGAATGAAGCGTGGACGGTCTGGTGCGCCATGGCCACTTCGTTTTGCTTCTTGTCTTTTGATTGCAGCGGCGTAAACAGCATGCTGCCGGAGTCGAACGCCGCATCATTGGCTTCCGGCAGCTCGATCACCGTGATTTTGCTCGTCGGTGTGCCAAACCAGTCCTTCAGCAGTGGCTGTACTTTTTCCGCGGCTGCGGCCGTATCAACCGCCTGTGCATCGTGTCCAGTCAGGTAGTACAGCGAAATCGCCGGGCGTGTCAGCATCTCAAATGGCGCGATTGCGAACGTGGGCACTGTCTGTGCGAGGTTGGCAAACGAGAATGTGGTGCAGCCGGAGCGATTGCCCTCGCCACCAAAATCGCCGCCGCCAATACCTTCGAATGTACCGTTAGCTACGACTGTGAAACTGCGGTCCTCGTCGGTGATCCAGCAGAAGCGCGCTTTCATTGTCGATCGCGCTTCGCGCGCCTGCCATCGCGCGATCGTGGGAAACAGCGTGTTGTCACCCATGTTCGCCGGATCCGTGGCAATCGGATACCACGTCACGTGGCCGACGCCGCGAATCCCGGTGAAGCCCGACGAAATCCTGTCCCAGTCGCTGGCTTGGGCACGATCTTCCGGAACATCTCTGCGCGCTAGCCGCGTCGTATCTTTTGGAACCGTACCGCTGTAGCCGACATCGAGCGTGATACTCGCTTTCGGCAGCACAGGACTGGGCAGCGTGACCACGGCCTCGGAAACTTTTCCGGTATGGTCGATGTCGGTAGTTTGCGGATCGGAAAGATATTCGAGCGCCTTGCCGTTCAGCTCGATCATTCGCCATTCCAACGATGACGATACCTGCAGGACGAGGTTGCTCTGAGGCTTATCGGAATCGTTACGAAGGGTAACCTTGCCGCGCGCGGCCATGGCCTGCCCTTCGGGATCGACGCGAACTTCCAGGTCGTAATTGGTGAACGTGAAGGCGTTGCGATCGAGCGCGAACCCAGCCGCCGGCAAAATGAGCAGAACCACAACAATATTGCGAAGGGACGAGAGCATCAGGACTTCTTGGACTTGGGATGACGCCGCTGACGCAGAACTTCGTACATCACAACGCCAGCCGCGACCGAGACATTGAGGGACGAAACCTGTCCTTCCATCGGGATCGAAATAAGGAAATCACATTTCTTGCGCACCATCTCATGCAGGCCACCGCCTTCGGCGCCGAGCACCAATGCGCAATCCATGTTGTAGTCGATTTCGTCGTAGGTCTGTTTGGCGCGCTCGTCGAGGCCGATGGTCCAGATGTTGCGCTCCTTTAAGTCTTCAAGCGTGCGGTTGATGTTCGTCACGCGTGCGATCGGAAGATGCTCAGCCGCGCCCGCCGAAGCTTTCAAAACCGTCCCGGTTACACCCACCGCTCGCCGCTCGGGAATGACCACACCATCGGCGCCGGCGCCATCGGCAGTGCGGATGATCGCGCCCAGATTGTGTGGATCTTCGACGCCGTCGAGAACGATCAGAAAATTGTGTTGGCCGCGCTTATTGTCGAGAACCGTGTCGATGTCGCTGTACTGTTTTTCCGAAGTGACTGCGACTACACCCTGGTGCGAATGAGTTCCGGCCAGCCGCTCGAGTTGATCGCGCGAAACCTGTCGGACCGGCACGCCAGCATCGCGAGCAGTCTCGAAGATGAGTTGCGCGCGCGCGTCGCGGCGTCCGGCCATCACGGCCACGTAGTCGAACGAGCGCGATCCGGCCTTCAGGGCCTCAATGACCGGGTTAATTCCGAACAGTACGGGCATGGCGTGCTTCTAGTACATCACAAGGAGAAGTCTGTGTAAAAACCTTAGCCACGGATCGACGCGGATCAACACGGATCCTTCTGGAAAGAAAGACTCTGGGAGGAATCACCGAACGCGGCGCTTTGCTAGACTGAAGCGAAGAGGGTGGGATGGCTGGCGTTTTTATTCTTTCCGCGGTTCGCACTCCGATCGGCAAGTTTGGTGGCTCACTCGCGTCATTCACGGCGGCCGATATGGGCACCATTGCTGCGAAGGCTGCGATGGAGCGCGCCGCAGTTTCTCCCGAGCAAATTGGCGAGACCATCATCGGCAATGGGCGCCAAGCGGGCGGCGGCCCGAACGTTGCACGGCAGATTTCCATCCGCAGCGGAGTTCCGGAAACCGTTCCCGCTTATACGGTGAACATGGCGTGCGCGTCGGGCATGAAGAGCCTGGCGCTTGGTTTCGAGGAGATCGCGAACGGAAATCTCGACTGCGTGCTCGCCGGGGGCACGGAGTCGATGTCGCGCCTGCCTTATTACCTCGAAGCTCGCTGGGGACTTCGCATGGGCAACCAGGAGCTGGTCGATGGCATGTATCGCGACGGATTCTTCTGTCCGCTGGCGAAGATGGTGATGGGCGAAACCGCAGAGGTGCTCGTCGAACAGTACAAGATCAGCCGCGAGGAACAGGATCAGTACGCGCTGTGCTCGCAGAAACGCGCAGAAGCGGCGATTCAAGCCGGACGATTGAAAGATGAGATCGTGCCGGTCACGATTGAGTCGAAGAAGGGAACGACCGTTTTCGAGCAAGACGAACATCCGTTCTTCGGTGCGACCCTGGAGAAGATGGCGAAGCTGCCACCGGTATTCTCGAAAACCGGATCGGTTACGGCCGGGAATTCGTCCGGCATCACCGACGGCGCCGCAGCGATGGTGCTGGCGAGCGAACGCTTCGTGACGCAGCACGGATTGAAGCCTCTGGCGCGGATCGTCGCCACAACGTCAGCTGGAGTGAATCCGCGAACGATGGGCATCGGGCCGGTTCCAGCGATGAAAAAACTCAAAGAGAAAACAGGCCTCAGCGTCCAAGATTTCGATCTGATCGAATTGAACGAAGCTTTCGCCGCGCAGGTGCTCGCCTGCGACCGTGAACTGCACTTCGATCGCGATCGGTTGAACATAAATGGCGGCGCCATCGCGCTTGGACATCCGATCGGATGCACCGGTACCCGCATAACGGTAGCGTTACTTCACGAGATGCTCAAGCGAAAGGCGAAGCGCGGAGCAGCGACGCTGTGCGTCAGCGGTGGGCTGGGGATGGCGATGGCGTTGGAGAACGCTTCTTAATCGGCAAGAATGCCTGTGCCAAAAAAATTAACCCGCTACCGGGTTGGGTAGCGGGTATGGTTCGTGGGCCCTTCCGGGTTCAGCCTACTGGCCGGTGGTTAGGCCTAACGAAATCGCAAAACGACATACATCAGGAGCACTAGAGATTCGGAGCACCCTGTTTAGAGCAGCTGTGCTGCCAATGTCGACCCCAGTCTGGAAGAGTTAACTTTTTCAAAATCAGCAACTTGCAAACGACATTCCAGTAGCCGCTGCACTGGAATGGTGCAACTTTTTGCACTGTGTGGGTCTTGGCTGGGAACTCCGCTGGACTTCGTTACTACTGCGTTGAGCCTGAGGTTACTCCGTGACTTTAGCCGAGATCATGGCGGCGACTCGCGTCAGGCGAATGAATCGATACGCAGGTGCTGCCCAGCGCGGCAATTCGTAGGCGGAATATTCGGCGAGTCCCGGAGTAAAGACGAAGTTCGCCAATTGCTTCGCTTGCTGCCGAAGGGAATCGCGCGCCCGCAACATGTCCCGATGCCAATGAATGTAGGTGGAGTCTGCGGCCGCTCGCAGGTTATGTTCGAACTCACCGGCCAACGCAGCGATGCCGGAATCGACCGGAACAGGGGCGTCGACGCGATAGACTCGGCGAGCCATCTCAAGCCCGAGTGAAAGAATTCGCCGCCAACCGCTCTCAGCCGCCGACCGACGGACGCGATCCCAATCCAAATCGTACCGATCCAGCAGGTTCGCAACATCGGCGACCCAGATCACCTTCGACCAGTTGTGCTTCCATCCATGGATGACCAGAAGCCCAAGCAGGTCCTCCGGGCTGGGTGCAGTCACAGTCAGGCCTGCGAGCGAAACCGAAATTCGGTTTCGCCAGAGTTCTTCTTCGTCATAAGAGATGGCGAGAGTCCGAGGTGCCGGAGCCCATTGCAACTCCAGCAGCAGGTTCGACTTCATGTGCCGGAACTGCAGTTCTGAGGCATCGCGCAGGAGCGCCGATCCGAGCCACGATGGGATTTGTGTTTCGGGACGGTACCCGATTTCGGCCAACACCTCTGCGGCAAGTGCGATATCTTCACGTCGTACCAGGAAATCGAGATCCGAGCACTCGCGCAGCGCGAAACTTCCCCACAATTGCTGTGCGAGAGCTGGCCCCTTGTAGGGCATCGCTGCAATGCCGTGATTCTGCCATGTCGCGAGGATCCGCTTCATCTCTTCCAGCAGTCCGAAATTGCAGCGCAGCCTGCTTTGGAAGTCGCCACGTACTTGGTCGCGCAATTCGTTTGGGATCAGGCTCCCACCGGTCGATTCGAGGAGACGATGGGTCAGAAGAGGCAGCAGAGAGTGGTGACGCGCCTGGCGCAGCAGTTCGTCCCAATCGATTTCGTGCAGGAATTCACGAGGGATTTCGCTCTCCAGAGAACTGGCCGCGACCAGCAGATCAAAGATCTGGGTCTCGCGCGAAACGTGACGAGTGCCTGATAGCTCGACAACCGGCATCTCCGTTATGGTCGGCGAACTCATACGAGGTCATCCATGAGCATCGGTTGCAAATCGGGCTCAGCTTTCTTCTTCCGCTTCCGCGCGGCGGGAGCGAAGTTCGCATGGCGAATGCGGTGCCGGAAGGGAGTTGCGGCCGCAGTACAGAGTACGTAAAACATCGCTGCGTTAGCTGGAATGTGCAGGTTGAAATCGAGCATGCTGTGCGTAAGCAGGGCGACGATGCCAGCCATCAAACCCAGAGCCAGAATGCTGCCTTCACGATCTCCTTTATCGGCGATTTTCCGCATGCCGCCGCGAATTACGTGGAACAGGAACCAGCCCGTGAGTATGGCCCCGATGAGTCCGGTGTCGACCAACATTTCGAGGTAGTCGTTGTGAGTGTGGTTGACGAAGAGATTGATGTAGAAGCTGCGGAACTGCGGATAGACGTTGGGAAACGTACCCCACCCAAAACCGAGCAACGGCTTGTGCCACCACATGCGAATGGAGTCGGCGTAGATCGTGGCGCGATAGTTGTCCTGGGTCTCCTTTAGCCGCTCCAGCACGGTATCGTTCGCCAGCATGAGGACGACAATGGCGATGCCGGCAGTCACGGCAAGGATCGCCAGGCCGGCGCGGCGCTCACGATCGCTGCGATAGAGAACGGCGCACACAAAGAGGATTGAGAGGCCGAGTCCCAGCATGCCGCCGCGAGAGCGAGACAGGACGATGCTGGCGGCCATGAGAATCGTGGCGAAGAGTAGCAGGCTGCGCTTTGCGCCTTGTTCGAGAAACGCGGCGGCGGCGGCCAGCGGCGTCAACATCTCCATCAATCCGGCGTAGTGATTGTGATTGGCGTAAGGGCCATAGAACAGGACGGAGAGGTAGTGCAGCGGCACAATGCCGTAGATCTTGTCGGTTCCCGAGAAGTCCTGGAACATCGCGAACAATGCGACGGCAAACCCGAATAGTGCCATCACGGCGACAAGCTGATGCAGCCGATGGCGGCGGCCGAAAAACTCTCCGCTGAGGAAGAGCAAGATACCGCACGGTACAAGATTGAGCGCTTCGGTCAGAGTGGCGTAGCGGTACGCAGTCAGTCCGGTCAGGAATTGCAGAACGACGAAGCAGAAGAAAAGAACAGCAGGAACGAGCAATGGATTGCTGGGAACTTCAAGGGTTCCCCGAAGATACTGGCGCGCTACCCACAATGCCGCCAGGACCAGAGCGAAGGTCCGCTGCACGAACTGCGACCAGGCCTGCGTCGCGCCAAATGCCAGGGGCGCAAACATCAACAACGCCATCATGCCGAAGAAGATCGCGTTATCGAGCCAGTCTCCCTGGCTGGAGGCAGAGGGCGGCGAGCCCCTTTCCACCGGTGGTGGCATGTCGATGACGAGAGGGTTTCGGCGGCGTGGCATGCTATCTCTTCTCGATCCTCACGTCGTCCACCCAGAGGCGACCCCGGATGATGCCCTCGCTGGGTGAACGTACAAAAGCGATCTTCACCAGCTCCGTTCCGGCGGGGGCTTCGAAGTCGCCATCGACTTCGCGCCACGGAAATGAGCCGATAACTTCGTCGGTCAGCAACAGCGGAGCATGGGAGTAGGCGTCGGTGACCGAAAACCTGATACCGTGAGCTGCTTCCAGTTCTTCCGCATGCATGAAGGCGGTCAGCCGATAGCGCGCCCCCGGCTCTACAGGGATCAACTCCGTCAAGCCGCATTCGATGAGGTTTTCAGCATCGATCTGTAAAGCCAACGAACGCGTGCCAGCGTGGAACGTTGATGTGTCCAGAGTCGCGGTGACTCCGCTCGTAGCCGCGTAGCGCCAGCCGAATCCGCCGTTCAGTAGCTCGCTTTCAAAGTCACCATTGGTGACCAGGCTTCCCGGGGATGTGCTGGCATGTAGCACCGGATCTTTGCTTTGCACCCCCGACCAGACGGAATTCGCTTGTTGGACCTGGTGCCGTTCGATTAGCGAGTCGAAGTAGAAGAACGTGTCGCGGGCGGTGATGTTGCCCTCGGACGTCAACACGGTTGGCCAGACGCGGTCGGTCGCTTCATACTGATTGCGATCGAGCAGCCATCGGATGAGGTGCAGCCGGGAACTGGTGGTTTCGGGAATGGCCAGCATAGCCTTCTCGACGTTGCCGTTCGAGGCGCTGTAGGCGACCTGCATCGCTGCCGGCGCGTATTGCTCGCTGTGTTGAATTACAGCGCGCAGAAGCTGAAGGCTGGAATCAAGGTCGCTGTCGATAAACAGGTTCGCCGCTTGCCATTGGACTTCTGTATCTCGCGGCTCAGCGGCAAGAGCGTGCCGGATGGCGTCAGCGCGTCGCGCGTCCTCCCCAGTGATTTCATAGACGTTAGCCAGACTTAGCCACGCGCGCGACGAGTGGGGATTGATGGCGACGGCCTTTTCCAGATGGACGAGAGCCGAGGGCACATCGTCGTTCGGAGGGAACATGGATAGCTCGCCGATATTTTGCTGGAGCTCGGCATTCAGCGGTTGAATCTGTGCGGCGCGTTCAAGATGCTTGAGATCGCCCTTGCTGCGGAACCAACTTTCCGTAGCCGCCTGAAGGCAAAGTATCCACGTTGCGAACAGCAGAGCTGCGCTGGCGACAAGAAAAGAGTGCTTGCGTGGCCGCGAAGCAAGCTCTATCCGCATTCTGTTACAACCCCTGCCTGAGCCGAGAATTAAGCCTTAGCCGGTTTCGGTGTATCTTCCGAATACCGCCCATATCCGCCAACCTTCGAGCCGTAATAGTAGTAGTGGTAATAGTCGGGCGAATCCACATCGACGGCGTTCACTACCACTCCCAGCACGCGTGCGTTGACCTGTCCCAAAAGTTCGCGGGTCCGGCGCAGCGCAGCCTTCGTCGTGTTTCCGGAACGGATCACCAGCACCACGGCATCCATGTCAACGGATAACAGAATTGAATCCGTAACGGAAAGCGCCGGGGGCGTGTCGAAGATGACGTGATCGTATTGTTCGCGCCACTGCAGGATCAGGTGCTTCATCAGGTTGGAGCCCAGCAACTCCGCGGGATGCGGCGGCGGCGGTCCGGCTGGGAGCAGGTAAAGGTTGGGCAGTTGCGGCACGTGCGTGATTGTGTTTTCGGGAGTGCTGCTGCCAGTGAGTACCGTGCTGAGTCCCACCTTCGGCTTGATGTTGAAGATCTTGTGAATGCTGGGGCGCCGCAGGTCTGCGTCGATCAGCAACACGCGCGCGCCTTTTTGCGCCAGCGTAACGGCGGTGTTAATGCTGGTGGTGGTCTTGCCCTCCTGAGGTAAGGCGCTGGTCACCAGCATAACGCGGGGAGGCGAACCGGACGCGCTCAGCAGGATGGCGGTTCGGAGGGCACGGTATGACTCCGAAATGTCGGACTTGGGCCTGCGGTAAGTGACGAGTTCGACGGTTTCCCTTCCACCGACAGTTTTTCCGGCAAGGCTGTTTTGTGGTGCCCGCGCCCGTATCATGCTGTTCGAACTGGCTGGGATAATGCCGAGCGCCGGAAGGTTGCTGAGTGCTTGCGCCTGCTCTGGCGTGCGCACGGTGTTATCGACCGCTTCCAGCAGGAAGGCCAGCATCACGCCGCCCAACAATCCCATCGCCAGAGCGAGCAAGATGTTGCGCCGCTTGTCCGGACGCGAGGGACTCAGTGGCACGCGAGCTACATCGACCACCCGGATATTGCTGGACTTCAAACCGGCCGACACGCTGGCCTCTTTCAACTTCTGCAACAGCCCTTCATAAAGCGTGCGGTTGGTTTCGACATCACGTTTCAGCAGAGTGTACTCGATGGCGTTTTCGTTGAGCTTGTTCGCTGCGGTCTTCTGTTCTTCAAGGGCGGCGCGCAGCATCCCTTCGCGTTGTGATGCCGCCTGGAAATCGGTCTTGATGCGCCCGCCGAGCTTGTCGATCTCCTGCTTTTCGGAGGCCTGCACCTGCCGTAACTGGCTGTTCAACTCCCGAATGTGGGGATGAGCTGGGCCTAATTGGACTTCCGCCTGCGCGATCTGCGTCTTCAGGTCCTCTTCCTGCTTGCGCAACGCCGGCAAAAGCGAATTGGCATCGCCGTTTCCAATCAATTCTGGATTGCCCGAACTCGCCAGCCGGTAACGCGACTCCTTCTGGATGCGATCGGCTTCCGCCGCGGTTAATTCGCGGTTCAACTCGTCGAGCTTTTCAGTGACGATGTTCTGTTTCTCGTCGATACCGAGGATTCCATGCTCTTTCTGGTACTGGACCAGTTTTTCCTGAGAGGTTTCGACCTTGAGCTGCAAATCGGAAAGCTGCTTGGAAAGCCAATCCGAGGTCTGCATTGCCGATTCGAACTTCGTCTTGAAGTTCTGTTCGACGTAAACATTGACCAGCGTGTTAACCACCTTGGCTGCCATCTGCGGATCGGGATTGGAGAAGCGGATCTCGACAATTCGAGTTTTGGGAACGATCGACAGCTTGAGGCCATTCTGCACGAAGGCCATCAGGGCTGCTTCCTGCTTCGGATCGGCAGTAGGTGTCGGCAAGGGGTCATTAGGGTTGGCAGAGGAGCTCGAAAACGCCGGTGTCTTGTCGAGTTGCAAGGCTCTCGCGGTAGCGAGTGCAATGGCGTCGCTTTGCAGGATCTTCAACTGCGTGTCGAGGGCAACGGTGTAATCGAAGTCGTCGTCCGTCGCAAAGGATTGAGCGCCATCTTTGAAGCCCAAAACGTCGTTGTTTTCGTGTCCGACGGCAATGCGCCCTACCGCCTCGTAAATCGGAGTGGTGCGCATTGTTATGATGGTGGCGAGAGTCACCACGATGATCATGGTGGCGACGATCGTCCAACGGTGCTTTCTGAGGACGGGCCAATACTGTAGCAGTCCGTTATCCTGCGGCGGAAGATATCCCGGGAGCCCATTCAGGGCATAACCGTAGGAACGGCCCATTGCTAAGGGGTCGCTCTCCAAGGTGGTCAAACTGGTACCACTACTGGGGTAATCGGAGTCCATGTCTGTCTCGCCAGCGTCACAGACAAATCTGCCAATGCTGGATAGGGGCAGCTTAGCGAGAATGAGGGTGTTTTAATATCCACAAAATCGCGATTGTTTACTAAGATTGCACCCACAGAGGGCCAAATATGGGGTTTTTGACAGGGGGGAGGGGCGAACCTATACTGAGGGGCCTCGGAAACAGTGGATGTCAAACAGGGTGCCTGCGAATGGCAATCAAAAACATACGCCCCATTTTGGTACGCTGAATTGAGAAATATTTAGAAGAGTTTACTGAGGAGTAAATGGCCAAGAGAGCACTGATAACTGGCATTTCGGGTCAGGACGGAAGTTACCTGACCGAGCTATTGCTCGAAAAGGGGTATGAAGTTCACGGCATCGCGCGCCGCATGGCCGTCGAGAACCCCGAGCAACGCTTGTTCCGGATTCGGCACCTGGTGGGAAGCATTCAGTTGCATGGCGCCTCGCTGGAGAGCTATCCGAGCCTCTACCAGGTGATCTCGCGCATTCGACCCGACGAGATCTATCACCTGGCCGCACAGAGTTTCGTCAGTTATTCGTTCGACGACGAGTTTACGACGATGAACTCGAACGTGAACGGGACGAACTACATGCTGGCTGCCACACGCGAACTCGTGCCGAACGCACGATTCTATTTTGCGGGTTCCAGCGAAATGTTCGGCAATCCTCCGGACGTGCCGCAACATGAGGAAACCCTGTTTCGGCCCCGTTCGCCGTACGGAATTTCAAAGGTGACGGGTTACTACCTGACGCGTAACTACCGCGAAGCGTATGGGATTTTTGCGTGTTCCGGCATTCTGTACAACCACGAGTCGCCACGTCGCGGACTGGAATTCGTGACGCGGAAAATTACCTCGACGGCGGCCAAGATCAAGCTTGGATTAGCGACGGAGTTGCGCCTCGGCAACCTCGATGCACGCCGCGACTGGGGTCACGCGCGCGAGTACGTAAAGGCCATGTGGATGATGTTGCAGCACTCGAAGCCAGACGATTTCATCATCGCGACGGGCGAAAACCATACGGTTGGAGAGTTTGCTGAACTGGCATTCTCTTTCATCGGACTGAATGCCAGCGATTACCTCAAAGTTGACGATCGCTATAAGCGACCGGCCGAAGTGGACAATCTTCTCGGCGATTGCGAGAAGGCAAAGAACACTCTCGGGTGGAAATATTCGCTAACCTTTAAGGACCTGGTACGCGAGATGGTCGAATCCGACCTTGAGTTCTTCTCGCGCGAGGTCGAAGCGAAGGCTTCCGTCGAGGCAGGTGCCGGCGCTTAGTAGGCGCATGCGGATCGTGTTCCTGAGCCCGTCGGGTCAAATGGGAGGCGCCGAAGCGTGCCTGCTCGATGCCTTGGTGGTGCTGCGACAAGCCCGCCCGGACTGGGATCTCTCAGTAGTGCTCGGTGAAGATGGTCCGCTGGCTGGGCGCTCACGCGAGTCGGGCGCCACAGTTCAAGTGCTTCCATTCCCGACGGAACTAGCGAGATTAGGCGACTCCGGATCTTCGGGAACCGCGCTGGCCGCACAATTGTTTTCGAGTACGCCTTCGGTGCTGCGATATCGGCATCAACTGCGCGAGCTCTTCTCCACCCTGAGGCCGGACATCATCCACAGCAACGGATTCAAGATGCATGTGCTTGGTGCGACGGCGAAGCCGGAAAACTGCGCACTCATCTGGCATATCCACGATTACATCAGCTCACGGGCGGTGATGGCGAAACTCATGCGCCGCCTAGCCTCACGAACAGACGCAATCATCACCAATTCCCGTGACGTGGCCGAAGATACGCGATCTGTTCTGGAAGGAACGGCGAGAATCGTGCCGATGTTGAATGTCGTCGATCTGAACGAGTTCAGGCCGGAAGGCCCGGCGCTCGATCTTGACCGGCTGAGCGGAATGCCGGACGCTCCGGATGGGACAATTCGGGTGGGATTGGTCGCCACTCTGGCGTGGTGGAAAGGCCATCGATTGTTCCTGGAGGGGTTGGCTGGAGTCGACCGTGCGTTGCCCGTTCGCGGATACTACATCGGAGGCGCCCTGTATAAGACTCAGTCGCAGGAATCCTTGGACGACCTGAAGCAATTCGCGAAGGAACTCGGCCTTGGAGATCGGGTCGGATTTACGGGAGTAGTTTCCGAACCGGCCGCCGCCATCCGGGCGATGGACGTGGTCGTTCATACCAGCACTGAGCCCGAGCCCTTCGGTCGCGTGATCGTGGAAGCCATGGCGTGCGGAAACCCGGTGATCACCGCCGGACTCGGCGGAGCTGCTGAGATCATCACCGGGAACGATTGCGCACTGACCTTCGATGTAAAACAGCCGAAGTCGCTCGCGGACGCGATCACGAAACTGGCTCGAGATACAGAACTTCGTAGGCGACTCGGCAGTAACGGATTGAGCACTGCACGACGCGATTTCGGTCGAGAAAGACTGGCGCGGGAATTGCCTCCGGTGTATGAAGAAGTTCTGAGCAGAATTCATGACCGCAAAACCACTCGCGCGGCCCGCACCTAGCAAGTCGAGCTCCAGCAAAATCCGGCAAGCAAGAGTCGGCGCTTGAACGGTCAACTGCCAGATCGGGTCGGAGTCTTGCATCTCCATTCCGGCAACATGATGGGTGGGATCGAATCGTTGCTGCTGACCATCGCCGGGTGCCGGGATCTCACTCCCGAAATTCAGCATGAGTTCGCGCTTACTTTCGACGCCGATTTCGCCCGGCAATTGCGAGAACGAAAAGCAAAGGTGCATCTTCTGCCGGAAGTACGTCTTCGCCATTTGCCCTCTATTCGGCAGGCGCGCCAACAACTGCGCATGTTATTGCGCGAAGAGCGTTTCGATGTCGTGGTCGCGCACTCCGCCTGGGTGCAACTCATTCTTGGCGATATCGCCCGCGAGTTTCGCAGCTCGCTTGTCTTCTGGATGCATGGCGCTTTCGACGGACACTGGCTGCAGAAGCTGGCCTCATTTCACATCCCCGATTTCGCGATCTGCAATTCGCGCTGGACGCGTTCCACACTCGAGAGGTGCTATCCGCGGGTGCCGAGTGCGGTGATTTACGCGCCGGTGCAGGCGGTTGATCAAGGGGGCGATCGCGTACAACTCCGAGAAAACCTCGGCATTCGTCCGGAAGAAGAACTCATCGTCATCGCGGCCCGCATGGAATCCTGGAAAGGACATGCCGACCTGTTGACCGCGTTGGCGAAGATCAAGCCATCTGTTTCCTGGCGGCTGGCCATTGCAGGTGCGCCGAACACAGCTTCCGAATCCGCCTACTTCAACTTGCTACAGAGCCAGGCAGCATCGCTCGGGATCGGCGATCGGGTGCAGTTTCTGGGATTTCGTTCCGATGTTCGCGCCTTGATGGCCGCAGCTGATATTTATTGCCAACCGAATCGCGAACCGGAGCCATTCGGTGTTGTCTTTGTTGAGGCGTTACAAGCAGGAGTGCCGGTCGTCACTTCCCGACTGGGTGGCGCTCAGGAGATACTCGATGCGAGTACCGGATTATTGGTACAGGCGGGTGATTACGACGGGTTAGCCCGCGCGCTCACGCTGTTGCTGGAAGATCGAATTTTGCGCAGGCAGCTAGGCGACTGCGGACAGTTGCGGGTGAAGGAGTTGTGCGATCCCGACCGCCAGATGCGAATGATCGCTGAGACACTACAGTCCGTGATGCAACGGGCGCGGGAGATTTCCAGCTCATGAGCGGGTACATCCTCTGCGCAATTGCGCTTTTCGGGACATATACGGCGGGGCGGCGCTCGCTGGTCAATGGAATCCAGGCTGCGCTTACGTTCGGATTTTTCTACGGAATCCTGCGCGCCAATTTCTTCACCACGGCATCGCACTTCATTTTCGACGCTGCCGTCGTTGGCTTGTATGCGTCACGGTTCAAGGACCTCTCCCGGATGTTTGTCACCGAGGGTGGCCAGCGGCTCAAGCACTGGGTAACCCTGCTGATGGTGATTCCGCTGGTGATGTTCTTTGTCCCGATGCAAGATCCTCTCGTACAGCTTGTCGGATTGCGTGGGCATGCGTTCCTGCTGCCATTCCTGATCATCGGAGCGCGTCTTCGCCGGGAAGAGTTTTACCGTATCGGACTCTGGCTAGCGGTATTGAACATCGTTGCTTTTGCGTTCGGCAGTGCGGAATATCTGTTCGGCGTGGAACACTTCTTCCCTTACAACGCCGTAACCGACCTGATCTACCGCAGCAACGACGTTGGCGCTGCGAACGACTACCGAATCCCCTCGATATTCGGAAACGCGCATGCCTTTGGTGGCACCATGGTGATGACGGTCCCCCTGATTGCGGGCGCCTGGGTGCAGAAGCAGCGCGAGATCTGGCACAAGAACCTGTTCCTGGCCGGTATGCTGGCGGCGATGCTGGGCGTATTCATGAGCGCCGCTCGCAGTCACTTTCTGGCGCTTGCCTTGCTGCTAACCGTCGCGACGTTCTCGACCCACATCCGCCCGATCTATCGGGTGGGATGGCTTGTGGTGCTCATTGTGGTGGGATACGTGGTGGGAACGCATCAGCGTATGCAGCGCTTCACCACATTGAGGGACAAGCAGTTCGTGGAAAGCCGCTTCGAGGCCAGCGTGAACACCACTCTTCTGGACGCGATGATCGACTATCCGTTCGGCGTGGGGTTGGGAGGGGGTGGCACCAGTATGCCGTTTTTCCTCATCGACCGGGTGAACATGCCCGTCGCCGTGGAAAGCGAGTGGGGGCGCATCGAGTTGGAAACAGGACTGCTTGGATTAGCCGCGTGGAGCGGTTTCCTCCTCTGGGTGTTCACGCGTCGCCAGGCAAGCCGCGGTGACCCGGCGTTCCTTGGTTTTCGCCTGGCATGGTATGGCTGTCTGGTGTTCATGGGCTTCGGATTTATCGGAACCGGTTTGTTTACCAGTATTCCGTGTACAGCCATCATCCTGATGCTTTTGGGATGGATTGCCACACACCACACTGGCGAAGCCGACCAAGCGATCGCGGCATTCCGGCCTGAATTGCGTGATCCCCGTGTCGCACTTGCTCTTCGCCAGCGCGCCATTGGGCACCGCGGATGAACTTGAGCACTGCACCTCCGCCATGGGTGCTCGTTTGCGGAGGATTTCACCGGCTTGGCGGCATGGATCGCGCCAATCTTGCGTTAGCTGAGACTCTGATTGAACAGGGGAGGGAAGTCTTCCTCGTCGGTCACAACTTCGACTCCAACATCCTGAAGAACCCGCGAGTGCACGCAACGGTTGTGCCTCGGCCCATGGGAGTGCTGCTGGCGGAAAGGTCGCTGCGGCGTGCGGGGCTGCGTGTGGCGGCTGAAGTAACCCGAAAGTGTCCCGGCGCGCGCGTGGTGGTGAATGGAGGGAATTGCCCTTGGCCCGACATCACTTGGGTGCACAGCGTTCATGCCGCGTGGTCCCGATATGACGCGCACGCTCCGTTATGGTTTCGCATGAAGAGCCACCTTAACAAGCAGAAAGCCCGGCAGGAGGAAGTGTATGCTCTGCGCCGGGCGAAACTGGTGATTGCGAATTCAGAACGCACGCGGCGGGACTTGGTGGCGCTGGGCATTCCGGCGGAAAAGATTCAGGTGATCTGTCTCGGAAGCGAACCGGATTGGAAGCCGGCTTCGTCAGAAGAGCGGAGCGTCGCCCGAAAGCTGTTCGGGTTGTCCCCGGATATTGCGGTGGTGAGCTTCGTGGGTGCACTTGGTTATGACCGCAACAAGGGATTTGACACTCTGCTCGCTGCGTGGCGCGAAGCAGGATTGCAGAACGCCATTCTGGTCGCGGCCGGCGGCGGGCGGGGATTCTCGCTCTGGCAGCGCGAAGTCGAGCGAATGGGATTACAAAGCAGCGTGCGCCTGCTGGGATTTACAGACCATGTCGGCGATTTGCTGGCGGCCTCGGACTTGTTCCTCAGTCCGGTGCGCTACGAAGCTTTCGGATTGAATGTGCTGGAAGCGATCTGCCGGGGAGTGCCGTCGATCGTGTCGAAGTCGGCCGGAGTGGCGGAGTTGTATCCGGCGGAGTTGGCGGGTTGGTTGCTCGAGGATGCGGAGGATGTCAAAGGATTGAGCGAGAGGCTTGCGAAAGTTACCAATAATAAGGAGGAACTACGAAATGTATTTTCGGGCCTTTCCAGCAAACTTCAGAGTTACACGATGCGAGCCATGGCCCAGAAGATCACTTCGGCAATAGAAATGGATTAGTTCGCTCTGCTTCCCTTTTTAGTCAATAGGAACGATAGCGCCAGCGAAATAGAATCACGCCAAATGCGCAGATTGATTCGTTCAGTCTTGCAGAGGTCGCTTCCGCCTAAGGTCTTTACGCCCATCATGGCGAGACGCTCCCGGACTCACCAGGCTGCGTTTCTACGGCAAGTTGGTCTCGCTGCCCTTGCTGCAAAATTCACGGCCGCTTTCGGTTTGACTGTCCGCTACGGGCCGTGTCACGGGTTGAAGTACACACCCGAGGCCGCGCGAGACAGACTCATCATATGCAAGCTGCTTGGCAGCTATGAGAAGGAGTTACATCGAGTTTTCGAAACTGCCGATTTCGTCAACTACGATTGCATTGTGGACGTCGGTTGCGCCGAGGGTTACTACGCAATTGGTCTTGCCTTAAGAACGAGGTGTTCCGTTTTCGCTTTCGACGCGGCTGGACCGGAAATTGAACTGGCGCGAGGTATGGCATTGCAGAACGGAGTCGCGGATCGAGTCCGGTTCGGATCATGGTGCAGCCCAGAATCGCTCAAGACCATCGTGAAGCAGCATGCAAAACCGCTCGTCTTCTCGGATTGTGAAGGGTACGAAACAGAGCTGTTCACCGAGGAAGTCATCCCGGCATTAAGGTCCAGCGATCTGCTGATCGAATTACACGGAACCGCGAAAGATATCCTCCCAGACAGGCTGCAAAATACTCACGAGATCGAACTCATACCGTCGACGGATCGGAGCGATAGCCAATATGAGGAGCTGAGGGACCTGTCGCCCGATATTCGCGAGTTCGTCCTGGACGAATTTCGCAAGCAGCAGTACTGGCTTTGGGCCCGAGCTTGTAGTTGAAGAGCAGCAAACGCGGTGAGTGCAGTTCTAACGGTCATCTGCTCGTTTTGTTCTGCGCATCTGCTTTGCCACCGAGCCGCTCAAATCTCGTTTGGTGGCGAAAAGGTTTCTTGCTTCCCACTCCCGCTGCAGCAGGAATTCGTAGATCCTATAGCCAGATGCCGCCAACCACTTTGCCGCTTCACTTCCGGGATGGGCTTCGAAGATCACATCAGGGGCATCGGATCGGGACAGGAGTTCGCGCCCACCCTCAAAGGCCATCACTTCTGCACCCTCAATATCGATCTTGATGAGATCGACACGCGACAGTTGCCGATCGCGTACGAATCCGTCGAGCGTGATCACTGGAATTTCAATGGTCTGCGTACCTGCCATTTCGTTTAGCGATGCCAGTCCGGTATTTTGACTCTCCGGGACGTAAAGCGTCGCTGTGCCTTCGCGATTGCCGACGGCTCGATCAACTACCGTTACGTTTCGTAGATGGTTGAGCTCGAGGTTGCGGCGAACATGCTTCAAGTTCGACGGCAGGGGCTCGAAAGCGAAGACGCGCTCGCATTTCGTCGCGGCAACGAGCGAGACGAACCCAATATTGGCCCCGACATCGAAGAACACCATGCCCGGTTTGATGAGCGTCTGAATCAAGTGCGTGAGGGGATAGTCGTAACAACCGTAGAGGTAAATGGCGCGACCGATGGGATCGCGCGGATCAACTTGCATGCGCAAGCCGCCGAAGATCGAGCACCTCACTTCGCCCGCAGGCGGCGCGATTCGAAGGCGCAGTTGTTTTGCCAACGCCGATGGCAGGCTTCGCCACAGCTCGGGCTTACGATCGGGCAGGTTATTGTGCAGGGCTCGTAACACTCTGGTTGCTCAGCTTAGTTTTTTCCAAATCGTGGGCGCAAGTGCGAGTTTCGTCTGTTAACCTAGGCAGCAACATAGGAAAAAGCTGCAGTGAGCGCACCGGCCATCGTCTCAGACGGCGTTTCGGGCTTGGCATTACCCGAGAAGCCACTGATCACCATCACGCCCAGCCGCGGATGGGTGGCGCTGGACCTTTCCGACATTTGGGCGCACCGGGAGTTGCTCTACTTCCTGACCTGGCGCGACATCAAGATTCGCTATAAGCAAACGGCCCTGGGCGCGATCTGGGCGCTGATCCAGCCGCTGTTCCCAATGCTAATCTTCACGCTGTTCTTTGGGCGGTTGGCGAAGATGCCCTCCGACGGAATCCCCTACTCGGTGTTTGCGTATGCGGCCCTGCTGCCGTGGACGTATTTTGCCAGCGCCGTCGGAAATAGTTCGACGAGCGTCATCGGCAGCTCGAACCTGATTACGCGCGTGTACTTTCCGCGCATGATTATTCCCGCCGCAGCCGTGATGGCGGCGCTGGTTGATTTCGCCATTGCCTTCGTGTTGCTAGGGGCTCTGATGGCGTGGCATCGAATTCCTCCGACCGTTTCCACACTGATGCTGTTGCCGCTTATCGCGCTCGTTACATTGCTTTCGCTCGGATTCGGGCTGCTGCTGGCGGGGTTGACCGTGAAGTACCGCGACCTTCGGTATGCGCTGCCATTCTTGATTCAGCTTTGGATGTTTGCCACGCCGGTGATTTATCCCGCGAGCCTGGTTCCAGCCAAGTGGCGATGGGTGCTGTCGTTGAATCCGATGACGGGAGTGATTGAGGGATTCCGATCGGCACTGTTCGCGCGGCCGTTCGCGTGGAATTCTCTCGCTTTCTCCGCTGTGTTTACGTTGGCCATGCTCGTGTTCGCAGCCTACATCTTCCGCCGCCAGGAGCGCTTTTTCGCCGATCTCATTTAGCATGCGACCGATCATCCATGTCGAAAACTTGAGCAAGCAGTACCAGATCGGTGCGCGCGAAGCCTATTACGAGACGTTGCGCGAATCGTTGATGAAGGCGCTGAGCGGAAAGAAGAACCGGGCGCCTGAGGAATTCATCTGGGCGCTGCGCGGTGTCTCGTTCGACGCCATGCCCGGAGATGTCATCGGCATCATCGGCCGTAATGGCGCAGGGAAGTCGACGCTGCTGAAAATCTTGTCGCGCATTACGGAGCCAACTACCGGACGCATTGACCTCTATGGTCGCGTCGGCAGCCTGCTGGAGGTTGGCACCGGGTTTCATCCTGAATTAACGGGGCGCGAGAACATTCTGCTGAACGGTGCGATCCTCGGAATGCGGCGAGCGGAGATCCTGCGCAAGTTCGACGAGATTGTGGCCTTCGCTGAGGTCGAGAAGTTCATCGACACGCCGGTAAAGCGTTACTCCAGCGGTATGTATCTTCGGTTGGCGTTTGCGGTGGCAGCCTTTCTGGAGTCGGAGATCCTGCTGGTTGATGAGGTGCTGGCTGTCGGCGACGCGAGCTTCCAGAAAAAATGTCTGGGCAAGATGCGCGACGTCTCGCACAGCGGGCGCACGGTGTTCTTCGTCAGCCACAACATGGCGGCCGTCGAGGGGCTGTGTAACCGGTGCCTGTTCATCAAGGAAGGGCAGCTTGCGGGAGACGGATCGCCGCATGAGTTGATAACGAAATACGTTGCGGCTGAAGCGGTTCCCGAAAATGCGGCGCGCGACTTGACGTTGCACCCGGGACGACCGGGTGGCATGACGGGCCTGATGCGCAGGGTAAGTATGCGATCGCAATCGGGGATAGCTGCTTCCGCGATTCGGATGGGAGAAGGAATTTCCATCCAGGTGGACTTCTCGGGTACGCGACGCTTCCGGCCTAACATTAACTTTACGATCAAGAATTATTTCGGCGTGCCGGTCTTCAGTATTTCCACACGCGTACAGAAGCGATTCCAAACGGAAGAGGCGATCACGGCTGGTACGCTGATATGCCATCTGCGTGACCTACCGCTGCTGCAAGGTAATTACTTGGTCGACATTTATCTCGGCGAAGAGTACGCCAATCTCGACATCGTGTACGACGCGATCTCGTTCGAGGTGCTGCCCGCCGATGTGTTCGACAGCGGCCAGGTGCCGACTACTCATGATGGAACCATCTTCTGGCCCGCGGAAATCGAACTGATTCCGGCGGGAGAAGCCGTGTCTTCCCCGAGCGCCTCCCGTGCCTGATGCGTACGACCCACGCCCGCGCGTTCTGCACATAGTTCCGGCTCTGTTCGGCTCGCGGGGCGTGCTCGGCGGCGCCGAGCGCTACGCACTCGAGCTAGCACGTTACATGGCGGAGGCGACTCCCACTCGACTGCTGACCTTCGGCGATGAGTCGCGTGACGAGCGCATGGGGAACCTCGACATCCGCGTGATCGCGGGGGCCTGGCATGTACGCGGGCAGAGTTCTAACCCGGTGTCAGTGGCGATGCTGGGAGAAGTGCTGAAGGCTGACGTCGTCCATTGCCACCAGCAGCACATCGTGGCCAGCAGCCTGGCGGCGCTAGTTTCGCGAATGTCGGGGCGTAAAGTCTTCGTTACCGACCTTGGCGGCGGTGGCCTGGATATTTCCGGGTATGTGAGCACCGATCGCTGGTACCACGGCCATCTGCACATCAGCGAGTACAGTCGGCGCATCCTGGGGCAGGAAGGCAAGCCATGGGCGCACGTGATTCTGGGCGGCATCGATACAGAAAAATTCTCTCCCGATGCGACTACGCTGCGAAATGGTAGTGTTGTTTTTGTGGGACGACTGCTTCCGCACAAAGGAGTGAATTACCTCGTTGAGGGCATGCCGCCCGACGTACCGCTTCAGGTAATTGGGCAGCGCATGGATGAGCGCTACTTTTCTGATTTACAGAAACTTGCGGCAGGCAAACGTGTGACCTTCCATCACGATGCGACCGATGCTGATATTGTGCGGACTTATCGCAACGCGCTTTGCGTCGTGTTGCCGAGCGTGTATCGACATCTTTATGGCGGCGAGACAACAATTCCGGAATTGCTTGGCCAAACGCTGCTCGAGGGAATGGCATGTGGAGCGCCGGGGATCTGTACGGAGGTAGCCAGCATGCCGGAGATCGTGGAAGATGGGCGTTCGGGATTCATCGTGCCGCCGAATGATCCGTCGGCCATTTGCCGCAAAATAGTCTGGCTGCGCGATCACGCACCCGAAGCCGCGCAGATGGGCGCGGCCGCACGACAGCGTGTCCTCGACAAGTTCACCTGGCCGGCAGTGGTCCAGCGTTGCCTGGAGATTTACGCGCAATCGTGACCAACTGGCACATCATCACGTGCGAATATCCGCCGCAGATCGGCGGAGTCAGCGACTACACGCGGCTGCTAGCGCAACATCTACGGGCCGCAGGCGACCCGGTGCAGGTGTGGGCGCCGACGATCGATGCTCCCAAAGAGCAGGGACTACATCGCGTGATGAGGCAATTCGATGCCAAGTACCTGCGCGAGATCGAAGGCCTGTTCGATGCGTTTCCCCAGCCGCGAACGTTTCTTCTCCAGTGGGTTCCACACGGATACGGCAAGCGCGGCATGAATCTCGGCTTCGTTCGCTGGATCACATCACGGGTTTCGCGCGGCGATCGACTCTGCCTAATGATTCACGAGCCGTACCTGGAACGTGGCCAGGGCTCATGGAAGCTGCGCATCATGTCGCTGGCGCAGCGCCGGATGATGCGCCTACTTCTGAAATCCTCCAGCCGCGTGTTCGTTTCGATTCCGGGATGGGAAAGCTACCTGCGTCCCTACCTTCGAGCGAATCAAAGTTATGAGTGGCTGCCGATCCCCGCGACAATCTTCTCCGAGCAAGACGAGCGTGCAATCTCGGCCGTAAGGAATCGGCTCGGTGCAGCGCTCTTGTTGGGGCATCTGGGGACGTATTCCGCCGAGAGCCGCAGAATCCTTGAGCCGGCAATCATCGAGACTCTTAAGCAGATTTCTGAAGTGCACGTGGTGCTGATGGGGAAGCACAGCGATCACGTTGCCGCGGAGCTCAAATCGCAAAATCCTGAACTGGCCGCAAGAATGCACGGTCTTGGTCTTCTGCCGGATTCCGATCTCGCCAGCCACATCTCCGCCTGCGACGCGATGGTGCAGCCGTTCATCGACGGCGTGAGTTCACGACGCACCAGCATCATGAACGTGATCTCGCGCGGAGTGCCGGTCGTCTCGAATCTTGGCCACCTAAGCGAGCCGATATGGGCGGAGTCACAAGCCGTTGCGCTGGCTCCCAGTCCAGATCCCATTCAGATTGCCGCGGTTTGCACGAGGCTTCTGCGTAACCAGCAGGCGCGTCAGCAATTCGCGGAACGAGGGCTCAAGCTTTATCGCTCCTGCTTTGACTGGCCCAACATCATCGCGACGTTAAGGTCTTCGCCCGATGAGGCTCTCCCCAGCAATGCGAGTACAAGTAGTAATCAGGTACCTGTTGCCGGCAAGCTAAAATAGCCGCAGTTGCTCTGGATCTTGTCCGCATGCGCATTGCGTTCGTGAGTCATTGCCGTCGCAAGATCGGCGGAGCCGAGGTGTATCTCGACTCGATTCTTCCCGCGTTCCCGCGTGCCGGACACTCGAGCGCATGGCTGGTCGAGACGGACTTGCCGGTCCCTCACTCTCCGATCAGCGGTTCTGGCGCCGAATCGGTCTGGTGTGCGTCCGAAGTGGGGATAACAAACGCGTTGCGGCTGGTTTCGAAGTGGAAGCCGAACATTATCTTCACTCACGGCCTGTCGGACCCCGATTTTGAGGCTGCTGTGATTGGTATCGCCCCCGCCGTCCTCTACGTGCACAACTACTACGGGACCTGCATCAGCGGCGACAAACTGCACAGCACGGCAGTTCCGAAACTCTGCAACCGGCGCTTTGGTCCCGCTTGTCTCTTGCACTATTTTCCGCAACATTGCGGTGGGAGCAACCCCTTCACGATGTGGTCGCAATACAGATTGCAATCGCGCCGCCTCGACTTGATGCATCGGTATCGCGCGCTAATCACCAATTCGCAGCACATGGTCCGCGAACTCGCGCGGCACGGCCTGAAAGCGGAATGCGTGTATCCGTTCGCCGCCCCTGCTGCCGAGACCCAAGTCTCGCCGCCAAGCTTCGGGAGCGATCCGCTTCGGCTCATATTCGCCGGACGCATGAGTTCCCTGAAGGCGGGCGAGTATCTTCTCCATGCCGCTCCTCTCGTTCAGCGCAAGCTGAATCGAAAGTTGCACGTGACATTTGCTGGCGATGGGCCAGAGCGCGCGGAATGGGAACGCAGGGCTGCACAATTGGCGAGCGTTGATCTGCGCTTTGAGTTTCCTGGATGGCTCTCCAGTTCCGAGCTGCGCTCGTCAATCGCTCTTTCGCACTTGCATGTTCTGCCCAGCATTTGGCCCGAGCCCTTTGGGCTCTCCGGTTTGGAAGCCGGTCTGCTTGGCGTTCCAACCGTCGCTTTCGCGGTAGGCGGAATTCCCGAATGGCTGCACGACGGAATCAACGGCCATCTTGCGCCTCTTCCTTCAAGCGCGGAAGGTCTGTCCGCAGCGATCGCGAAGGCGTTCGCCGATCCCGATCATTACGATCAACTGCGCGCCGGAGCCTGTCGCGAAGCGCAACGGTACCCATTAGCGGACCACATCGCGCAACTCACGGCAATCTTCGAAAGCTGTGTCGCATGAGTCGTCCGCGACTCATCTTCGTAGTCGAGAGCGGCACGGATGTGCGATTGGTAGATGGATTGGCCAATCGCTTCGAACTCAGTGTGATTGCCCGCGAAATCGAGGGAGGTCGCGCGATCAACTGGCCCTCTGCGACTGAAATCCCCACCATCATGGGTCCGCCGGGTCGTGCAGCGTTCGCGCGTTTCGTGTTTCGTGAACTGACTCGCCGGAAATCCGAATTCGATGCTGCTCTGGTGCAGGGCTATAGCCTTGCCGCACTGGCCGCGAACACTTCGCGCCAGTTCACCGGAAGACCGGTGCTGCTGCTGGTTTGCAGTCCCGTTGAAGCTTACTACCGCTGTCGACTCGCACACCCTGACGGAAGGCCATATCGGCGTCACGAAGCGATGCTGCTCGATTTTTTTGCTCGCGCCAACGCGCTCGCGGCACCAGAGTACGTAGTGCTCAGCCAGCATCTCGAAGACGTGGTACGCGGTCATGGCGCGCGTCGCGTACACAACATTCCTGTTTACGGTGTCGATACCGATCTCTTCGCTCCTCCGACGGAAACGAAGTCCGAATTGCGCAAGCGGCTGAAGCTTCCGGCCGATGGCATACTGATCTTCTTTTCCAGTCGAATCGCTCCAGAAAAAGACAGCGAAACTCTTCTGCGGGCCGTTCGTCGATTGCTGGATGCCGGCCAGAATCTGTGGCTTCTTCATCGCAGCGGTGGGTACAAGCAGTTCGAAATCGAAGCGCAGACGTTCGGCATTCGAGAGCGCGTGATCGCTACCGATGCGGTGCATCCACATCGCCAACTTCCCCTCGACTACCAGGCGTGCGATATCTGTGTACAGGCGAGCCGGGAAGAGGGATTGGGATTTTCTCCACTGGAAGCGCTTGCTTGTGGGACACCGGTAATCGCCAGTGCGGTGGGCGGATTGAAAGAGACCATTATCGACGGCAAGACGGGCTGGACGTATCCGGTCGGCGACGATTCGCAGCTTGCCGCGAGGATTGCCGAAGTTGTGGCGAGCCCTGCCGAAGCCCAGCTTCGCGCCCAGAACGGTCGACAACTTGTCCAGCAACGATTTGACCGTCAGCTTGTCTTCGATCAGTTTGCTGAGTTTGTCGCCAAGGTCTGCGGCACAACAATGCAAAAAGCGCACACCTGATTGGCCTGCACGGCGGGCGCCAGTACCCGAAACTCACCTTGAAACTCCGAACGAGACGATCATCCCACTCTTCCCCAGCTTTGCCGATTTACCAGTACGCCAGTGGAAATCGTGACCACGGCGCTGAGACAATGTCTTGCTGTTTCCCGTACCTGGAGGAAAAGCAAGGGGATAGAAGGCATTGTGCCGGCGATCGTCAGGTGATGATGCGCTATTCGGGAATGGAACCTCACGTGCTTGGAAGCCGCATTCCCAAAGAGGAACTAATTTCTTTGTTCAGAGACTCCTCCGCGAACGAATTCACTTGCTGCACCCGAAAACGGATCCCGAAAATGCAGCCATGATGGCTGCTACTGGGCTTTCCGTTGCACATGGCTTTGAGCAGGTATTACGGCTCCATCCCGCGCCTGCTACCGGCAGAAAAACGGTGCGGATGTTGTTTGCGATCCACGTTTCGCGTGATGTCGACACCGCCGTCTACAAGAACACTCGCGATCGCGCAGCATATCTAGAGCAGCAGGGTTGTGCATGCAGCATCGTCTCCCCGGACGACTTTCCATGGGTCCGGCGATTCGGTGGCCGCTTCGTCCCGCTGCTTTATCCGCTGGCGCTAGCGGGATGGCTTCATCGCCGAGCCAAGGCCTATGACGTGGCGATGTTTCACAGCTACGCCGGATGGATGGTGCTCTTTCTCTCACGGATTATTGGCCGCTTTCGTCACCTTCGCACAGGGATTCAGTTCCATGGTCTGGAACCGCTCTACTACGCCCGCTTAAAAGCAGAGTCGGCGAGAGGACATCACCCTTTGTCATGGCGGTATCGGTTGGTCAGCGGAAAGCTCATGCTCGCCCTGCTTCGCCGATCTTGCCGAATGGCGGATATCGTTCTCTGTCTGAACACGCAGGAGCTTCGCTTTCTCGTCGACAACAGCTGGGCCGAGTCCAATCGCGTTCATTTGCTCGCCAATCCGGCGCCCGTGAGCTTTTTATTTGCGCGTGAGTATCGTCCGCGAGCTAAGCGGCTGCTATTTGTTGGGCAGTGGCTCTCGATGAAGGGAACGCGCGATTTGGCCGACGCTTTCGCTCGGTTGCACCAGCTCTATCCCGATCTTGAACTGGTTTGCGCCGGAACCATGGCCAGCGAAGAAACTGTTCGCCAGTCGTTTCTGCCAGAGATTGGAGAACGAGTGAAAGTCTTACCTCGGGTGAGCAAGTCGAAACTGCGGGAGCTGCATCGCGAAAGCGACCTGTTTGTGTTTCCGACGTTGTCGGAGGGCTTCAGTCTCGCCTTGATCGAAGCAATGGCATCTGGCCTGCCGATCGTGACCACTCCGGTGGGTGCCTCAGTTGACATTCTTCAGGATCGGGAGAGCGTTGTATTCTGCCCTCCTCACGACTCGGAAGCAATCATGAATGCGGTCAGCGAATTGATCAATGATCGTGTGCGACGGGCAGAACTCGGCCGAAGCGCCCAGCGAGCGGCGGAAAAGTATCGACCCGAGTTGGTCTGGCGCGACTATGCCGTTTGCCTGAACCAGCTCGGGGATCGCGAGATCGAAGCTGGGCGTCGCATGCCCGTCGCCGGCGTCAAGGGCGAAGACTAATGCCAAACTTCACGGCCCAGCCAAGTTCCCGAGGAGCTTACGAACAATGGCACTCACAACTTAGTGTCGATGCCGAGAATGACACTCCCTGGCACCGCATTGTTCGCTCCTATCTGCCGATCGAAAGCCTCAGGGGACAGCAGATTCTCGAAATCGGCTGCGGGCGCGGTGATTTCTCCTGCTGGCTCGCGCGCCAGTTGAATGGCTCAGCCCACCAGTTGGCAGCCGATTTCTCCGTGACTGCGGTCAGCAAGGGCAGGGAATTTGCCGGCACTCAAGGGCTCGCCATCGACTGGCAAGTGATGGACATTCAGAACATCGGGGTCGCGGACAACAGCTTCGACGTCGTCTTTTCCTGCGAGACGATCGAGCACGTACCTGACCCCGGGCGTGCCGTTCGTGAAGTGGCCCGCGTTCTCAAACCGGGTGGAACGCTGTTCCTGACCACGCCCAACTACCTGAACGCCATGGGCCTGTACCGCGGCTACATGCGTGCGAAAGGAACTCCGTTTACCGAGACCGGCCAGCCGATCAACAACTTCGTTATGTTGCCGCGAACGTTGAACTGGGTGCGCTCTGCGGGGTTGCGGGTTCTTCGCGCCGATTCGCGGGGTATCTACTTGCCCATTCCCGGCCGGCCCTGGACCGAAGCAAACTGGCTTGATCACCCGCGCTGGCTTACTCGCTGGCTCGGACTGCATTCCTTCGTGATGGCAACGAAGTAGTGAGCGCGCAGCCCCAATCCGCAACGGTGCTTTTATTCCCGGCTCCTCAGTCCCAACCGGTCCGCGTCGCCGTGATTTGCGACTTTGCAGAAGAGAACTGGCCGAGTATGGATCTGGTCGGCGACATGCTCTTCGAGCAGTTGAGCCGAAATGATGCGGTCAAGACGCAGCGAATTCGACCGGGAATGATGTTTGCAGGCGTTCATCCGGGACGTTCGATCCGACTGCTGGGAAGGTTCGTTCAGTATCCGCGAGCGCTTCGGCAGATCGCATCGAAGTTCGACCTGTTTCATATCGTCGATCACAGTTACGCCCATCTGGTTCACGAATTGCCGCCCGGGCGCGCTATTGTGACCTGTCACGACCTTGACGCCTTCAACTGCTTGCTCGATCCGCAGCGCGAACGGCGTTCTTTTCCTTTCCGCGCTATGACTCGACGCATCCTCTCGGGACTGCAAGCGGCCGCTCATGTGACATGCGACACCGCAGCCACGCGGGACAGTATCCTCGGGCATCAACTTCTTCCACTCGAACGCCTGACCGTAGTCCACAACGGCGTTCATCCGGAATTGTCGCCGAATGCTGATCCGTTCGCCGATCGCGAGCTAGCGGCGAAGCTTGGTCGCGAACCGGGTCCGTGCCCTGAGTTGCTTCATGTCGGCAGCACCATTCCGCGGAAGCGGATCGACGTGCTGCTTCGCGCTTTCGCTGAAGTGAGAAAGCAAGCGCCAAGCTGTCGCTTGATCCGCGTGGGAACACCCTTCACGCCGCAGCAGGAATCGCTTGCCGCGGAACTGGGCATTCGACAGCACATCGATTGCTTAGAGCGGCTGGATACTCGTTTGCTTGCAAGTTGCTACCGTCGGGCGCCGGTCGTCTTACAGCCATCCGAATCAGAGGGGTTTGGGCTACCGGTCATCGAAGCGTTGGCCTGTGGAGCTGCGGTCATCGCCAGCGACATTCCGCCGCTTCGTGAGATTGGCGGCGATGCGGTTGATTTCTGTCCAGTGGGCGATGTCGAAGCTTGGGTGGATAAGGTGCTGAATGTCATGTCATGCGGCGATCAGAAGTCGGCTCGCCGCTCGATCGCGTTGCAGCAAGCTTCGCGCTTCGTTTGGACCAGCTACGCCAACGAAATGCTGGCGATCTACCGGAAGGTGCTGTCGGCGTGAACAGACAGCAACAATCCGATTCGCGCGTTCGCGTCCTGCATGTCGGTAAGTTTTATCCGCCATTCCGCGGCGGCATGGAGACTCACTTACAGGACCTCTGCCGCGCGACTTCGCCTGTTGTCGATCTCGATGTTGTCGTAGGTCACACGCGATCAAGAACCGAGCACGACCAGGACGGCGACATTCGCGTGCATCGTATCGCTACGTTGGCGACGGTCGCTTCGGCATCGATTTGTCCGGCGATGGTCAGCGCAATTCGCAAAACGCCGGCTGATGTCGTGCACCTGCATTCGCCGAATCCGACTGCGGTTCTTTCCTATCTCGCCAGCGGACATCCTGGCCGTTTGGTGGTGACGCATCACAGCGACATTATTCGCCAGCGAGTGCTGAAGTTCGCGTACGAGCCCTGGCTACGCCGGCTGATGTCCCGCGCCGATGCGATCATCAGTTTCTCGCCGAACTATATCGAGAGTTCGGTTGTGCTCTCCCGCCATCGCGACAAGTGCTACGTCATTCCTCACGGCATCGACGCTCGCCGCTTCCAGAGTCCTGATCCGCAAGCCGTCGAGGAAATCCATGCTCAATACGGACATCGCATCGTTCTCGGCGTTGGGCGTCTGGTCTACTACAAAGGATTCGAATACCTCATCCGCGCTGTCGCCGGCACGAACGCGATGCTGTTGATCATCGGTACTGGACCTCTGGAAAGCCAGTTGAAGGACGTGGCGCGTGCTGTCGGAGCCGGTGACCGCGTGCACTTCCTGGGCGATGTTCCCGACGTCACGCCGTACTATCACGCGGCTCGCATTTTTGCGTTGCCTTCGACCGCACGCAGCGAGGCCTTCGGCATCGTTCAAGTGGAAGCCATGGCTTGTGGCACACCCGTCATCAACACGCAGCTTGAGTCAGGAGTTCCGTTTGTTTCTCTCGATACTGTCACGGGGATGACGGTTCCACCGGCAGATGTGCCCTCGCTGCGGCATTCAATACAACGCCTGCTGCGAGACGATGCGCTGCATCATCAGTTCAGCGAAGCTGCCAGGGAGCGCGTGCGCCATTACTTCAGCCTGGAAGAGATGGCGCGTCGCACGCTGCAGCTGTACGAAGATGTCCTTCAGGAAAGAGTCGCCAGCCGCGAGCACGTGCTGGCCGCCGCCCACGACTAGAAATGCGCTCCGTAAATGGCGGCGCTGGTCGCGATCTGGAATACGCTTTCCATGCTCCGCGTCATCACGTTCCTTGCCGCGCTCCCCGGGACGAAGAGGATATCGTCTGCGACCATCGGCATGTCACTGGTCTTCGCAGCCATAATCTGCTTCAGCGGAATCTTTACTTCGGTCAGGCCAGTGGGTGTGCGGCGAACGATGCGAGCTGAATTTAGAGCAGCCGTGCGATTCGTGCCTGCAGCCATGGCGATCGCCTGAAGTACCGTCATTGGTTGATTGTTTTCCATCACGAAGCCGCCGGGTCGACCTACATCCCCGACCACGTAAACGATTCCCGCTTTCGCCACCACGATAGTGTCACCAGGATAGATCTGGACATTGCCCTGCATCGACTTGCCCGGTTCCTCGGTGAGCTTCACGGTATGTGGATCGTCGGGGTGGTCGCGATGCGTGATGGTTATTTCGTTGCCGGCTTTGGCCGTGAATCCACCAGCTTCGGAAACCAAATCGAATAGCCGTTTCGTTCCTACTATCGGG
>Ga0335069_10000859_pt1 | contig 48770 bp, 50 predicted proteins | sample Lox_Sample_11_FD_206714 | JGI IMG/M metagenome (GOLD analysis project Ga0335069, IMG submission 206714) | Soil microbial communities from Loxahatchee National Wildlife Refuge, Florida, United States - Lox_Sample_1.1 | ecosystem: Environmental > Terrestrial > Soil > Wetlands | place: USA... | reverse complement strand
CGGCGAGGAAGGTGTACCAGAAGCTCACCTTCATGGTGCCGAGGATCACGGTGAACTCGCCCACGAAGCCGCTGGTGCCCGGCAGGCCCGAGTTCGCCATGGCGAAGAGCACGAAGAACGCCGCGAAGACCGGCATCGTGTTGGCCACCCCGCCGTAATCGGCGATCTGGCGCGAGTGCACGCGGTCGTAGAGCACGCCCACGCAGAGGAAGAGCGCGGCCGAGACGAAGCCGTGCGAGATCATCTGCATCAGCGCCCCCAGCATGCCCTCGCCGTTGAAGATGAACAGGCCCAGCGTCACGAACCCCATGTGCGAGATGGACGAGTAGGCGATGAGCTTCTTCATGTCCGACTGCACCAGCGCCACCAGGCCGATGTAGACCACCGCGATCAGCGACAGCGTGATCATGAAGCCGTCGAGCAGGTGCGAGGCGTCCGGCGCGATGGGCAGGTTGAAGCGCACGAAGCCGTATCCGCCGATCTTGAGCGTGATCGCCGCGAGGATCACCGAGCCGCCCGTGGGCGCTTCCACGTGCGCGTCGGGCAGCCACGTGTGCACCGGCCACATCGGCACCTTCACCGCGAAGGACATGAACATCGCGAGGAAGATCAGGACCTGCGCCGTGAGCGTGAGCGGGACCTGGTGGAAGTCCAGGATCTCGAAGCTGCCGTTGGTCTGCTGGTAGAGGTAGATGAACGCGGCGAGCATCAGCAGCGAGCCCAGCAGCGTGTACAGGAAGAACTTCACCGCGGCGTACACGCGGTTCGGGCCGCCCCACACCCCGATGATGAGGAACATCGGGATCAGCATCGCCTCGAAGAAGACGTAGAAGACCACGGCGTCCAGCGACGCGAAGACGCCGTTGATGAGGCCCGACATGATGAGGAACGCGGCCAGGTATTGCGCCACCTTGTCGGTGATCACCTCCCAGTGCGCGATCACCACCAGCACCGTCATGAAGCTGTTCAGCAGGATGAGCGGCATCGAGATGCCGTCCACGCCGAGGTGGTAGTTGATGTTGAAGTGCGCGATCCACGGGACGTTCTCGACGAACTGCATCGTGGCGACGCGGTCGAAGCCGGTCCACAGCGGGAAGCAGACGAAGAGGCCCAGGAGGGAGCCCGCGAGCGCGATCCAGCGCGCCGGGGCCGGGTCGCGGTCCTTGCCCACGAAGAGGACCAGGATGCCGAAGGCGATCGGCAGCCAGATGACGAGCGAGAGGATGGGAAGCCCTTGCAGCATGCTAGAGCTTCCTCAGGTAGAAAAGGAAGAAGGTGAGGAACGCGAACACCCCGAGGATCATGGTGAACGCGTAGGTGTAGATGTAGCCCGTCTGCATGCCGCGTGCGAAGCTGGCGAACATCCCGATCACGCGCGCCGTTCCGTTCACCATGATGCCGTCGATGATGGTCCTGTCTCCCCACGACCACAGGCCCGTGCCCACCTTGCGCGCGCCGCCCGCGAAGAACCAGTCGTTGAAATCGTCGAAACCGTACTTGCGGTCGAGGATCGTGACGAGCACGCCGAACTTCTTCCTCGCCACCGCGGCAAGCTCGGGCCGGTAGATGAAGAAGAACCACGCGGTGGCCGCGCCCGCGATGGCGAGCCAGAAGGGGACCGTCGCGACCGAGTGCAGCACCATCGCGCCCCAGCCGTGGAATTCCCGCGCGAGCTCTTCCATCGTCTCGGTCTTCGAGATCGCGCCGTCGAACCAGCCGCCGTAGAGCATCGGCTCGATGGTCATGGCGCCGATCACCACCGACGGGATGGCGAGCAAGATCAGCGGCAGCGTCACCACCCAGGGCGATTCGTGCGGCTTGCCGTGCATCTCCTTGTGCCCCGGCTCCTCCGCGCCGGACCCGCCATGTTCTCGTCCGTGCTCTGCGTGGTCTGCGTGGTTCAGATGGGTTTCGAACCGCTCCTTGCCGAGGAACGTCATGAACACGAGCCGGAAGGAGTAGAGGCCGCCCACGAAGACGGCGGCGAGCGCCAGCGCGTACGCGAATCCCGCGCCCGGCACGTGCGAGGCGGCGAGCGCCTCGATGATGGAATCCTTGGAGAAGAAGCCCGAGAACGGCGGGATGCCGGCGTTGGCGAACGCGCCGATGACCACGGTCCAGAAGGTGATGGGCATGTACCGGGCGAGCCCGCCCATCTTGCGCATGTCCTGCTCGTGGTGCAGCGCGATGATCACCGAGCCCGCGCCGAGGAAGAGCACTGCCTTGAAGAAGGCGTGCGTCATCAGGTGGAAGATCGCCACCGAGTAGGCCGACGCTCCCAGCGCCATCGTCATGTAGCCCAGCTGCGAGAGCGTCGAGTACGCCACCACGCGCTTGATGTCGTACTGCGTGATGGCGATGAGCGCCATGAAGAAGCAGGTGATGGCGCCGATCACGACCACGAACGAGCGCGCCGTCTCGGAGAGCTCGAAGAGCGGCGACATGCGCGCCACCATGAAGATGCCGGCGGTCACCATCGTGGCCGCGTGGATCAGCGCGGAAATCGGCGTGGGGCCTTCCATCGAATCGGGCAGCCACACGTGCAGCGGGAACTGCGCGCTCTTGCCCATGGCGCCCACGAAGAGGCAGATGCAGACCACGCTCATGAGCGACCAGTTCACGCCGGGCACCACCTGCACCAGCTTGGCCGCGAACTTGGGCGCCTCGGCGAAGATCGGCGCGTAGTCCAGGCCCCCGGTCACGGCGCCGAACTGCGCGAAGAGGATGGCGATGCCGAGCAGGAACCCGAAGTCGCCCACGCGGTTCACGAGGAAGGCCTTCAGGTTCGCGTAGATCGCCGTGGGCCGCGTGAACCAGAAGCCGATCAGCAGGTACGAGACCAGGCCCACCGCTTCCCAGCCGAAGAAGAGCTGGACGAAGTTGTTCGCCATCACCAGCATCATCATCGAGAAGGTGAAGAGCGAGATGTAGGCGAAGAAGCGCTGGTAGCCCGGGTCGTCGGCCATGTAGCCGATGGTGTAGACGTGCACCATGAGCGAGACGAACGTCACCACGGTCATCATCGTGACCGTGAGCTTGTCCACCAGGAAGCCCACCTGCAGGCGCCAGCCGTCGCCCGCGAGCCAGGTGTAGACCTCGGCGTCGAGGCGCGCGCCGGCCGCCACCTGCTGGAACGCCATCACGGAGGCCACGAACGAGATCGCGACCGAGGCGATGGTCACGGTGTGCGCGAAGGCGCGCCCCAGCTTCCAGCCGAGGAACCCCGCGAGGATCGCGCCCACGAGGGGGGCGAACGCCGCGATGAGGGAGAGGGTCATCAGGTCCATGTTGTTTTTCTCGTTTTCACGGGACTCGCGCCGCGCGCCTAGCCCTTGAGGCTCCCTAGATCGTCGACATTGATGGACTTGAGGTTGCGGAAGAGCGCGACCAGGATCGCGAGGCCGATGGCCGATTCGGCCGCGGCGACGGTGAGGATGAAGAACACGAACACCTGGCCCGAAAGGTCGGCGAGCTGGTGCGAGAAGGCGATGAAGTTCATGTTGACGGCGAGCAGCATCAGCTCGATCGCCATCAGCAGGATGATGAGGTTCTTGCGGTTGAGGAAGATGCCGACCACGCTCACCGCGAACACGAGCGCCGAGAGCACGAGGTAGTGGTTGAGCGGGATCATGGATTCGCTCCGTCGACCTTGGCGTCCGTCTCGGGCGCGACCTTCACGATCTTCAGGCGCCCCGCCGAATGGGCGAGGACCTGGAGGGCCGCGTCCTGGTACTTGGTTTCCTTGCGCGAGCGCAGCGTGAGCGCGATCGCCGCCACGATCGCCACCAGCAGGATCACCGAGGCGATCTCGAAGGGAAAGACGTAGTCGGTGTAGAGGACCCGGCCCAGCGCCTTGGTGTTGGAGTAGCCCGGGGGCGGCGCGCCCGCGCCCGCGCCGCCGGCGCTGCGCCAGAGCAGCCCCGCCATCTCGGCGGCCATCAGCACGCCCACGGTGCCCGCGAGCGGCAGGTGCTTCCAGAAGCCCTCGCGCAGCAGGTCGATGTTGATGTCGAGCATCATCACCACGAAGATGAAGAGCACCATCACCGCGCCCACGTACACGAGCACCAGCGTCATGGCGAGGAATTCCGCGTACATGAGGAGCCACAGCCCCGAGGCGGTGAAGAACGCGAGCACCAGGAAGAGCGCCGCGTGCACGGGGTTGCGGACCGTGATCACGAGGAAGCTCGTGGCGAGGAGCACGGCGCCGAAGCAGTAGAAGAGGATGAGGGTGAAGTCCATGGTCAGCGGTAGCGCGCGTCCTCGGCACGGCGCTCCGCCAGCTCCTTCTCGTAGCGGTCGCCGATGGCGAGCAGCATGGGCTTGGTGTAGATGAGGTCGCCGCGGCTCTCGCCGTGGTACTCGTGGATGTGCGTCTCGACGATGGAATCCACCGGGCAGCTTTCCTCGCAGAAGCCGCAGAAGATGCACTTCACGAGGTCGATGTCGTAGCGCGTCGTGCGGCGCGTGCCGTCGTCGCGCTGGTCGCTCTCGATGGTGATGGCGAGCGCCGGGCACACCGCCTCGCACAGCTTGCAGGCGATGCAGCGCTCCTCGCCGTTCGGGTAGCGGCGCAATGCGTGCACGCCCCGGAAGCGCGGCGAGGCCGGAGTCTTCTCCTCGGGGTAGAAGACGGTGATCTTGCGCTTGAACAGGTGCCGCCCCGTGAGCTGCAGGCCCTTGAACAGCTCCGAGAGCGCGAGGCTGCCCAGGATTTCCTTCGCGCGCGTGATGGGACTCGCTTGCATGGTCATTTCCCGAACCAGATGGAGAACGGGAACGTGTGCGCCACCGGCTCCATCATCATGAAGCCCACCACGGCGATCCACACGAGCGTGATGGGAATGAAAACCTTCCAGCCCAGCCGCATGATCTGGTCGTAGCGGAAGCGCGGGAACGTGGCCCTCACCCACAGGAACGCGAACATGAAGAAGCCGATCTTGGCGAGCAGCCACAGGATCGAGGGCTGCGCGAGCCACGAGATCGCCGGGCCGGCATTGCGCACGAACGGGAAGTTGAAGGGCGACAGCCACCCGCCCCAGAAGAGCAGCGGCGAGACGGTCGAGACGAGGATCATGTTCGCGTACTCGGCCAGGAAGAAGACCGCGAAGGTCATCCCCGAGTACTCGACGTGGAAGCCCGCGACGATCTCGCTCTCGCCCTCGGCCACGTCGAAGGGCGCGCGGTTGGTCTCCGCGAGGCCCGCGATGTAATGGATGAGGAAGAGCGGCAGCAGCGGCAGCCAGAACCAGCCGAGGAAGCCCCAGTCGCCGTCCTGGCGCATCACGATGGCCGAGAGGTTCATGCTCTGGCCGGCCATCAGCGCGCCCACGAGCGCGAAGCCCATGGCGATCTCGTACGAGACCATCTGCGCCGCGGCGCGCATGGCCCCGATGAACGCGTATTTCGAGTTCGAAGCCCAGCCCGCGATGATCACGCCGTAGATGCCGAGCGAGGTCATGGCGAGCATCACGAGGAGCGCGGCGTCCGCGTTGGAGACCACCCAGCCCGGCGCGAACGGGATGATCGACCACGCCGCCATGGCGGGCGCCACCGAGATGATCGGGGCGAGCAGGAAGAGCGCCTTGGAGGCGCCGGTGGGAATGAGCTGCTCCTTCATGAGGAGCTTGATGGCATCCGCGATGGGCTGCAGCACGCCCTTCCAGCCCACGCGGTTCGGGCCGATGCGCACCTGGATCCAGCCGATCACCCAGCGCTCGACCAGCTGGTAGTAGAGCACCGTGAGCAGCAGCGGCACGAGCACCATCACGATGCTGGCGATCGCATGCCCGAGCGTGTAGATGGGCGGGCCCCACTCGGCGCCGAACACCGAGTTCGAGAGGCTCTGCGCGCGCGCGGTGATGTCGTTCAGGTCGATCATGCGGCCGCCGTCTCCCGGGCCTTCGCAACGGTGAGCGCGCCTTCGCCCAGTGCCGCGGTCTCGGCCACGCCGCGCGCGACGCGCACCGCGCCGTCCGGCAGCGCGGCATCGATCGCCACGGCGAGGGTCGTGTTGCCGCCGCCCTGCTCGACGAGCGCGAAGTCGCCTGCGGCGACGCCCAGCTTCGCGGCGGTCGCGGCGTTCATGCGCGCCGTGCGCGAGGCCTTGCCCTCGGCGCTCTTCTGGAGCGCGCCCGAGCGCCGCACGATGGGATCGCTCGCGGTCCACGCGAACTCCGCCACGCGCTCGAGCGCCGCGGCGGGGGTGCGAAGCTGCCACTGGAACGTCGCCGCCTCGTTGCCCAGGCCCGCGCGGGCCCACGCCTGCAGGTCGGGCGCGATCTGAAGGCGCACCGCCTCGATGGTGTCCGGATGGAAGTCGGCGATCTCGAGGAGCGATCCGAGCATGCGCAGCACTTTCCAGCCGGGGCGGGACTCGCCCTGGGGCTTCACGGTGGCGTTGAACGACTGCACGCGGCCTTCCATGCTCACGAACGTGCCCGCGGTCTCGGTGAACGGCGTGATGGGCAGCACGACGTGCGCGCGCTCTGTGGCGGCGTTGCGATAGGCCGAGAGCACCACGTTGAATTCGGAATTCTCGAGCGCGGCGAGCGCCTGCGGGCCCATGTCGTGCTCGAGCTCGGTGCCCGCCACGATGTAGGCGCGGCGCGGGCTGGCGACCATGGCGCGCGCATCGAGCCCCGCGCCCTTCGGCACCGCTCCCGCGAGGTGGGCGCCGACCGCATCCGCGCCATCGGGCAATACGCCCACCACGGCGCCGGTGACGCGGCCGATCTCCTGGGCGAGCGCGAAGAGGACGGCGAAGTCGGGATGCTGCTGCGCGTAGTGCCCGAGGATGATGGCCGAGCGCTCGCGGCCCATGAGGCTCGCGGCGAAGGCTTTCTCCACGTCGCCCACGGCGCGCTGCGCGGCGCCGCCGAGGGTCTTGCCCGAAGCCTGCGCCAGGGCGGCGGCGATGGCGGCGAGCTCGCCCGCGAGCGCATCGGGTCGCGCCACGCGCCGGTTGGCGACCGGCATGAGCCAATCGTCGGCGGCCACGTGCAGCACGTTGACGGCGAGGCCCTTCTTCGCGGCCGCGCGCACGCGCGCCGACAGCAGCGGCTGCTCGCGGCGCAGCGTCGAGCCCACGAAGAGCACCGACTGGAGCTTCGCGAAGTCCTCGATCGCCATGCCGAGCCAGGGGGCGCCCTGGGTCTTCGCGCGGAAGTCCGACTGGCGCACGCGGGCATCGACGTTCTCGCAGCCCAGCCCGCGGGCGAGCCGCGCGGCGAGGAAATGCTCCTCGAGCGTGAGCTCGGGGGCCAGCAGCGCGCCCAACGCGGCGCCGCCGTGGCGCGCGGCCGCGTCCTTGAGGCCCTGGGCCGCGGCGTCCAGCGCCTCGGGCCAGTCCACCTCGTGCCATTGGCCGGCGCGCCTGACCCTCGGGCGCAGCAGCCGCTCTTCCGAATCGAGGCCGAGGTAGGCGAAGCGGTCGCGGTCCGAGATCCAGCATTCGTTCACCGGCTCGTTCTCGAGCGGCAGCACGCGCATCACGTGCTCGTTCTTCGACTGCACGATGAGCGCGGAGCCCAGCGAATCGTGGGCCGAGACCGACTTGCGCCGCGAAAGCTCCCAGTTGCGAGCGGTGTAGCGGAACGGCTTCGAAGTGAGCGCGCCTACCGGGCAGAGGTCGATCACGTTGCCCGAAAGCTCGGAATCCACCGTGCGCGAGACGAACGTGAGGATCTCGGAGTGCTCGCCGCGCCCGGCCATGCCGAGCTCCATGATGCCGGCGACTTCCTGCCCGAAGCGCACGCAGCGCGTGCAATGGATGCACCGCGTCATGTCCGTCGAGATGAGCGGGCCCAGGTTCTTGTTCACCACCACGCGCTTTTCTTCCTGGTAGCGCGAGGACGACGGGCCGTAGCCCACCGTGAGGTCCTGGAGCTGGCACTCGCCGCCCTGGTCGCAGATGGGGCAGTCGAGCGGGTGGTTGATGAGCAGGAACTCCAGCACGCCCTTCTGCGCCTGGATCGCGGAATCCGAGTGCGTCTGGACCTTCATGCCCTCGGTGGCGGGCGTGGCGCACGCGGGCAGCGGCTTGGGCGCCTTCTCCACCTGCACCAGGCACATGCGGCAGTTGGCCGCGATGGAGAGCTTCTTGTGGTAGCAGAAATGCGGCACGAAGACGCCGAGCTTCGTCGCGGCGTCCATCACCGTGGCGCCGTTCTCGACCGTGACCGCCTTGCCGTCGATCTCGAGGTTGATGGCCATCGTCAGTCCGCCGCCATCTTCGCGGCATCGGGGTTCGCGCTGCTGTAGCCGCCCGGCTTCACCGAGCAGCGCTTGTGCGCGATGTGGTGCTCGAATTCCTCGCGGAACACCTTCACGAAGGCGCGCGTGGGCATGGCCGCCGCGTCGCCGAGCGCGCAGATCGTGCGGCCCTGGATGTTGTCGGCGAGGTTGAGGAGCAGGTCCAGATCCTCCTTGCGGCCCTTCCCGTGCTCGATGCGATGCAGGATCCGGTAGAGCCAGCCGGTGCCCTCGCGGCACGGCGTGCACTGCCCGCAGGATTCCTCGTAGTAGAAGTACGCGAGCCGCTCGGCCGCGCGCACCATGCACGTGTCCTCGTCCATCACGATCACCGCGCCCGAGCCCAGGAACGAGCCCGCCTTGGCGATGGAGTCGTAGTCCATGTCGAGGGCCATCATCACGTCGGCCGGCAGCACCGGCATCGACGAGCCGCCGGGGATCACGCCCTTCAGCTTCTTGCCGCCGCGCATGCCGCCCGCCATCTCGAGCAGCTTCGCGAACGGGGTGCCGAGCTTCACCTCGTAGTTGCCGGGGCGCGCCACGTGGCCGGTCACCGAGAAGATCTTGGTGCCGCCGTTGTTGGGCTTGCCCATGGACAGGAACCAGTCGGCCCCGCGAGTGATGATGGCGGGCACCGCGGCGAAGGTCTCGGTGTTGTTGATGGTGGTGGGCTTGCCGTACAGGCCGAAGGAGGCGGGGAACGGCGGCTTGTAGCGCGGCTGCCCCTTCTTGCCCTCGAGCGATTCCAGCAGCGCCGTCTCCTCGCCGCAGATGTAGGCGCCGAAGCCGTGGTGCGCGTGCAGCTCGAAGTCGATGCCGCTGCCCAGGATGTTCCTGCCGAGATAGCCGGCCGCGCGCGCTTCCTCGAGGGCCTTCTCGAAGAGCTCGTACTCGACCCAGATCTCGCCGTGGATGTAGTTGTAGCCGACCGTGGCGCCGATCGCGTAGCCCGCGATGATCATGCCCTCGATGAGCATGTGCGGGTTGTAGCGGATGATGTCGCGGTCCTTGCAGGTGCCCGGCTCGCCCTCGTCCGAGTTGCACACCACGTACTTCTGGCCCGGGTAGTTCTTCGGCATGAAGGACCACTTGAGCCCGGTGGGGAAGCCCGCGCCGCCGCGGCCGCGCAGCGCCGACTTCTTCACCTCGGCGATGATCGCCTCGGGTGTGATCTTCTCGTTCACGACCCTCTTCAGCGCCTCGTAGCCGCCGCGCGATTCGTAGTCCCTGAGACCCCAGTTCTTGCCGTCGAGGCCCTTCATGATGACGGCGTCGGGGCCGTAGTCGAGCATCGTCATTTCTTGAGCTCCTCGACGAGGCCGTCGATCTTCTCGTGGGACATGAAGCTGCACATGCGCTTGTTGTCCACGATCATCACGGGCGCGTCGGCGCAGGCGCCCATGCACTCGCCTTCCTTCACGAGGAAGCGGCCGTCGGCCGAGACCTCGTTGTAGCCTTTCACGCCGCACTTGCGCTTCAGGTGCTCCGCGGCTTCCTCGCCCCCGGACAGCGCGCAGGGCAGGTTGGTGCAGACCACCACCTTGTGCCGCGCGCCGGGCTTCAGGTTGTACATGTTGTAGAACGTCGCCACCTCGTAGACCCACACCGGCGGCATGTTCAGGACCTGGGCGACCTCCTCCATGATCTCGTTGGAGATCCACCCGTCCTGGTCCTGCGCGACGGCGAGCGCGCTCATCACCGCGCTCTGGCGCTGCTCGGGCGGGTACTTCTTCGCCTCGCGCTCGATGCGTTGCAGGGATTCGGGGGTGAGGAGCGCCATGTGCCTATTCGCCCTTCCAGTAATCGACGGCGCCCGACTTCTCGGTCATGTGGCGGATGCGGGACTCCCCGCCGCCGCCGAACGCGCCGACCTTGCCGGAATCCGGGTATTCGCAGACCTCCGCCGGCATCATCGTGGATACCGAGATGTAGGCGAGCTCCGCGTTCGAGTCGTTGATGATCTGATGCGCGGTCTCGGGACCGCCCGTCGGGCAGCAGATGAAGTCGCCGGCGCGCACCTTGCGCCGCTCGGCGCCGTAGCGCAGCGTCCCCTCGCCCCTCACGATGAAGAACATCTCCTCCTCGCCGCGGTGGCTGTGGAACGGGCACGAGATCTTCCCGGGCGGCACCACGTCGTACGAATAGCCGAGGTCCCTGGCGCCCACGAGCGGGCCGATGCGCGCGGCATCGGTCTCGAACTTGCCGCCCACTTCCGACCAGTGCTCGAGCTTGAGCTCGTCGATGTTCACGACCCGCTGGTCGATCACGCGCTTCACCGGTCGATCTCCCCGAACACGATGTCCATCGTGCCGATGATCGCCACCACGTCGGCGATCATGTGGCCCTTGGCCATCTCGTTCATGGCCGAGAGGTGCGCGAAGCCGGGCGCGCGGATCTTCAGGCGCCACGGCTTGTTGGCCCCGTCGCTCATGAGGAAGATGCCGAACTCGCCCTTGGGGTGCTCGATGGCGCAATACACCTCGCCCGGGGGCACGTGCATGCCCTCGCTGAAGAGCTTGAAGTGATGGATCAGCTCTTCCATGCTTTCCTTCATCTCGACGCGCGTGGGCGGCGCCACCTTGTGGTTCGCCGTGATCACGGGGCCGGGGTTCTCGCGCAGCCACTTCACGCACTGGCTGATGATCTTGTTCGACTCGCGCATCTCCTGCACGCGCACGAGGTAGCGGTCGTAGCAATCCCCGTTGGTGCCGATGGGGATGTCGAAATCCATCCGGTCGTACACCTCGTAGGGCTGCTTCTTGCGCAGGTCCCACGCGATGCCCGTGCCGCGCAGCATCGGGCCCGTGAAGCCCAGGGCCTGGGCGCGCTCCGGCGTCACCACGCCGATGCCCACCGTGCGCTGCTTCCAGATGCGGTTCTCGGTGAGGAGCGTCTCGTAGTCGTCGACGTAGCCGGGGAAGCGCCTGGTGAAATCCTCGATGAAATCGAGGAGCGATCCCTGGCGGTTCTCGTTGAGGTCGCGCACCGCCTCCGCGCTGCGCACCGTGGTGGGCGCGTACTTCGGCATCCTGTCCGGCAGGTCGCGGTACACGCCGCCCGGCCGGTAGTACGCCGCGTGCATGCGGGCGCCCGAGACGGCCTCGTACATGTCGAGCAGGTCCTCGCGCTCGCGGAACGCGTAGAGGAAGATCGTCATGGCGCCCACGTCCAGGCCATGCGAGCCGATCCACAGCAGGTGGTTCAGGATCCGCGTGATCTCGTCGAACATCACGCGGATGTACTGCGCGCGTATCGGCACGTCCACGCCCAGCAGCTTCTCGATCGCCATCACGTAGGCGTGCTCGTTGCACATCATGGACATGTAGTCGAGGCGGTCCATGTAAGGAACGCTCTGCAGGTACGTGCGCGTCTCGGCGAGCTTCTCGGTGGCGCGGTGCAGCAGCCCGATGTGCGGGTCGGCGCGCTGGATCACTTCCCCGTCCAGCTCCAGCACCAGGCGCAGCACCCCGTGGGCCGCCGGATGCTGCGGCCCGAAATTCATCGTGTAGTTGCGGATCTCGGCCATCTACTTCTTCCCCGAATCGCCGTACGAGTCTTCGCGCGTGACGCGCGGCACGACCTCGCGCGGCTCGATGGTGACGGGCTGGTACACCACGCGCCGCTGCTCGGGGTCGTAGCGCATCTCGACGTAGCCCATGATGGGGAAATCCTTGCGGAACGGGTGCCCCATGAAGCCGTAGTCGGTGAGGATGCGGCGCAGGTCCGGGTGCCCGCGGAAGACGATGCCGTAGAGGTCGAAGGCCTCGCGCTCGTACCAGTTGCCCGAAGGCCAGACCGAGAGCAGCGAGTCCACCGCGGGGAATTCGTCGTCGGGACAGAAGACGCGCACCCGCACGCGCCAGTTGTGCCTGATCGACAGCAGGATGTAGACGACCGCGAAGCGGCCGCCCTCCGGCGCGCCGTTGAAGCCCTGGTAGTCGATGCCGGCGATGTCCAGGAGCTCCGTGAAGGCGAGCGACGGGTCGTCGCGCAGGCGCATGGCCGCCTCCACCAGGTCCGCGGCGGCGACCTCGATGGTGAGCTGGCCCCGGTCCGGGGTGCTCGCGCGAAGCTTCCCGCCGAGCGAGGCGGCGAGCGCGGACTGCAGGGTCTCGAGGGATGCCATCAGCGGCGCGAGATGGTTTGCGTGCGCTTGATCTTGTTCTGCAGCTGGAGCAGGCCGTAGATCAGCGCTTCGGCGGTGGGCGGGCAGCCGGGCACGTAGATGTCCACGGGCACGATGCGGTCGCAGCCGCGCACGACGGAGTACGAATAGTGGTAGTAGCCGCCGCCATTGGCGCACGAGCCCATGGAGACGACCCAGCGCGGCTCGGCCATCTGGTCGTACACCTTGCGCATCGCCGGCGCCATCTTGTTGCACAGCGTCCCGGCCACGATCATCACGTCGGACTGGCGCGGGCTGGGGCGGAACACGATGCCGAAGCGGTCCAGGTCGTAGCGCGAGGCGCCGGCGTGCATCATCTCCACGGCGCAGCAGGCGAGCCCAAAGGTCATGGGCCAGAGCGAGCCGGTGCGCGCCCAGTTGAGCACGCTGTCCACCTGCGTGACGACGAAGCCGTGCTGCGAGATGCCTTGCGAGAGGTCAGCCACGGGTCACTCCCATTCCAGCGCGCCCTTCTTCCATTCGTAGACGAAGCCCACCACGAGGATGGCGAGGAAGACGAGCATCGCGATGAAGCCGAACCAGCCGATGTCCTGCAGGACCACGGCCCACGGGAAGAGGAACGCGATCTCCAGGTCGAAGAGGATGAAGAGGATCGCGACCAGGTAGTAGCGCACGTCGAACTTCATGCGCGCGTCCTCGAAGGCCTCGAACCCGCATTCGTACGGGGAAAGCTTCTCGGGATCCGGATTGTGGGCGCCGGAAAAGCGCGCGAGCACCCCGCTCGTCACGATGGCGCCGATGCCGACCGCCGCGCCGATGGCGAGGAAGAGCAGGACTGGGAAGTAGTTGGCTAGCAAAGGTCCAGGATCCAGCTCGAATTTGGTGCCGTCGAAGAGACTCGAACTCTTACGCCTTTCGGCACTGCCCCCTCAAGACAGCGTGTCTACCAATTCCACCACGACGGCCTGTCGCTACCGCTTGATAAAGCGCAAACGCTGCGTTGCTACTTCGGAATCTCCGACGATTTTTCAGCCGGGGGAGCCGCCGGCGCCGGTGCCGAGGTAGCGGGCGCCGCCGGTTTCGTTTCGGTCGCGGCCTTGGGCGCCGGGGCGTCCAGGGTCTGCGTCACGCTGCCGCCCTTGGAGGGCGCCGTGAAATAGGTGAGCCCGAGGCTCGTCGCGAAGAACACCGCCGCGAGGATGGCGGTGGTGCGCGACAGGAAGTTGGAAGCGCCCGCGGAGCCGAACAGGCTCCCGGCCGAGCCGCTGCCGAAGGCCGCGCCCATGTCGGCGCCCTTGCCGTGCTGCAGGAGCACGAGGACGACGATGCCGATCGCGGCGAGGATATGGAACATCAGGACTGCCGTTTGCATCCGTCTCAACCTTTCGACTGGGCGCTGGCCGCTCGCCAGATCGCCACGAATTCTTCCGCCACCAGCGACGCGCCTCCGACGAGGCCGCCGTCGACGTCCGGCATCGCGAAAAGCTCCGCCGCGTTCGCCGCCTTCACGCTGCCCCCGTACAGGATGGGAACGCGCGCGGCCACCGAGGTTTCCTTCGCCGCGACGCGCTTGCGGATGAACTCGTGCGCATCCTGCGCCTGCCGCGACGTCGCCGTCTTGCCGGTCCCGATGGCCCAGACCGGCTCGTAGGCGATCACTGCCCCTTCCAGCACCTGCGCGCCCTTCTCGAGCACCGCATCCACCTGCCGCGCGAGCACTTCGTTCGTCGCCCCGCGCTCCCGCTCCCCGAGGGTCTCGCCGACGCAGAAGATCGGCGTGAGGCCCGCGCGCTTCGCGGCGGCGAACTTCTCCGCGACCATCGCGTCGGTGTCGCCGAAGATCGAGCGGCGCTCCGAGTGGCCCACGATCGCGTAGCGCGCGCCCATCTCGGCGATCATCGCCCCCGACACTTCCCCGGTGTATGCGCCCTTGTCATAGCGGCTGCAGTCCTGGGCACCCCACGCGATGGCCGTCCCGCGAAGGATTTCCCGTGCCTGCGAAAGGTACGGATAAGGCACGCACACCACGCAGGCGGCCGGTTCGCTTTTCTGGACGTCCCTGAGGAGTGCCCTCAGCAACGCCTCGTTGGCGGCAAGGGTTCCGTTGAGCTTCCAGTTGCCGGCAACGACTTTTGACCGCATGCGATCCTCAAATCCCGTCGATTTTACCAAGAAATGAGGCCGGGGTCATTCCCGACCGCACCGTCATCCCCGTGAAGACGGGGATCCACGGCCTCAGGCGACTGCCCGGGCCCCGGCCTTCTTGACCGCCGCCGCGATCTCCTCGGCGAGGCCCTTCACGTGGGCGCGGTCCTCGCCCTCGACCATCACGCGCACGACGGGCTCGGTGCCCGAGGGGCGCAGCAGGACGCGGCCGTGGCCGGCGAGCGCGCCTTCGGCGCGCGCCACTGCCTCGCGCACGGCGGGCGATTGCAGGTCGAGCTTTCCTTCCGTGCGGACGTTCACCAGCACCTGCGGCAGGAGCCGCAGCTCGCCCGTGTAGGCCGCGAGCGACTGCCCCGAGCTCACGAGCGCCGCGAGCACCTGCAGCGCGGAAATGATCGCGTCGCCCGTCGTGTGGCAGTCGAGGCAGAGCAGGTGCCCGGAATTCTCGCCCCCGCACTCCCAGCCGCGCTCGAGCAGCAGCTCCAGCACGTAGCGGTCGCCGACCCGCGCGCGCGCGAAGTCGATGCCCATGTCCGCGAGCCGGCGCTCGAGGGCGAAGTTGGTCATGAGCGTGCCGGCCACGCCGCCCTTCAGGCGCCCTTCGGCGCGGCGATGCTTCACCATCGCGAAGAGCAGCTGGTCGCCGTCGAAGAGCGTGCCGTCGCGGTCGGCCATGGCGAGGCGGTCGCCGTCGCCGTCGAAGGCGATGCCGAAATCCGCTTTGTGCTCGACCACCGCGCGGCCCACCGTGGACGGATGCGTGGCGCCGCAGCCTTCGTTGATGTTGATGCCGTTGGGGTGGCTGCCGATGGCGACGACCTCGGCGCCCAGCTCCTGGAACACGCGGATGCCCACGCGATAGTTGGAGCCATGCGCGCAATCGACCACCAGCTTCACGCCGCGCAGCGTGCAGCTCCTCGGGAAGCTCGCCTTGCAGAACTCGATGTAGCGGCCCTCCGCGTCGGGAAGGCGCTCGGCCTTGCCGAGCTGCGCCGAGGGCGCGACCGCCAGCGCATCGTCGAGCAGCGACTCGATCTCGCTTTCCACGGCGTCGGGCAGCTTCATGCCGTCGGCGGAGAAGAACTTGATGCCGTTGTCCTCGTACGGGTTGTGCGAAGCGCTGATCATCACGCCCGCCGACAGGCGCAGCGCGCGCGTGAGGAAGGCCACCGCCGGCGTGGGCATCGGCCCCACCAGGACGGTATCCACGCCCGCGGCCGACAGGCCCGATTCCAGGGCGGACTCGAGCATGTACCCCGAGATGCGCGTGTCCTTGCCGATCAGCACCGTGGGCCGGCTGCGGTGCGGCGGCGCGATGTCGGCGCGCGAGAGCACCTTGCCCGCGCAATAGCCGAGCTTGAGGACGAAATCGGGGGTGATGGGCGGCTCGCCCACGCGCCCGCGGATTCCATCGGTACCGAAGAATTTCCGGGTCATCGCAATTCCATCCAGACTTTCAGCGCATCGACCGTCTCGCGCACGTCGTGCACGCGCACGAGGCTCGCGCCATTCTGCACCGCGAGCAGGGCCGCGGCAACGCTCGCCGCGGTGCGCTCCGGGGCCGCGCGCCCCGTGAAATCGCCCAGCATCTTCTTGCGGGAAAGGCCCACGAGCAGCGGGTAGCCGAGCGCGGCAAGGCGCGGCAACGCGTGGAAGAGCTCCTTGTTGTGCTCGACGGTCTTGCCGAAGCCGAAGCCCGGGTCCAGCGCGATGCGGTCGCGGGCCACGCCCCCGGATTCGAGGCGCGCGGCGCGAGAAAGCAGGAACGACTCGACTTCGGCCACCACGTCGTCGTAGTGAGGCGCTTTCTGCATCGTCGCGGGCGTGCCCTGCATGTGCATCACGACCACGCCCACGTCCGCGCCCGCCACCGCGTCGATTGCCCCTTCCGCGCGGAACGCATTCACGTCGTTCACGACCGAACAGCCGGCCTCGATCGCGGCGCGCATCACCTCGGGCTTCGAGGTGTCCACCGACACGGCCACACCCTTCGCGGCGAGCGCTTCCACCACCGGGATCACGCGCCGCAGCTCTTCGCCGGCCGGGACGGCGGCCGCGCCCGGGCGCGTGGACTCGCCGCCCACGTCCACGAAATCGGCGCCGTCATCGCGAAGCGCGAGCCCATGCGCGATCGCCGCGCGCGCATCGATGTAGCGCCCGCCGTCGGAGAACGAATCCGTGGTGACGTTCACGATGCCCATCACGAGGGGGCGCGGAAAGGAAAAAGGGGTGGCCCAAGGCCACCCCTCGCGAGACTTCGGCGGCGCCGCGGCGCTCAGGCGCTCTCCGGCGACGCGCTGGGCTCGGTGCCCCGCGGCGTGCCGCCGTCCGAAGGCGGCTGCGGCCGCACGGCGACGGGCTTGGGCGGGCGCGGCGGCCGGCCGGCCATGATGTCGTCGATCTGGTTCGCGTCGATGGTCTCCCATTCGAGCAGCGCCTTGGCCATCACCTCGACCTTGTCGCGGTTCTCCTCGAGCAGGCGCCGCGCGAGCGCGTACTGCATGTCGATGATCGCGCGCACCTCCTTGTCGACGGCGTTCATCGTCTCGGCCGACATGTTCTGGTGCGTGGTGACCTGGCGGCCGAGGAACACCTCGCCCTCGTTCTCGCCGTACACCATCGGGCCCAGCGCGTCGGTCATGCCCCACTCCGTCACCATGCGCCGCGCCATCTCGGTGGCGCGCTTGAAGTCGTTCGCGGCGCCCGTGGTCATCTGGTTCATGAAGATCTCTTCCGCGATGCGCCCGCCGAAGAGGACCGCGATGTTGTTCAGCAGGTAATTCCGGTCGTAGCTGTAGCGGTCCTCGACCGGGAGCTGCATGGTCACGCCCAGCGCGCGGCCGCGCGGGATGATGGTGACCTTGTGCACCGGGTCGGTCTTGGGCAGCAGCTTCGCCACGATCGCGTGGCCCGACTCGTGGTAGGCGGTGTTGCGGCGCTCCTCCTCGGGCATCACCATCGAGCGGCGCTCGGCGCCCATGATCACCTTGTCCTTGGCGCGCTCGAAGTCGTCCATGTCCACCAGGCGCTTGGAGCCGCGGGCGGCGAAGAGGGCCGCCTCGTTCACGAGGTTCGCGAGGTCCGCGCCCGAGAAGCCGGGCGTGCCGCGCGCGATGATGGAGGCGTCCACGTCCGGCGCGATGGGCACCTTGCGCATGTGCACGAGCAGGATCTGCTCGCGGCCGCGGATGTCCGGCAGCGGCACCACCACCTGCCGGTCGAAGCGGCCGGGGCGAAGCAATGCGGGATCCAGCACGTCCGGGCGGTTGGTCGCGGCGATCACGATCACGCCCGAGGTCCCCTCGAAGCCGTCCATCTCGACGAGCAGCTGGTTCAACGTCTGCTCGCGCTCGTCGTTGCCGCCGCCCAGGCCCGCGCCGCGCTGGCGCCCCACGGCGTCGATCTCGTCGATGAACACGATGCACGGGGCGTTCTTCTTCGCCTGCTCGAACATGTCGCGCACGCGGGCCGCGCCCACGCCGACGAACATCTCGACGAAGTCGGAGCCGGAGATGGAGAAGAACGGCACCTTCGCTTCGCCCGCGATGGCGCGGGCGAGCAGCGTCTTGCCCGTGCCGGGCGAGCCCACCATCAGCACGCCGCGCGGGATGCGCCCGCCCAGCTTCTGGAATTTCGACGGGTCGCGCAGGAAGTCCACCAGCTCGCCCACTTCTTCCTTCGCCTCGTCCACGCCCGCGACGTCGGCGAACGTGACCTGGTTCTGGTTCTCGTCGAGCATGCGCGCGCGCGACTTGCCGAACGAGAAGGCGCCCCCGCGCCCGCCGCCCTGCATCTGGCGCATGAAGAAGATCCACACGCCGATCAGCAGCAGCATCGGGAACCACGACACGAAGATGCTCATGAGGAGCGACTGCTCCTCGACCGGCTGCGCCTCGACCTGCACGCCGAACTTCATGAGGTCGCCCACCATCCACGGATCCTGGATGCCGGGCGTGTTGACGGTGTACGTCTTGCCGTCCTTGGAGGTCGCCTTGAGGGTGCGGTTGTTGTCGAGCTTCACGCGGGCGATGTGGCCCGCCTTGGCCTCATCCATGAAGGTCGAGTAGTCGAGCGAGTTCTGGCTCGATTGGCGGTTGCCGACCTGCATGAACACCATGGTGAGGATCACGCCGATGACGAGCCAGAACATGATGGTGCGAATGGTGTTGTTCACGAGCGACTTTCCTTTTCCGTAAAAAGACCGGCGAATCAGGCAGATGGGGGACCGACCACTCTAGCAAAATTCCGGCGCCGTGGCGTGCTTTCAAGCCCCCTCGGCATTTTCCCTCCGTAGCCCTAGGGTTTCCTACCGCGGCCGGGGTTCCCGGGCGAGCAGGAATTGCTCGGCACTCTCGTCCCGGGAAGCCGCGGGCTTGCGCACCACGACCTTGCCGAAGGCGCGCCTGAGCGAAAGGAGCAGCTCGTCGAAGCCCGCCCCCTGGAACACCTTCACGAGGAATGCGCCCCGGGGGGAAAGGCGCTCCAGCGCGAAGTCGCGCGCCGCCTCGGCAAGGGCCATGGAACGCGCCTGGTCGCTCGTCGCGATGCCGCTCATGTTGGGCGCCATGTCCGAAAGGACGAGGTCCGCCTGGCGGCCCTGCAGGGCGCCCGCCACGGCCGCGAGGCCCGCATCCGAAGAGAAATCCCCCTGCACGAACGTGACGCCTGTAACCGGCTGCATCTCGAGCAGGTCGATGGCGACGACCTTGCCGGCCTTGCCCACGCGCCGGGCCGCGACCTGCGACCAGCCGCCCGGGGCCGCGCCCAGGTCCACCACGACCATGCCGGGCTTGAGGAGCTTGTCGCGCTCGTCGATCTCGGTGAGCTTGTAGGCCGAGCGCGAGCGGTAGCCTTCCTTCTTCGAGCGCTGCACGTAGGGGTCGTTCACGTGCCGGCGCAGCCACTGCTTGCTGGAGTGGGATTTCTTCATCAGCCTTATACTGCGCCGATGCCCCTCACCGCGAAAAAACGCAGCGAGCTGCGCGCCCGGGCGCACAAGCTCTCGCCCATCGTCATCATCGGCGACAAGGGCCTCACCGACGAGGTGCTGGCCGAGGTCGACCGTTCGTTGAAAGCCCACGAGCTCATCAAGGTGCGCGCCGCCACGGCCGACCGGGATGCCCGCGAGATCTTCTTCGAGAAGATCTGCGAGGCGCTGGGGGCGCAGGAAGTGCAGGAGATCGGGAAGATCCTCGTGGTCTACCGGGAAAATCCCGAGAAGACCGGCGACCTCAACCGTACCGGACGTCCACGATCTCGAACTCCTTCACCCCGCCCGGAGTCCGGACCTCGGCGACGTCGCCCGAGGACTTCCCGATGAGCGCCTTGGCGATGGGAGACGAGTAGGAGATCTTGGCGAGCTTCAGGTCCGCCTCGTCCTCGCCCACGATCTGGTAGACGAGCGTCTCGCTGGTCGTGACCTCGATCAGCTCCACCGTGCAGCCGAACACCACGCGGTCGTCGTCGTCGAGGAGCGCCGGGTCGATGATCTGCGCGTTGGCGAGCTTGGTCTCGAGCTCGATGATGCGGCCCTCGATGAAGCCCTGGCGCTCGCGCGCCGCCTCGTACTCGGCGTTCTCCGTGATGTCGCCCTGCGCGCGCGCCTCCGCGATCGCCGTGATCACGCTGGGGCGCTCCACCGTCTTCAGCTTGTGCAGCTCGGCGCGCAGCTTCTCGGCGCCGATGATGGTGATGGGGATCTTCATGCGGGTATCTGGGCGTGGAGGGACTGGATGTCGTAGGCACGCATCTCCTCCAGGTGGCGCATGCCGACGCAGGCCGCGCGCGCCCCGGAGAGGGTCGTGTAGTAGGTGATGCGGTTCTGCAGGGCTGTGTTGCGGATGGACCAGGAATCCTGGATCGAGCGCCGGTCCTCCTCCACCGTGTTGACGATGAGGCTCACCTCCTTGTTCTTCAGCATGTCCACGATGTGCGGGCGGCCCTCCTGGACCTTGTTCACGGGCTGCACCTTGAGGCCGGCCCGCTCGATCGCGGCGGCGGTGCCGCGCGTGGCCACCAGCGAGAAGCCCAGCGCCACCAGGTCGCGCGCGATCTCGACCATGCGCGCCTTGTCCTCGTTGCGCACCGACAGGAATGCCTTGCCGCCCTTGGGCAGGCGCACGCCCGCGGCGAGCTGGCTCTTCACGAACGCCTCCGCGAACGTCAGCCCCACGCCCATCACCTCGCCCGTGGATTTCATCTCGGGGCCGAGGATCGTGTCCACGCCGGGGAACTTGATGAACGGGAAGACGGCTTCCTTCACCGAATAGTACGGCGGGATGATCTCCCGGGTCGCCTTCTGCGAGGCGAGCGACTGGCCCACCATGCAGCGCGCCGCGACCTTGGCGAGCGGCGTGCCCGTCGCCTTGGACACGTAGGGCACGGTGCGCGAGGCGCGCGGGTTCACTTCCAGCACGAAGACGTTGTCCTCCTGGATCGCGAACTGCACGTTCATGAGGCCCACGACGTTGAGCGCCTTCGCCATCGCCACGGTCTGGCGGCGCAGCTCGTCCTGCATCGCCGGCGTGAGGCTGAAGGGCGGCAGCGAGCAGGCCGAATCGCCCGAGTGCACGCCCGCCTGCTCGATGTGCTCCATGATCCCGCCGATCAGCACGTCCTTGCCGTCGGAGACGGCGTCCACGTCCACCTCGATCGCGTCGTTCAGGAACCGGTCGATCAGCACCGGCGAGTCGTTGGAGACCTTCACCGCCTCGCGCATGTAGCGCTTGAGGTCGCTCTCGGCGTGCACGATCTCCATGGCGCGCCCGCCCAGCACGTACGAGGGCCGCACCACCACCGGGTAGCCGATCTCCTTCGCGCCGTTGAACGCCTCGTCCTCGGTGCGCGCGGTGCGGTTGGGCGGCTGCAGGAGCTTGAGCTCATGCAGCATCTTCTGGAAGCGCTCGCGGTCCTCCGCCCGGTCGATGGAGTCGGGCGAGGTGCCGATGATGGGCACGCCGGCGGCCTCGAGGTCGCGCGCGAGCTTGAGCGGCGTCTGGCCCCCGAACTGCACGATCACGCCCTGGGGCTTCTCCTTGTCCACGATCTCGAGCACGTCCTCGAGCGTGAGCGGCTCGAAGTAGAGGCGGTCGGAGGTGTCGTAGTCGGTCGAGACGGTCTCGGGGTTGCAGTTGACCATGATCGTCTCGTAGCCGTCCTCGCGCAGGGCGAGCGCCGCGTGGACGCAGCAGTAGTCGAACTCGATCCCCTGCCCGATGCGGTTGGGCCCGCCGCCCAGCACCATGATCTTCTTGGCGTTGGTGGGCCTGGACTCGTCTTCCTCGTCGTAGCTCGAGTACATGTAGGCGGTGCCGGTCTCGAACTCCGCGGCGCAGGTATCCACGCGCTTGAAGACGGGGCGGATGCCGAGCGCGTGGCGGCGCTTGCGCACCTCGTGCTCGGTGGTCTTCCAGAGGTAGGCGAGGCGCCGGTCGGAAAAGCCCTTGCGCTTCAGCTGCCAGAGCTCCTCGCGCGAGAACTCCGCGAAGGCGCGCTTCTCGATGGCGAGCTCGATGTCCACGAGCTCCTTGATCTGGACGAGGAACCACGGGTCGATCTTCGTGAAGCGGTGGATGTCCTCCACGGACATGCCGATGCCGAAGGCGTCCGCCACGTACCAGAGCCGCTCGGCGCGCGGGTACGCGAGCTCGTCCTCGATCTTGTCCATGTCCACGGACTTGAGGTTGAACCCGTCCACGCCCGTCTCCAGGCCGCGCAGGGCCTTCTGCAGCGACTCCTGGAAGTTGCGCCCGATGGCCATCACCTCGCCCACGCTCTTCATCTGCGTGGTGAGCCGGTCGTCGGCCTGCGGGAATTTCTCGAAGGCGAAGCGCGGCACCTTCGTCACCACGTAGTCGATGGTGGGCTCGAAGGAGGCCGGCGTGGCCCCGCCCGTGATGTCGTTCTTCAATTCGTCCAGCGTGTAGCCCACGGCGAGCTTGGCGGCGATCTTGGCGATCGGGAAGCCGGTGGCCTTGGAGGCGAGCGCCGAGGAGCGCGACACGCGCGGGTTCATCTCGATGATGACCATGCGGCCGTCGTCGGGATTGATGGCGAACTGCACGTTGGAGCCGCCCGTCTCCACCCCGATCTCGCGCAGGCACGCGATCGAGGCATCCCGCATGATCTGGTATTCCTTGTCCGTGAGCGTCTGCGCGGGCGCGACCGTGATGGAATCGCCGGTGTGCACGCCCATGGGGTCGAGGTTCTCGATGGAGCAGATGATGATGCAGTTGTCCTTCCTGTCGCGGACAACCTCCATCTCGAATTCCTTCCACCCGATCACCGACTCCTCGATCAGCAGCTCCTTGGTGGGGGACGCGTCGAGGCCGCGGTTGCAGATGGTCTCGAACTCCTCCTCGTTGTAGGCGATGCCGCCGCCCGTGCCGCCGAGCGTGAACGAGGGACGGATGATGGTGGGGAAGCCCACCATCGCCTGCACCTGCTTGGCTTCCTCCAGCGAGTGGGCGAGCGCCGAGCGCGGGCTCGCGAGGCCGATCCGCGCCATGGCGTGCTTGAACTTCTCGCGGTCCTCGGCCTTGTCGATGGCCTCCTTCTTCGCGCCGATCATCTCGACGCCGAACTTGTCGAGCACGCCCTCGCGCGCGAGGTCGAGCGCGCAGTTCAACGCCGTCTGGCCGCCCATGGTGGGCAGCAACGCGTCGGGCCGTTCCTTCTCGATGATGCGCGCCACCATCCGCCACGTGATGGGCTCGATGTAGGTGACGTCGGCCATCTCGGGGTCGGTCATGATCGTGGCGGGATTCGAGTTCACCAGGATCACGCGGTAGCCCTCGTCGCGCAGCGCCTTGCACGCCTGCGCGCCCGAGTAGTCGAACTCGCACGCCTGGCCGATCACGATCGGACCCGCGCCGATGATGAGGATGGATTTGAGGTCAGTGCGCTTGGGCATGGCAGGCGGTGAAGTGGACCGCAGAGGCGCGCAGAGGATACGCAGAGGATACGCAGAGGGAGACCATGCGTGTCATTCGTGCGTTGTTCGCCGAGCCTCCGGACACACAGGCGTTGCTCTCCTCTTGCGTATCCTCTGCGTATCCTCTGCGTCCTCTGCGGTTCATGCTTTTCTTCGCTCTTCCATCATCTTGACGAACCGGTCGAACAGGTACGCCATCTCGTGGGGCCCGGGAGAAGCTTCGGGGTGGCCCTGGAAGCTGTACGCCGGCTTGTCGGTGAATTCGATGCCCTGCAGCGAGCCGTCGAAGAGCGAGCGGTGCGTGGGCTTCACGTTGGGCGGCAGCGTCTTCTCGTCCACCGCGAAGCCGTGGTTCTGGCTCGTGATGAAGACGCGCCCCGTGGCGAGGTCCTGCACCGGGTGGTTCGCGCCGTGGTGGCCGAACTTCATCTTGACGGTCTTCGCGCCCGCGGCGAGGCCCAGCAGCTGGTGGCCGAGGCAGATCCCGAACACCGGGGTGCCGGTGCCGACGATGTCGCGGATCGCCTGGATCGCGTAGTCGCACGGCTCCGGGTCGCCCGGGCCGTTGGACAGGAAGACGCCGTCGGGTTTCAACGCAAGCGCCTGCTTCGCCGTGGCGGTAGCCGGCAGCACGGTCACCTTGCAGCCGCGCTCGGCGAGGTTGCGCAGGATGTTGTGCTTCACGCCGTAGTCGAAGGCGACCACGTGGTATTTCACGGCGGCATCGGGCTTGTAGCCGGTGCCCAGCGCCCAGAGGCTGCCGTTCCAGTCGTACGCCTTGTCGATGCTCACGACCTTCGCGAGGTCCTGGCCGGCCATGGAGGGCGCGGCCTTGGCCGCTTCCAGCGCGGCGAGCTCGTCGAGCTTGCCGTCCACGCCGCTCGCGGCGAGGATGCAGCCGTTCTGCGCGCCCTTGCTGCGCAGGATGCGCGTGAGGCGCCGGGTATCGATGTCGCCGATGGCCACCACCTTGTTGCGCGCGAGGTAGGTGGAGAGGTCTTCCTTGTGCCGCCAGCTCGAGGCGATGAGCGGCAGGTCGCGGATGACGAGGCCCGCGGCATACACGGCGCGCGACTCCACGTCCTCGGGATTGGCGCCGACGTTGCCGATGTGCGGGTAGGTGAGCGTGACCACCTGCCCGGCATACGAGGGATCCGTGAGGATCTCCTGGTAACCCGTCATCGCGGTGTTGAAGACGACTTCGCCCACCGTCCTGCCCGGGGCGCCGATGCTGCAACCGCGAAATACGCTCCCGTCGGCAAGGACCAGGACGGCAGGTATTTTCGGCGGCAAGAACGACTCCGGTATCGAGAATTACGACGAAAACGCTGGGCGCAAAAAAACGGGTGAGCGCAAGTTTCCTAGTGGCTCATCCCGCTTTCATTAACAAAACATTATAGCAGAAGGGCGACGCTAAAGCCCGAGGACATCTCCCATGTCGTAGAGGCCGGGAGCCTTCCCGGCGGCGAATTTCGCCGCCCGCATCGCGCCGTGCGCGTAGGTGGCACGGCTGGACGAGCGGTGCGTGATTTCCAGCCGCTCGCCGGGCCCCGCGAAGTACACGGTATGGTCGCCCACCACGTCGCCGCCGCGTGCCACCGAGAATCCGACCGAGCCGGCCTTGCGCTCGCCGGTGGTTCCATGGCGCGCGTAAACCGCGTCCTTCTCGAGCCCGCCGCCCCTCGCCTTGGCCGCCACCTCGCCCAGCATCAGCGCGGTGCCCGAAGGCGCATCGACCTTCATGCGGTGGTGGATCTCGAAGACTTCCGCGTCGTAGTCGGGGCCCAGGGCCCGCGCGGCGAGCTCCACGAGGCGGGCCATCACGTTCACGCCGATGCTCATGTTGGGGGCGAAGACGATCGGGATTTCCTTCGACGCCGCGCGGATCTGTCCGACCGCCGCGGCACCCAGGCCCGTGGTGCCGATCACCATGGCGCGGCGCGCCGCGCGGCACGCCTCGAGGTGCGCGAGCGTGCCCTCGGGCCGCGTGAAATCGACCAGCACGTCGGCGTGGGCGAGCGCCGCGGTCGGGTCGGCGCCGATCGCCACGCCCCGCGCCGCGCTGCACAGGTCGCCCGCGTCGCGTCCGAGGAAGGGGCTGCCCGCCGCCTCGAGCGCGGCGCCGATGGCCACGCCCGGCGTGGCAGCGGCCGCCTCGAGCAGCGCGCGTCCCATCCGGCCGCCCGCGCCCGCGATGGCGAGGCGGACCGCGCTCATTTGATCTGCGGCGCAGGCGCCGTGGCGCCGCCCACGGGAGGCGGCAGCGCCGCACGCGAGCCGCCGTAGAAATCCACCACCTTGTCGTTCTCGAAGAACACCGAGAGCCGCGTCGGCTGCTCGGGCTTCTGCCCCGATTTCTGGTTGGCGAAGTAGTAGTCCCAGCGGTTGGCGTGGAACGCGTCGACGAGCAGCGGCGTGCCGAGCAGCGTGCGCACCTCGGCCTTCGACATGCCCGGGCGCAGCTTCGCGGCGACGTCCTCGGTCACGTAGTTGCCCTGCTGGATATCCATTCGATAGACCAGCGAGCAGCCCGCGAGGAGGGCGAACGACAGGGCCGAGGCGGCGAGGCGCATTGACGAAAGGGGTATAAGGGAAGCGCGCATTATAATTCACGCGATGAGCGATCCCCGCGAATTGAAGGGCACGGGACTCAAGGTCACGGTGCCGCGCCTCAAAGTGCTGGACCTGTTCCAGCACAGCGACCAGCGCCACCTCACCGCCGAGGACGTGTACCGCAAGCTCCTGGACGAGCATTCCGACGTCGGGCTCGCCACGGTCTATCGCGTGCTCACCCAGTTCGAGCAGGCGGGGCTGCTCGTGCGCCACCACTTCGAGGGCGGCAAGGCCGTCTACGAGCTGAACCAGGGCGGGCATCACGACCACCTGGTGTGCCTGCAGTGCGGGCGGGTGGAGGAATTCTTCGACTCCGAGATCGAGAAGCGCCAGGCGCACGTGGCGCAGGAGCGCGGCTTCCAGATCCACGAGCACCAGCTCTACCTCTACGCCGACTGCATCAAGGTCGATTGCCCGTTCCGCCCGAAGGGCTGAAGCGTGAAGGACACCCTCCGCCCCGACCTGCAGGGGACCTTCCGCTACCGTGTCCCGCCGGGCAAGACGGTGCCTCACATCTACGAGGAAGCGGCCGACTTCCAGCTGATGCCCGGCGTGCTGGCCACGGGCTACCTGGTGGCGCTGGTGGAGTGGGCGTGCATCGAGCTCATCAAGCCGCACATCGACTGGCCGCGCGAGCAGACCCTCGGCACTCACGTGGACCTCTCGCACATCGCGGCCACACCACCCGGGCTCACGGTGGAAGTGCGCGTGCGCCTGCTCGCCGTGGACGGCCGCAAGCTCGCGTTCCAGGTCTCGGCGCACGACGGCGTGGACACGATCTGCGAGGGGCGCCACGAGCGGCACGTGATCCAGCTCGCGCGCTTCGAGGAGCGCCTCGCCGCGAAGCGCGCCCGCACGAAGGTGCCCGCGTGATCCGGCGGGCAGCCCTCGCCTTCGCCGCCGCGCTCGCGTTCGCCGCGGTGCCCGCGGTCGCGCAGAAGGCACCGCCCGCGCCCGTCGTGGAGGTGAGCCTCTCGGAGCTGCCGCGCGAGGCGCGCGAGACCCTGGTGCTCATCCGCAAGGGCGGCCCGTACCCTTACGCGAAGGACGGCATCGTGTTCTCCAACCGCGAGGGCGCCCTGCCGCGCCAGAAGCGCGGGTACTATCATGAGTACACGGTGAAGACGCCCGGGGAGCGAACACGCGGCGCACGGCGCATCGTCATGGGGTCGGGCGGCGAGATCTACTACACCGACGACCATTACAATCACTTCCGTCGCATCCGGGAATAGGGAACACGATGGCCCTCGAAGCGCTCGACGCGGTGCTGGAATCCGACAAGGGCGGCGTATGGTTCCTGCCGGCCGTGGATCCGCGCGCGGTCCAGTCGAGCGCGAAGAAGGCGGGCTTCGCCTACTTCCACATCGACGGCAAGAACATCACGCGCAAGGAACAGCTGATGAACGCCTTCGCGACGGCGCTGCGCCTGCCGAAGAGCTTCGGGCAGAACTGGGACGCGCTCGAGGAATGCCTCGTGGACCTCGACATGGAATCCGACGGCTTCGTGATCCTCTACGACCACATCGACGGCCTGCTCGGCGCGCACCCGGACCAGTTCGAGACGCTGGTGGAGATCCTGCGCGACGCCGTCTCCTCGTGGAAGGAGGACGGCAACCCCATGGCCGTGCTGCTCTCCGGCACGAAGGCACCCAAGGGCGTCGGCAAGCTCAGGGAACCCGCCTCCGAGTAGCCCGGCCCTACGGGCAGGCCACCTCGATGCGCTCGGCCAGAAGAATCTCGTCGGGCGTGACGCGCGCGCGGTAAGCCAGCACCTCGACGCCCGCGTCGATCGCCTCGCGCAGCGTGCGGCCGTACTCCGGGTCGATCGCGTCGGCGGGCCGCACCTCGCGCACGTCGCCGCGCTGCACGCAGTAAAGCTGCACCGGGCGCAGGCCCGCGGCCTTCAGGCGCATGAGCTCCCGCAGGTGGCGCGCGCCGCGCGCGCTCACGCAATCGGGAAAGAGCGCCACGCCGCGCGACGCGGCAGCGGTCACGTTCTTCACCTCGACATAGCACGCCTTGCGCCGGGGACTCTCGAGGACGATGTCGATGCGGCTGCCCTCCTCGCCGTAGGCCACTTCGCGGCGCAGCGTGCGGTAGCCCTGGAGCTCCGCGATCGTTCCCTCCGCGATCGCTTCCTGCACGAGCGCATTCGGCAGCCCCGTGTTGATGCCGACCATCACGGGCCTCGCGCCGCCCACCTCGACGATCTGCCACGTGTGGCGGTACTTGCGCGAGGGGCTGTCGTGCTCGGAGAGCCACACGCGGCTGCCGGGATCGGCGCATCCCATCATCGACCCGGTGTTGGGGCACGAGGCCGTGACGACCTGCCCCGGCAGCTGCACGTCGGCGAGGAACCGCTTGTAGCGGCGGATCAGGCGGCCCTCGGCGAGCGGGCCCGCGAACCTCACGACTCCGAGCTCGCGATGAGCGAGGCGTTGCCGCCTGCCGCCGCGGTATTCACCGTGAACGTGCGCTCCGTGGCGAAGCGGAAGAGGTAGTGCGGGCCGCCCGCCTTGGGCCCCGTGCCCGACAGGCCCTCGCCGCCGAAAGGCTGCACGCCCACGGTCGCGCCGATCATGTTGCGGTTCACGTAGAGGTTGCCCGCGCGGGCGCGCCGGCGCACCAGCTCGATGGTGTCCTCGATGCGGCTGTGGATGCCCATGGTGAGGCCGTAGCCCTTGGCGTTCACGCGATCGACCACGTCCATGAGGCCCGCGGCATCGAAGCGCACCACGTGCAGGATCGGGCCGAACACCTCGCGGTCGACCGCATCGAGGCTCGCGATCTCGTAGGCACGCGGCGCGAAGTAAAGGGGACCCAGGCCTTCGGGCACCGCCGCCTTGCACAGGAGCTTCGCCTCCCGGTCCATCCTCGCCGCGTGCGCCTCGAGCATCGCGAGCGCCTCGGCGTCGATCACCGGGCCCACGTCGGTATCGAGGCGCGCCGGGTCGCCCAGCTTCAGCTCCGCAGTGGCGCCCTGCAGGAGCTCGATCACGCGTGGCGCGATCTCCTCCTGCAGGCACAGGATGCGCAGCGCCGAGCAGCGCTGGCCCGCGCTGTTGAAGGCCGAGGCAATCACATCCATGACGACTTGTTCCGGCAGCGCGCTGGAATCGACCAGCATGGCGTTCAGGCCACCGGTCTCCGCGATGAAGGGAACGATGGGCCCTTCGCGGGCCGCGAGGGCGCGGTTGATGGCGCGCGCGGTGGCCGTGGAGCCGGTGAAGGCGACGCCGGCGGTGCGCGGATCCGAAACCAGCGCCGCGCCCACCGTCTCGCCGCGGCCGGGCACGAGCGCGATCGCGTCGGCGGGGATGCCCGCTTCGTGCAGCAGCTGCACCGCGCGTTGCGCGATCACCGGCGTCTGCTCCGCGGGCTTGGCGATCACCGCATTGCCCGCCGCGAACGCCGCCGCGACCTGGCCCACGAAGATCGCGAGCGGGAAATTCCACGGGCTGATGCAGACGAAGGGCCCGCGCCCCGCGAGCTGGAGCCGGTTCGTCTCGCCGGTGGGCCCGGTGAGCTCCTCGGGCGCGGCGAAATGCCGCCGCACGAGCATCGCGTAGTAGCGGCAGAAGTCCGCGGCCTCGCGCACCTCCCCGAGCCCGTCGGGCAGCGTCTTGCCCGCCTCGCGCGCGAGCAGCGCCATGAGGCGGGCGCGGTCGGCCTCGATGAGGCCCGCGGCCCGCTCGAGCATCGCGGCCCGTTCGCCGGCCTCCGGAATGCGAGCGCGGCTCGCGCGATCGAGCGCAGCGCGCGCCGCATTCGCATCCGCGTCCGCCACCCTGCCGAAATCGGGCTTCGCGGCGATCGCCTGGATCTCCGCGACGATGGGCGCCGACACGGCCTCGTCGGCAAAGGCGAATCCCGACGAGTTGGCCCGGTCGCCGTAGATCATGGCGGGCAGCGGGATGCGGGGATTGGCGGCCTGCGCGTTGGCTTCAACGATCGCGACGGGATCGGCGATCACGCTGTCGATGGGGACGGCCTCGTCGGCGATGCGGTTCACGAACGACGTGTTGGCGCCGTTCTCGAGCAAGCGGCGCACGAGGTACGGAAGCAGGTCCTCGTGGCTGCCCACCGGGGCGTACACGCGGCACGCGTGGCCGGCGGCGACCACCTGCTCGTAGAGGTCCTCGCCCATGCCGTGCAGGCGCTGGAATTCGAAGGGCTGGCCCGCCGGCATGCGCTCGAGGATCGTCGCGACCGTGTGGGCGTTGTGCGTCGCGAACTGCCCGTAGAAGGCGTCGGCCGCCTCGATCATCTTCGCGGCGCACGCGAGGTACGAGACGTCGGTGTTGGCCTTGCGCGTGAAGACGGGGTAGCCCGCCAGGCCCTGCATCTGCGCGCGCTTCACCTCGCTGTCCCAGTACGCGCCTTTCACGAGGCGCGCCATGATGCGGCGGCGCTGGCGTCGGGCGAGGTCGGCGAGCCAGTCGATCATGAAGGGCGCGCGCTTCTGGTAGGCCTGCACCGCGAGGCCGAATCCTTCCCAGCCCTGCAACGGCGCGGACGTGAAGATGCTCTCGAAGATCTCGAGCGAGAGGTCGAGGCGGTCGGCCTCCTCCGCGTCGAGAGTGACGCCCACGTTGCCGCGCCGCGCGCGCTCGGCGAGCTCCTGCACGCGCGGGATGAGCTCGGAGCGCACGCGCGCGGCCTGCGCATGCTCGTAGCGCGGATGCAGGGCGGAGAGCTTGATGGAGATGCCGGGATTCGAGAAGACGCCGCCCGCCGGAAGCGACGCCGTGTGGGCGCCGATCGCGTCGATCGCCGCGCCGTAAGCCGCGAAGTAGCGGTCGGCATCGCGCGCCGTGAAGGCCGCCTCGCCCAGCATGTCGTACGAGTGGAGGTAGGCCGCGTGGGCCGGCTCGCGGCTGCGCTGCAGCGCGTCGCCGATGGTGCGGCCCATCACGAACTGCTCGGCCATGATCTTCATGCCCTGGCGCAGCGCCACGCGCACCACCGGCTCGCCCGCGCGCGCGGCAAGGCGCGCGAACCACGTGCCCGCGTTGCCCGCGCTCTCGGGGTCGAGGCTCACGAGCTTGCCCGTGAGCATCATTCCCCAGGTGCCGGCGTTCACGAGGAGCGAGCGGTTGCGCCCGACGTGGCGCTCCCAATCGCCCTGCGAGAGCTTGTCGCGGATCAGCTTGTCGGCGGTGGCGGCGTCGGGGATGCGCAGCAGCGCCTCGGCCACGCACATGAGGAGCACGCCTTCCTGCGACGAAAGGTCGTATTCCTGGAGGAAGGATTGCATCCCCGCCGCGGCCTTCTGGCGGGCGCGGACGTTCTCGACGAGGCTTCGCGCGCGATCCTGCACCCGGCGCGCCGCATCGGGCGCGAGGCGCGAGCGCGCGATGAGCTCGCGCAGGGCCTCGGATTCGTCGCGAAGGTAGTGGGCGCGCAGGAGTGCGCGCAGCGGTGCAACGGGCTGGTCCATGCGGGGCATTTTAAGCCCCGCGGACCCTACGCGGCCGCCGGGGGCGGGGTGCGCGTCTCCTGCTGCTGCGCGATCTGGCGGCGGACGTCTTCCATGTCCAGCGACTTCGCCTTCGTGACCACCTGCTCCAGCGCGTTCTGCGGCAGCGCGCCCGGCTGGGAGAAGACGATGATCTGGTCGCGGAAGACCATCAGCGTGGGAATCGAGCGGATCTGGAAGTGCGCGGCGATCTCCTGCTCGTCATCGGTGTTCACCTTCGCAAACACGATGTCCGGGTTGGCCTCGGCCACGCGGTCGAAGACCGGCGCGAAGCCGCGGCACGGTCCGCACCACGGCGCCCAGTAGTCCACGACCACCGTGGCATTGGAGGTGACGACCTGCTCGAAGTTTTCCTTGGTGAGCTCGACGACTGGCATTTCGATGCGTCCTTTCTTTGCGGGTTGCTGGCAGCTTGACCGAAGCCGGCCCCGCTGGCCAATGATTATTGTCTATCCGTTCGATTAGCGCCGCCTATGTGGCGCGCGCCTCCGGGCGGATCTCGAGCGCCAGGCGCTCCGTACGGCGGATCACGTGGATCACGGTGTCCCGCACCGCCTGGTGGCCGGTGAGCAGCCGGTGCAGGTCATCCACGCCGGCGATGGGCTCCTCGCCCAATGCGATGATGAGGTCGCCCTCCTGCACGCCCGCGCGCTGCGCCGGAGCGCCCTTCTCCAGCTGGATCGCGCGCACGCCCGTCTCGCGCTCGAGGCCGAAGTGGCGCACGTAGCGGCGCGAGATGGGCACGTTCTCGCCCGCCACGCCGATGCGCGCGCGCGGCACGCGGCCCTCGGTGATGAGCCAGCCGGCGATGAGCCGCGCGGTGTTGGCGCCGATCGCGAAGCAGATCCCCTGCGCGGGGAGGATCACCGCGGTGTTCACGCCGATCACCTGTCCCGAGGAATCCACCAGCGGCCCGCCCGAGTTGCCGGGGTTGAGCGCGGCGTCCGTCTGGATCACGTCGTCGATGAGGCGGCCGGCCTGCGAGCGCATCGTGCGCCCGAGCGCGCTCACGATGCCCGAGGTCACGGTGTGCTGGAAGCCATAGGGGCTGCCGATCGCGATGGCGACCTGGCCCACCTCGACCGCGCGCGAATCGCCGAGCACGCACCAGTCGTCCACCGGGGCCTCGATGCGGATCACCGCGAGGTCGGAATCGGGATCGTCTCCCACCAGGCGCGCCGGGCTCTCGCGGCCGTCGGGCAGGCTCACGACGAGCTCCGAGGCCTTCGACACGACGTGGCTGTTGGTGAGCACGTAGCCGTCGGGCGTGATGACGAAACCGGAGCCCGAGCCCGCCCTCGCGCCTTCGCGTGAAACCGCGATGTGCACGACGGCGGGACGGATCTTGCGGACCGCGGAGGTGACCGCCGCGGAATAGGTGTCCAGGAGGGCGGAATCGCTCATACGTTCCGAGATGGGGGAGGCCTGCCCCAAGTGCAACCCCCCGGCCGCCTCACGGATCGAGGTGCCCCATGCGCCCGGTGCGATAGGCGATCTCGGCCGCGCGGACCTGGTCCACCGTGTTCATCACGAAGGGCCCGTGGAAGACGAGCGGCCCTTCGGCAGGCGCGCCGCCCAGCGCCAGCGCCTCGAGCGCCTCATCGCCGGCGTTCTCGAATCCGAGCGGCTCGCCCGTGGTGGCGACGACCGCGAGCTCGCCCGTGCGCGTCACGGTAGGGCCGAAACGGGCGGCCCCCGAGATCACGTACACGCCGGCCTCGTAGCCCGCCGGCAGCGCGCTCGAGAATGCCGCCCCGGGTTGAAGCGAGACGTGCCAGAGAAACGTCGGCATGAGCGTCTGCGCCGGGCCCGCGCGGCCCGCGTACTCGCCCGCGATCACGCGCACGCGCCCGCGGTCGATCGGCACTTCCGCGATGGCCTGCGCGTCGATGCGCTGGTAGCGCGGCGCCATGGTCTTGGCGAGCCGCGGCAGCGACGTCCAGAGCTGGATGCCGTGCATCGTGAGCTCGGATTCGTTCTCCGCGAGCGGGCGCTCCGCGTGGACGATGCCGCCGCCGGCGGTCATCCATTGCGCGCCGCCCGCCGAGACGATGCCGGTGTGGCCGGCGGAGTCGCGATGCTCGTTGCGCCCGGACAGCAGGTAAGTCACGGTCTCGATGCCGGCATGGGGATGCGGGCCCACGCCATCTTCGCCCGGCTTCACGCGGAACGGGCCGAAGTGGTCGAGGAAGACCCACGGGCCCACCGAGTGGCGCTCGCTGAACGGGAGCGCGCGGCGCACGGTGAAGGTCCCGACGGGTGCCACGTGCGCGACCGAGATGTGCTCGACCGCGCGCGCAGCGGTTGCGGCGGGGAAGGTTGCGAGGGCGGCGGTCACGACTTGTCCACGCTGTAGCGGCCCGGGCCGAAGGCGAACACCATCAGCATGCCGCCGGCGATCGAGACGTTCTTCCAGAAGTTGATCTGCTGGCCCATCTTCGCGGCGGCATCCGCGTTCCAGTAGTCGTGGAAGAGGATGCCCGCGGCGAGCGTGAAGATCGCGAGCACGAGCCCCGCCCAGCGCGCCTTGAAACCGGCGAGGAGCAGCAGGCCGCCGCCCAGCTCGCACAGGACGGCGATGATCGCCGCCACCTGCGGCAGCGGCAGGTGCTTCGAGGCGATGTAGCCCACGGTCCCGTCGAAACCGGTGAGCTTGCCGAAGCCCGAGGTGATGAAGATGAGGGCGAGCAGGATGCGCCCGGCGAGGGCGGCGCTGTTCTGGACATTGGTATTCATTGTTTCGTTTCTCCTGGTTGGGTCATTGGGGGAGGTCGAAGACGAGAATCTCGGCGCCGCGGCCCTTCTCGACGCGAACGCGGTTCTCGTGCCCGGAAAGCTTCATGGCGTCGCCGGCCGAGAGCGGCTGGCCGTTCACCGACGCTTCGCCACGCACCACGTGCACGTACACCAGCCGGCCGGCGGCGGGCTGGAAGTCGATCGATTCGGTCCCGTCGACGAGCGCCGCATAGAGGCTCGCGTCCTGGTGGATGCGCACCGACCCCTCGCGGCCGTCGGGCGAGGCGATGAGGGCGAGCCTTCCGCGCTTGGACGCGTCGTCGAAGCGCTTCTCCTCGTAGCTCGGCGCCACGCCGCGCTGGCTGGGCTCGATCCAGATCTGCAGGAAATGCACGAGGTCGCGGTCGGATGCGTTGAACTCGCTGTGGCGCACGCCCGTGCCCGCGCTCATGCGCTGCACGTCGCCCGGACGGATCACCGAGCCGTTGCCCATCGAGTCCTTGTGCGCGAGGCCGCCCTCGAGCACATAGCTGATGATCTCCATGTCGCGGTGGCCGTGCGTGCCGAAGCCCTGCCCGGGCTGCACGCGGTCCTCGTTGATCACCCGAAGCGGGCCGAAGCCCATGTGCTTCGGGTCATGGTAATCGGCGAACGAGAACGTGTGGAAGGACTTGAGCCAGCCATGGTCCGCGAGGCCCCTCTCGTTGCTGCGGCGAATTTCGATCATAAGATCCCTCAAGAAGTCAGTTATTAATATTGAATGATGAAGCGTATGATGCGCCTCATCTTTTCAAATCAAAGCGAAATCTTTCGCCGTACTCATTCGAAATCCTTGAATATATGCGCCTCTCCTTGGATGCCATACAAGTCCTTGATTCCATTGATCGGAAAGGGTCTTTCGCGGCCGCAGCCGAGGACCTCCACCGAGTCCCGTCAGCGATCACTTACTCCGTGCGGCAGCTGGAGGAGGCGCTCGCCATAGAAGTCTTCGACCGCAGCGGGCACCGTGCCGTGCTCACGCCCGCGGGCCGCGAGCTGCTCGCCGAAGGACGCCGGCTGCTGCAGGCGGCCGCCGACCTCGAATGCCGCGTGCAGCAAGTGGCGAAGGGCTGGGAATCGGAGCTGCGCATCGCGGTGGACACGCTGATCGGCATCGACCGCCTCTTCGCGCTGGTCGCCGAGTTCTACGAGCAGCAGTCGGGCACGCGGCTGCGCCTGTCGCACGAGGTCCTGGGCGGAACCTGGGACGCGCTCGCCTCGGGGCGCGCGGACCTCGCGATCGGCGGGCCCAACGATGCTCCGGCGGGGCGCAACTACGCGATGCGCCCGCTGGGCCGCGTGCAGATGGTGCTCGCCGCCGCACCCTTCCACCCGATCGTGAACGAGCCCGCGCCGCTCACGGACGCCGCGATCCAGAAGCATCGCGCGGTGAGCATCGCCGACTCCTCGCGCGTGCTCGCGCCGCGCACGGTGGGACTGCTGTCGGGCCAGGACGTGCTCACCGTGCCTTCGCTCGAGGCCAAGGCGGCCGCGCAGGTCGCGGGGCTGGGCGTGGGCTTCCTTCCGCGCCCGGTCGCCGATCGCGAGGCGCTCGCGGGACGGCTGCGCATCCTCGAGATCGCAACACCCCGGCTCGCCGCGGACGTGGTCGTCGCGTGGCGCCCGGGCCAGGAGGGCCGCGCGCTCAAGTGGTTCGTGAAGCGCCTGGAGGATCCGCTGGTCGCGGCGGAGCTGCTCTCGTGAGCTATCGCGGGCGCTTCGCGCCCTCGCCCACGGGGCCGCTGCATTTCGGCTCGCTGGTCGCCGCGGCGGCGAGCTGGCTCGATGCGCGCGCGCAGGGCGGCGAGTGGCTGGTGCGCATCGAGGACGTCGACGAGGCACGCACGGTGCCCGGCGCGGCCGAAGCGATCCTGCGCCAGCTCGACGCGCTCGGCTTCGATCACGACGGCGAGGTCGCCTGGCAAAGCCACCGCAAGCCGCTCTACGAGGAGGCGCTCGGGCGGCTGCGCGAGCGCTCGCTCGTGTACCGCTGCCGCTGCTCGCGCAAGGAAGTCGCCGACTCCGCGCTCGCCGGGATCGAGGGACCGGTCTATCCCGGCACCTGCCGCGCGCTGGGCCTGGGCACTGCGGTGCCGGGCGCGGATCGATTGCGCGTCAATCCGGGCCGCATCGAGTTCGTGGACCGCGTGCAGGGCCCGATCGCGCAGCAAGTCGATCGCGATGTCGGGGATTTCGTGCTCAAGCGCCGCGACGGGCTGCACGCCTACCAGCTCGCGGTCGTCGTGGACGATGCCGCGCAAGGCATCACCGACGTCGTGCGGGGCGCGGACCTGCTCTCCTCGACGCCGCGCCAGGTCGTGCTGCAGCGCCTGCTGGGCTATCCCACGCCGCGCTACCTGCACTTCCCCGTGGCGACGAATGCGCGCGGCGAGAAGCTCTCCAAGCAGACGCTCGCGCCCTCGGTCGAGGGCGGCGACGGCGCCTTGCTGTTGGACGACGTGCTCGAGTTCCTCGGGCAGGAGCGCGTGGGCTCGCGGGACCCCCGCGAGGTGCTGCACCTGGCCCTCGCGCGGTGGGACCCGCGGCGGATCCCGGCGGTCACGGCTCGTCGCGCCCCTGGCGAGCGGCCGCCCCCGCCGTGATGCGGCTCACCGCCCCCGCGCGGTCGTGGACGTCGAGCTTCAGGAAGAGCTGCTTGATGTGGTAGGCCACGGTGTTGCCCGAGACGCCCAGGCCGTCGGCGATCTCCTGGTTGCTGCGGCCCTGCGCGATCATCAGCGCGATCTGGCGCTGCTGCGGCGAGAGCGGCAGGCTCGACATCGCGCGCATGAAGCGCAGGATCATCGGCTCCTGGCGCTGGATGCGCACGCCGAGAAGCGCGCCCGGCGAGCCCGCCTCGTCGAGCCAGTAGGCGCGCAGGATGTAGCGGCCCCACTTCGTGTCGATCGACATCGCCGGCGGCGCCGATTCCTCGCCGCGCGCCACGGCCTCCAGGCGCTGGGCGAGGATCCGCAGCGTGGCGCTCGCGCGCTCGTTCACCGCCGACTTGAGGCTCGCGGGATTGATCTCGGAGGTGGTCGCAAGCAGCAGGAGCCGGCGCGCGCGCTCGGAGCCGTGGCGGACGGTGCCGGCGCGGTCGGTCACCAGCATCGCCTCGTCCTCGGTGTCCTCGAAGGCGAGCGGCTCGCCCGGGGCGGGGCGCGCCTCGTCGCCCGCGAGGCCGTGCCCCACGTAGCGCATCACGCTCGCGAGGTCCGCGCGCTCGCGCGGCGTGAAGGCGGGCGCGTCGTGCGGGCGGTAGAGCGAGAGCTGCCCGAGCGCGGCCGATTGCTCGCGGACGATGCCGTAGAGGACGTGGTGCGCGTCGAGGCGCTTCAGGATCTCGTTGTAGTAGCCGCTCCTGCGCAGCTCGGAGTCGGGCGTGGTGGCGACCACGCCCTCGGGGTCGGCGGCGCGCTCGAGGAACGACTTGCGAAACGACGCCTCGCGCCCCTGGTAGTAGCGCTCGAAGTAGAGCGACATCACGTCCGCGGGCAGCATGCGCTCGGCGTAGAGGTTGCGCATCTCGCCGCGCGAATCCACCCAGAAGAAGCCCGCCGAGTCGCTCGGCACCAGCTCGCGCAGCGCCGGGAGCAGCGAGCCCATCAGCATCTCGCCGGGCAGCCCCAGGCAGCACATCTGGCGGATGCGCGCGCGAACGGCCGACTGCTTCATCGCCTCACCCCGGCATCCCCTTGAAATCGAGCAGGCGCAACGCCCGCACCGGGCGCTTGAACCCGTGCAGGCGGACTTCGCCCAGGTCCTCCGCGAAGACGTTCTCCTCCACCTCGGCGTACACCCGTTGCGAGACGAGGATGTGACCGGGCTCGGCGAGGTCGCACAGGCGGTTGGCGAGGTTGGTGACGGTGCCGATGGCGCCATAGTCGATGCGGCCCTCGAAGCCGATCGCGCCGACCGTCGCGTAGCCCTGCGCGATGCCGATGCCCAGCCCCAGGTCGTAGCCCTTCTTCTTCCACTGCGCGGCGAGCCTGAGCGCGTCCTCCTGCATCACGAACGCCATCTCGACCGCGCGGCGCTCGGGCTGGTGGATGGGCAGCGGGTCGTTGAAGAAGACCATCAGGCCGTCGCCGGTGAAGCGCTCGAGCGTGCCCTGGTACTCGAGCACCCGCCGGCCCATGGCGCGGTGGAACTCGGAGAGCGCGGCCATCACTTCCTCGGGCTCGGAAGTCTCGGCGAACGCGGTGAAGCCGCGCAGGTCGAGGAAGACCACGGTGATGTCGCGCCGGTGGCTCTCGAGCGGGTCGTCGGCGCCGCCCGCGAGGATCAGCTCGGCGAGCTGGGGGGAGAAGAAGCGCTTCAGGCGCCCCAGCTTCTCCACGTGGCGCACCTGGTCGCGCACGCGCGCCTCCAGCAGCTCGTTCCACGCCGAGAGCTGCTTCGCCTGGCGCTGCACCGTCTCGTAGAGCCGGCGGATGCGCAACAGCGATCGCACGCGCGCGATGAGCTCCGGCGGGTTCACCGGCTTGGAGAGGAAATCGTCGGCGCCCGCCTCGAGGCCCTTCACGCGCTCGTCGCGGTCATCGAGCGCGGTGACCATCACCACGGGCAGCATGGCGAGCGCGGGGTCCGCGCGGATCGCGCGGCACACGTCGTAGCCCGACAGGCCCGGCATCAGCACGTCGAGGAGCACCAGGTCGGGCGCGCGGGCGCGGATGGCGGCGAGCGCCTCATGGCCGCTTTCGGCGACCTCGACCGAGTAGCCGTGGAAGACCAGCAGGTCCTCCAGCAGCTTCACGTTGGCGGGCGTGTCGTCCACCACGAGGATGGACTCGCCCGCGCGGTCCGGGTCGTCGCGGGCGACGGCCTCTTCCTGCGCGCTCATGCCCCGCTCCGCGCGAGGAGCTCGTCCAGCGTGCGCAGCAGCTCGCGGATGTTGACGGGCTTGGAGACGAACGCGTCGAATCCCGCCGCCAGGATCTTCTTGCGGTCCTGGTCCATGACCGAGGCGGTCACCGCGACCACCGGCATGCGGCGGGCGCCGGCCGCGCGCAGCGCCGCGAGCACCTCGAAGCCGCTGATGCCGGGCAGCTGGATGTCGAGCAGCGCCGCGTCGGGCGGCTCGCCGGCCGCGCGCCGCACGCCCTCCTCGCCGTCCGGCACGGCCGACACCTCGTAGCCGTGGTAGGAGAGCACGTCGGTGAGCAGCCGCCGGCTCTTCTCGTCGTCTTCCACCACCAGGATGCGCCTACCCATGGGGATCCCCCCGCTTCTTCGCGCCGGGGAACGATGCCGTGAAGGTCGACCCCTTCGACGGCTCGCTCTCGACCGTGAGGGTGCCATGGTGCAGCTCCACGAGGCGACGCGACAAGGCGAGGCCCAGGCCCGTGCCCTCGTGCCGCGGCGAATTCGGCGACTCGACCTGGTGGAACTCGTCGAAGATGGCGGCCCGATGCTCGGGCGCGATGCCGATGCCCGTGTCGCTCACGCTCACCACGAGGCGCCCTTCCCGGACCCGGGCCCGCAGGCTCACCTCGCCGCCGGGCGGGGTGAACTTGACCGCGTTGGAGAGCAGGTTGATGAGCACCTGCTTGAACTTGCGCTCGTCGGCCGGCCAGCGCGAAACCTCCGGATCCACCTCGCAAGTGAAGCGCAGGCGGTGGCGCAGCGCCCGTTCGCGGATCAGCGTGCAGCAGTTGTCCACGGCGGCGCGCACGTCGAACGTCGTCACGTCGAGCGACATGTGCCCCGCCTCGACCTTCGAGAGGTCGAGGATGTCGTTGATGAGCGAGAGCAGGTGCTGGCCCGACGAGTAGATGTCGCCCACGTACTCCATCTGCTTCGCGTTGAGGCTGCCGAACATGCGCTCCCTGAGCGCCTCCGAGAAGCCGATGATGGCGTTCAGCGGCGTGCGCAGCTCGTGCGACATGTTGGCGAGGAAGGCGCTCTTGTGCCGGTTGGCCATCTCGAGCTGCGCGGTCTTCTCCGCCACGCGGCGCTCGAGGCCATGGGTGTATTCCTGGAGCTGGTCGGCCATGCGGTTGAACTCGCCGGCGAGCAGCTCGATCTCGTCGCCGGTGCGCACCTGCAGGCGCTTCCTGAAGTTGCCCTGCGCGAAGGCCACCGCGCCTTCCTCGAGCGCGAGGATGGGCCCCGAAAGGCGCCGCGCGTACCAGAGGCTCACGAGGAACGACATGAAGAGCGCGATGGCGAGGATGGCGAGCGCGCCCCAGAGCGCGCGGCGCAGCGGCGCCGCCACCAGGTCGGCGGGCTGCTCGATCGCGATCGTCCACGGCGGCGTGCCGATGGACGCGACCCCGGCGTACACGGCCTTGCCGTCGAGCGAAACCGCCTCCAGCGCGGCGCGCGTGGGCTTGCCGGTCGCCGCGTCGAGCGCGTAGGCGAGCACCTGCGGATCGGCCGCCCGCGAACGGCGCAGCATGAACTCGACGTTGGGATGCGCGATGACCACGCCGCGGTTGTCCACCAGGTAGGCGAGCCCGCCCGGAACGGGCAGCCGGGCGACGTAATCCGCGACGTGCTTCAGGTCGATGCGCGCGCGCACCCAGCCGCCCTCGCCGAAGGAGCCTTCGTGAACCGTGAAATGCACGAAGGGCTCGAGCGAGTCGCGAAGCTCGACGGGGCCGAACGCGACGTCTTGCGGCCCGGCGCGCTCCGCCGCCGGCAGCGCATCGCCACCGCCCGCGGGCCGGTCGGCCTCGATGCGCGACACGTGCAGCGTCTCGCGCGCGGAGGCGTCGTAGCGCGTGAGGTCGAGGATGGCGGGCACGCGCTTCAACAGGCGGTGGAATTCCGCGCGACGGTCCGCCTCGGTGAGCGCCTCGCGGCCCCAGGGCAGGTCGGCGACCTCGCGCACCTGCAGCTCGATCGCGCCCAGCTCCGCGGCCACGCCCGCCGCGGCGGCCTCCACGCGTGCGCCTTGCACTTCCTCGATGGTGCGAAGCCCTTCCGCGTAGCGCAGCGACGTCTCGACCACGAGCGCGGGCAGCAGGATGCCGCACGTGCCCAACGCCATCACCGCGAAGTAGCGCCGGAAGAGCCGGCTCGTCGCCCCGCGGCGAAAGTCGGTCCAGCGCCGCGGCGCCTGCGGCGCGGCGTCGCCCGCGGGAAGGCGCGCGATGCTCACAGGACCACGTCCGCGCGCGCGAGGAGCTCGGCCGGCACGCGCATTCCCAGCGCGCGCGCGGCGGCCGGGTTCACCGCGAGCACGAAGCGCTTGGGCCGCTCGATGGGAATGCTGTCCGGGGCCACGCCCGAGAGGACGCGGTCGAGCTGCCGCGCGAGGGCCCCGAGCGGATCGTCGAAGACCGCTTCGTACGACAGCGGCGCCCCGAGGTCGACCTGCGCGCGCGAAGGGTAGATTGCGGGGCGGCGCGTGGCGGCGATCGCCGCGACGAACTCGCGAGCGTGCTCGTCCACCACCGCGGCCTTGGTGACGAACCACGCATCCACGGCGCCCGCATCGCGCAGATCGCGCTGCAGACGGTCCACCGCGCCAAGGCGCACCATCGTCCATTGGATGCCGAACTGGCGCGCGGACCGGGCGAGGAACTCGGCGATGGACGCCTCGCCGGCCATGTCCTCGTCCACCATGAACCCGATGCGCCGGGCGCCGGGGGCGGCCTGCAGGAGCACCTCGAGCATCTTCGTCTCGACCGGCAGGCTGAAGCTGATGCCCGCGATGTTGGACCGGCGTTGCACGAGCGACGGCACGACCTGGAGGTCCACCGGGTCCTGGTGGGTGGCGAAGATGATGGGGGTGGTCTTCGTCTGGCGCATCGCCTCGACCAGGGCCGCCCCGCTCGGCGCGACCAGCGCGGCGGGATGGCGTTGCAGGGCGCGCGCGATCGCCGACGAGAGCGCGGGCGGGTCCGTCAGGTCCACGCCGACGAACTCCAGTTTCACCCCGTAACGCTGCGTGACGTGGAGCGACTCGGCGTCGGCCTCGAACCGCGCGAAAGCGGCACGCGTCCGCTCCTGGTCGAAGCTCACGAAGATGACGGGGCGGGGCTCCCGCTCCACGTGCGCGGCGCACCCGGCGAGCATCGCCGCGGGCAGCGCGAGGCACGCCGCGAGCGCACCGATCCTACCGGCGCGGGTAGGTGCGAAATGGGTACTCATCGTGATGGAATTTCGGTGCGCACCCCTGCCGGTCCCGAAACACAATGACCGACAGAATACATAAGGAGGGAAACATGGCAACGACCTACCGCTATGCCTGGCTCGCGGTCCTCGACGGCGAAGGCCGCCGCAAGCTGAACGAGGAGCTGCTGGAGCTCGACGAGGTGAGCCCGGCGCTCGCCCAGCAGGAGCAGCCCGGCGCGATCTGGGTGGTCTCCTGGGACAGCTCGCCGGCCCGGATCGCGGCGACCGCGTTGAGCCGCAACATCGGTCGCGACGACGACATCGAGGTCGTGATGGTGGGCATCCCGGGCCCGGAAGACAAGCTGCGCGAGTGGATCGAGACCCCGCAGGGCCGGTCGTTGCGCGCGCACGCGTTGTCGGTCCAGCCCTGGGTGTACAGCGCGACGACCGCCTGAGGCCCGCCCATGCGGGAAGCCTTGCTGCGGCTCGCCGCTTCGAGCCCCGGCAACGACGCCTTTCCCTTCGCGCTGTCGCTCGCCGAGGCGGCGCCGGCGCACGGGCGGGGCGTGGCCCTCGAATCGGTGTCGCGCAACGAGCTCGCGGTCACGCCGCAGGTGATGCCGGGCCTCTTCACGCCCGAAGAGTGCGCGCGGATCGTCGCGGCCTGCGCGCGCCACCCGCTGCACGCGGGCCAGGTGGTCCAGGAACGCGAGAACTACCGGCTCGCGCGGGCGGCCTGGATTCCCGCGGGCGACGACATGCGCTGGGCGTACGAGCGGATCGCGGTCCTCGTCTCGCGCCTCAACCGCTGGTACCGCTACGACCTCTTCGGCTTCGTCGAGCCGCTGCACTTCATCCGCTACGAGGCCGGCGGCAAGTTCGACTGGCACCTCGATTGCGGCGGCGAGCGCACCTGCACGCGCAAGCTGAGCGTCACCGTGCAGCTCACGGCGCCGCAGGAATACGAGGGCGGCGCGCTCGAGTTCTGCCCGCAGGGCGAGCTGCACCGCTCGCGCCACCACGGGGCGGCCACGGTCTTCCCCTCGATGCTCGCCCACCGCGTGACGCCCGTGTCGCGCGGCGTGCGGCACGCCATCGTCGCGTGGATCCACGGCCCGTCCTTCCGTTGAGGCGCGCGACCCCACCCGCGGAGGTGGGGACTCGCAGGCCGCCGGGCGCTACGCTGGGCCGTCGTTCCAACGCGATGAAAACGAGATGATCTCAACGCAACCTTCCCGCGGCCTGCAGCTGCGCCGCGCCGCCAGCCGGTACGACTGGAGCGACGTGCGGGCGCTGCGCTTCGCGGCGCTCGCCGAGCGCGGCGACCTGGGCCCGCAAGCCCGGGGCGAGTACGGCGACGAGTACGACAGCGCGCTCAATTCCTGCGTCTTCGTGCTCGCCGGCGGCGGCGAGCCCCTCGGCTCGACGCGCACCAGCGTGAGCTCGCCGGAGCGGCGCTGGGCGCTGCCCGCGGCCGACGCGTTCGCGGGACCCGTGGCCGCGCTCGGCGACGAGGCCACCCTCGTCGAGGCGAGCCTCACGGTGATCGATCCGCGCGCCCCGATGGACGCGAAGGCCGCCCTGTTCCACCTCTTCAAGGCGCACATGCTGCAGTGCGCGCTGGAGAACGCCGACTGGCTGGTGGCCGCCGTGCGCGACTCGCAGATCGGCTTCTACCGGCGCGTGTTCAACATGGAGATCCTGTCGGGCGCCGAGGCCTACGGCGGGCTCGCTTCGCCGCGCGTGCTGATGGGGCTGGACTTCCGCGCCCACGCGGCGCTGCTCTTCAAGCGCATTCCGGTGCTCGCGGTATCCGAGGACGACGAGCGCAACTTCACGGACACGGGCACGGTGGGATTCGGCCCGGCGCGGCGCAACGGCAGCGCGCGGCGCGCCCCCTACCTCGTGGCGGGCGACTAGTAGCCGAGGGCGCAGCCGTCCTTGCGGTGGTCGGAAGCGGCGCAGTAACCGTCGTCCAGGCGGTGGATGAGCTGCGCGCCGCCGAAGCCGAACATCGGCACCTCCGCGCTCACCAGGCGGTGGCCGCGGCGCGCGAGCTCCTCGCGCACCGATGGCGCGACGCCCTCTTCCACGCTCACCGAGTAGTCCGGGTTCACGTGCCAGCGCGGCGCGTCGCTGCACGCCTGCGGGTTCTGCTGGTAGTCCACGAGGCGCGTGACCATCTGCACGTGGCCCTGCGCCTGCATGTTGCCGCCCATCACGCCGAAGCTCATCACGGGAGCGCCGTTGCGGGTGAGGAAGCCGGGGATGATCGTGTTGAAGGGGCGCTTGCGCGGGGCGACCTGGTTCGGGTGACCCGCCTCGAGCGAGAAGCCGAAGCCGCGGTTGTTGAGCGAGATGCCGGTGCCCGGCACCACCACGCCGGAGCCGAAGCCCTGGTAGTTGGACTGGATGAGCGAAAGCATCATCCCCTTCTCGTCGGCGGCGGTGAGGTACACCGTGGCGCCGCCGCGCCCGAAGCCGGTGGCGGGCGACTGCGCGCGCTTCATGTCGATGGACTTCGCGCGGCCCTCGAGATAGGCGTCCGACAGCATGTCCGATGCCTTCACCGTCATGCTCGACGGATCGGCCACCTGCGCCCATGCGTCCGCGAGCCCGAGCTTCATCGCCTCGATCTGCACGTGCAGGCTGTCGGCCGAATCGGCACGCATGGAGGCGAGGTCGAAGCGGCGCAGGATCCCGAGGGCCATCAGCGTGGCGATCCCCTGGCCGTTGGGCGGCATCTCGTGCACGTGGTAGCCGCGGTATTCGACCGAGATGGGATCGACCCAGTCGGCGCGGTGCGCGGCGAGGTCCTCGGCGGTCATGGCGCCGTCGTCGGCGCTGCTCGCGAGCGCGATGCGCTCGGCGATCGGGCCGCGGTAGAAGCTCTCGGCTTTCGACGAGGCGATGTCCTCCAGCGTCTCGGCCTGCTGAGGGCAGTAGAAGCGCTCGCCCGCGTAGGGCGCGCGGTCCCGGGGCAGGAACGTCCAGCAGAATTCGGAGAAGCCCTTGTAGGTGGGCGCCTGCCGGGCCCAGTTGGCCGCGGTGATCGGCGAGACCATGAAGCTTTCCCGCGCGTAGCGGATGCCCGCTTCGAAGAGGACCTCGAAGGGGAGCTTGCCGTAGCGCTTCGAGAGCGCGATCCACGCGGCGGGCGCTCCCGGCACCGTGGCCGCGTCCCAGCCATGCTGCGGCACCGACTTGCGGCCCGCGAAGCGTTCCGGCGTCCAGCCCGCGGGCGCGCGGCCCGCGCCGTTGAGCCCCACCAGCCGCTGGCCATCCCAGAGGATCGCGAAGACGTCCGAGCCGATGCCGTTGGAGGTGGGCTCGACCACCGTGAGCGTGATCGCCGCGGCGATGCCTGCGTCGACCGCGTTGCCGCCCCGGGCGAGCATCGCAAGCCCCGCGTAGGCGGCGAGCGGCTGCGAGGTGGCCACGACGTTCTTGGCGAGCACCGGCATGCGCTGCGACGGATACGGGAATTCCCAGCTGAACATGGACTCGGCCGGCGGATTGCGGGAGAGCGCCAATGGTAGCATCGGGCCCGGAGGCGACCATGACCCGGGAAATATCAGCGCTTGTGTTCGATGCGTACGGCACGCTCTTCGACGTGCACTCGGTGGCGCGCCTCGCCGAATCCCTCTTCCCCGGCAAGGGCGCCGCCCTTTCGGCGGCCTGGCGCGGCAAGCAGCTCGAGTACACGTGGCTGCGCACGCTGATGGGCCGCTACGAGGATTTCAGCCGCGTCACCCTCTCGTCGCTCGAGTGGACCTTCGAGCACCTGGGCCTCGAGCCGGAGGAATCCGCGCGCCGGGCGCTCCTCGACGAGTACCGCAAGCTCGCCGTGTTCCCCGAGGTGCCCGATGCGCTGGAGAAGCTCTCGCGCAACCGCCCCCTCGCGATCCTCTCCAACGGCCACCCCGACATGCTGAACGCGGTGGTGCAGCACAACGGCCTCACGGAACGTTTCCGCGGCGGCGTGCTGAGCGTGCATCCGGCCCACCGCTTCAAGCCCGATCCTTCCGTCTACCAGATCGCCGAGGAGCAGCTCGGCGTCACGCGCACGCTGCTGGGATTCGTCTCGTCGAACGGCTGGGATGCGGCGGGCGCGAAGTCCTTCGGCTTCCAGGCGTTCTGGATCAACCGCGGCGGCGCGCCGGTGGAGAGGCTGGGCGTGCGGCCCGATGCGGTCGTGAAGAACCTGGCGGAGCTGGCGCAGCAGCTCGCGTGACTACTTCACGAGCCCCATCAGCTTGGCGAGCGGGAGGTACGCCTTCTTGCGCTCCTCGAGGAACGCCGGCATCTTCGCGTAGGTGATGTCGATGAGCTCGATGCCCTGGCCGGCCATGTTGCGGCGGAACTCGGCATCCTGGTTGATCTCCTCGAAGATGTCCGAGAGCTGGCGGCGCAGCGCCTCGGGTGTGGACTTGGGCACGCCGATGCCGCGGTAGCCGCCGTCCACCCAGTCGATGCCCAGCTCGCGGAAGGTCGGCGCGTCGATGTAGGGCAGGCGCTCGGGCGTGGCCACGGCGAGCACGCGGGTCTTGGACCTCTGCGCCACGTACAGCGACGAGTAGGACATCGCCACGCTCACGTGGCCGCCCAGCAGGGAAGCGATGAGGTCGCCCGTGCCCTTGAACGGGACGTAGGTGGTCTTCGTGCCCAGCTCGTGGTCGAGCCGCTCGTGGGCGGCGTGGTTCGCCGAGTTGGTCCCCGAGCCCGCGAAGCTCACCTCGGCCCCCTTCGACTTCATCGCCTCGGCCAGGTCCTTGAAGGTCTTGAACGGCGACTCGGCGCGCACCACGATCGCGTCGGGCGTGTAGTTGAAGAAGATGATGCTGGTGATGTCGTCGGTCTGGTAGTTGACGTTGCCTTCGAGGGGCTGCAGCACGATGTGCGGGAGGTTCGTGCCCATGATCGTGTAGCCGTCGCCGGGAAAGCCGTTGAGCAGCGACCATGCGAGCGCCCCGCCCGCGCCGGGCTTGGAGTCGATGACCAGCTCCTGGCCGAACTTCTTGCGCCACACCACCTGCTGGAAACGCGCCGCGATGTCCGACTCGCCGCCGGGCGCGAACGGGATGTAGTAGTGGACGACCCTCTCGGGGTACGCCGCCCGCGCCGGAAGCGCCATCGAAGCCGCCGCCGCCCCGCTCGCCGCCAGAAATTCACGCCGTTTCATGTTCCCTCCCCTTTTGTTCGTGCTTTATAGCGCGGCGGCAATCGCCTTTCCCACATCCACGGTATTGGCGGTGCCTCCCATATCGCGGGTCCGCGGCCCTTCCTTCAGCACCCGCTCGATCGCCTTCACGATCGCCGCCTCCGCGTCGCGGTGCCCCAGGTGCCCCATCATCATCGCGCCCGACCACACCTGGCCGATGGGATTGGCGATGCCCTTGCCGTAGATGTCGGGCGCGCTGCCGTGGACCGGCTCGAAGCACGAGGGATACTCGCGCTCGGGATTGAGGTTCGCCGAGGGCGCGATGCCGATGGTCCCCGTGCACGCGGGGCCCAGGTCCGAGAGGATGTCGCCGAAAAGGTTGGATCCCACCACGACGTCGAACCAGTCGGGATGCTGCACGAAGTGCGCCGTGAGGATGTCGATGTGGTACTGCGAGGTCTTCACGTCCGGATACTGCGCGGACATCGCCTTGAACCGCTCGTCCCAGTACGGCATGGTGATCGCGATGCCGTTGGATTTCGTGGCCGAAGTTACGTGCTTCCTCGGGCGCGTCATCGCGAGCTCGAAGGCGAAGCGCATGATGCGGTCGCACCCCTTGCGCGTGAAGATCGAAAGCTGCGTGGCGAATTCCTCGGGCGAATCGGCATACATGCGCCCGCCCACCGACGAGTACTCGCCCTCGTTGTTCTCGCGCACCACCCAGAAATCGATGTCGCCCGGCTTGCGGTTGGCGAGCGGGCTCGCCACCCCCGGCATGAGGCGCACGGGGCGCAGGTTCACGTACTGGTGGAATCCGCGCCGGATCGGGATCAGCAGGCCCCAGAGCGAGACGTGGTCGGGCACGCCGGGGAAGCCGACCGCGCCGAGGAACACCGCGTCGTGGCCGCGGATCTGCTCGAGGCCGTCCTTGGGCATCATCTCGCCGTGCTTCGCGTAGTACTCGCAGCTCCACGGCTTCTCGTCCCATTGCAGCGCGAAGCCGAACTTGCGGCCCGCCGCCTCCAGCACGCGCTGGCCCTCGGGGACCACTTCCTTGCCGATGCCGTCGCCGGCCACCACCGCGATCCGATAGCTCTTCACCGCCCGCCTCCCGCGAAGAATCCCTCGAGCTCGCCGGCGAGCAGGTCCGGGACCTCCTCGGCGATGTAGTGGCCCGCAGGCAATGCCTTGCCGCGCACGT
>Ga0335069_10000858_pt1 | contig 48811 bp, 49 predicted proteins | sample Lox_Sample_11_FD_206714 | JGI IMG/M metagenome (GOLD analysis project Ga0335069, IMG submission 206714) | Soil microbial communities from Loxahatchee National Wildlife Refuge, Florida, United States - Lox_Sample_1.1 | ecosystem: Environmental > Terrestrial > Soil > Wetlands | place: USA... | reverse complement strand
CGTGCTGAAGATTTGTCCTCCACGATGAGTAATATATCATCTTTGCTCTGTTTTATCTCGTCAATATCGACTCCTATGTGAACCGGCTTACCGAGGTAGAATATGATCCCCGCCGAATTGAAGCCGAGCGTGTAGAACTCCTTGGTGTTCTTGTACGGGGCAAGCTCATCGGTGATGAGCTTGAGAGACTTCGTCGATTTATCCACAAGTGGCATGTACCAAGCATTATAGAAATAGCCGGCCACAACAAGATAGACGATGAACATACCGAGGGCCAATCTTCCCGATCGCTTGACAAGCATGGCAAAAAACAATGCACCCGTGGCAGAAAGAAGGCCAAGATACGCATACAGGGACTTAGGACCGCTCCTCACCACATCGATCACGTCCGAGCCCCGCATGGAGGGAATCATGATCATGGCACAGGCTGGAAGCAGGACAAGGAAAGCGGCGAGCGCCTTGAGAGTACGATTTGTCCCGACTCCGTCCACGAGGCCGACCCAGGCATCCTTCAAAAAGAGGCCACAGATGAGCGCCGACGCCGGATACAGGGAAAGCAGGTATATGGCCCGTTTGCTCTGAGAAAACTCAAAGAACAAAAAGGTCAGCACAAACCATATAAGGGGCAGCCAGTACTTCTTTTTCCACGCGTGAACCAGGGCAAAAGGCAGAAACATGCTCCAGGGAAGAAAATTGAAGAAGAGTTTGTGGAAATAATAGAAGAACGATTCCCTATGGTCGAAGGCGTTCGCATAGCGGGTTATGTTCTGATGGAGGATGAACTCCCTGATGTAGGCTTCACCCGCGGCAAAAAACCAGATGGAGGCAACGGCAGCAGATAAAAGACATCCGCCTATGAGGGGTATAATGAACCGTTTCCATTTCCCCTCTGTAAGCAGGTAGACAAAGGCCACGCCGGCCGGGATGACAAGGCCCGCCGGGCCTTTTGTGAGGATCGCGATCGAAGCGGGAAGAAAAGAGAGCGCAAAAAAGAACCTCCTGTCTTTGGCCGAAGCAACATAATTCAGGAAGATTGTGAGGCCGATGAAAAATGCAAAGGTCATATCCATGACCGATTCCCTGGCGTTTGAGAGATACTGGTAATTAGTTGCAAGCACGAGCGCGGAGAGGAAACCGCACTGTACACCGACGAGCATCCTGCCCAGGAAAAAGACCACGAAAATAAGGAGCGTAGCCGCAATAGCCGAGGGTGCCCTTGAGGCAAATTCGTTGAGAGCTCCCCCTATCTTTGCGGCCGCCACAATCATCCACGGATAGAACGGAGGCTTCTCGAGATACGGCTGACCGTTGAGATAGGGATGCACATAGTCGCCCCTTTGCATCATCTCCCGGGCCATAATTGCCTGCCTGGGTTCGTCGGGGTCCCAGAGAGAAGTGGCCCCCAGATAGGAAAAGAAGAGCACTAAGGCGAGGGCAATCACGATTAATATTCTCAAGCGCATGAGTCTACCTGTCCTGTCAAGGGTACGGTAAAGAGAGGAGAAGACATCCGAGAGGAGGTACGCTTTCAAAACAACATTTTTTCTGGATGGATGTGCGACTCCTCGGTCGCCAAATATTTGGTAACTTTTATATGCTAATATTTGACATTTTTCAATAATTTTTATACCATATCCTTCAATTGTCATATGGAAAATATTGAAAGTAAAGAAGAAATCTATAAGCGGGCAAAAACCCAGCACGTTCTCTTGGATAAACGTTTACAGATACTGTTGAAAAAACCGTATCTTACCGACGAGGAAGAGCTTGAGGTGAGGGTCCTCAAAAAGAAGAAACTTTACTACAAGGACATTATGGAGAATATGAGCAAAACCGGGGAACCAGAGGAGAGGGATTGAAGAAGACAGGCGCCCAGATATTAGTCGAATCATTGAAAGCGGAGGGTGTGGAATCCCTGTTCTGTTACCCCGGAGGCGCCACACTCAATATCACTGACGCCCTCACCTACGCCGATGTCGAACAGATCGTTGTGAGGCACGAGCAGGCTGCGGTACACGCCTCTGACGGATATGCCCGCGCGTCGGGAAAGGTCGGCGTGTCGATTGTAACGTCCGGTCCGGGAGCCACGAATACCGTAACGGGCATAGCCACGGCCTACATGGACTCAATCCCGCTTGTCATCTTCTCCTGCCAGGTGAATACGGCGCTCATCGGCAACGACGCCTTTCAGGAAGCCGATATTGTCGGGATAACCCGACCCTGCACCAAACACAGTTACCTCGTGAAAGACGTGAGAGATTTGAGCCGAATCATCAAAGAGGCCTTTCATATTGCCAAATCGGGCCGTCCAGGGCCTGTGCTCGTCGATATCCCGAAAGACGTGTCGGCGCACGTCGCCGAATTCAAGTACCCCGACAAGGTCATGATCAGAAGCTATCAGCCCACGTATTCGGGCCATATAGGCCAGATCAAGAAGGCCATGCGGCTTATCGCGAGCTCGAAGAGACCCGTGCTCTATACGGGCGGCGGGATCATTTCCTCGGGCGCGGCCGAGGAGCTTCTCAAGTTCGCCGAGACGCTGTCGATTCCGGTCACGAATACCCTCATGGGGTTGGGTGGCATTCCGGGGAACCATCCACTTTTCCTCGGTATGCTCGGAATGCACGGCACGTACGCTGCCAATATGGCCGTCACCGAGTCGGACCTGATCATCGCCATGGGGGCGCGCTTCGACGACAGGGCAACGGGCAAGACCGATGAATTTGCCTCACACGCAAAGATCATACACGTGGATATAGACCCCACATCCATCAGCAAGAACATACAGGTCGACATACCGATCGTAGGCGACACAAAAAACGTCCTCCTTAAGATGTTTGAACTGATCGATGAAGAAAAAGAGACGTACAAACATCACCACAAAACCGTGTCCGAATGGCTCGCGAAGATCAATAAATGGAAAGAAGAGTACCCGCTCACGTACCAGAAGAACGGGACATTGAAGCCCCAATTCGTCATCGAGAGAATTTATGAACTCACTAAAGGCAAGGCCATCATCACGACCGAAGTGGGACAGAACCAGATGTGGACGGCCCAGTTCTACAAATTCCTCAAACCGAGGACCATGATCACCTCGGGAGGACTCGGTACCATGGGCTTTGGGTTCCCTGCCGCTATCGGCGCTCAGGTAGCTTTTCCAAAATCACTGGTTATCGACATAGCCGGTGACGGAAGCATCCAGATGAACATCCAGGAGTTGGCAACGGCGGTGCAACATAACCTGCCCGTCAAGGTCGTTATCCTCAATAACAGATTTCTCGGCATGGTCAGGCAATGGCAGGACCTCTTCTACGAGAAACGACATACGTGGACGCATCTTCACTCACCCGATTTCGTAAAAGTAGCAGAGGCTTATGGGGCCGTGGGATACAGGATTGAAGCGGAACATGAAGTCGACAAGATATTGAAAGAGGCCTTCCGCAATAACAAGCCGACCTTTATCGATGCGCGGGTAAACCCCGAAGAATGCGTCTATCCCATGGTACCGGCGGGAGCCGCGTTAAAAGAGATGCTTCTTGTTTGAGAAATGAGGTGAAGGCGTGACCTGTGGCCACATGGTTGCCAAGCTTCGGCACGGAAAAGTATCGAGATACGAACCCCATGTGTTCAGCCCGAACTTGTCTAGCATGTGCCCGACAGGAAGGGAAGTTCAGTTACCGGATTGCGGATGAATCTTTGCTGATGGAAGGGGCGCATGTCACACCCCTGAGAATCTAGGAGGAAATGGTGCGACACACAATATCGTTGCTCGTAGAGAATGAATTCGGAGTCCTTGCCCGGATCGCAAGCCTTTTCAGTGGTCGGGGCTTCAATATCGAAAGCCTCTGCGTGGCCGAGAGCCTCGATCCCACGATCTCCACCATGACAATCGTTACTCGCGGGAATGACGCAGTACTTGAACAAATTCTCAAACAGCTCAACAAGCTGATTAACGTGGTAAAAGTCGTCGACTTTAAGGAAATGGACTATGTCTCAAGGGAAATGGTTCTTGTCAAGGTACATGCGGACGACAAAACCAGGGAAGAAATCCTGCGCATGTCGGAAATATTCAGGGGAAGGATCATCGATGTGTCCAGCAAATCATACACAATTATGATCACCGGCGATGAAAACAAGCTCCAGGCCTTCTTGAATCTCATCAGGCCGCTCGGCATCAAGGAACTCGTCCGTACAGGCCCTATCGCTATGGCGCGAGGCGAAAGAACCATTAAAATGAAGGAAACCAATATAAAAGGAGGAGAACAAGATGGCTAAGATGTATTATGACCGCGATGCGGACCTCGGCGTACTAAAAGGGAAGAAGGTCGCCATCATCGGTTATGGCAGTCAGGGACACGCACAGGCGCAAAATTTGAGAGATAGTAAGGTCAACGTGATCGTTGCGGAGCTTCAGGGCACGGCCAATTATAAACTTGCTTTAAGCCACGGTTTCAAGCCTTTGAGCGCTGCCCAGGCGGCAAAGGAGGCTGATATTGTCCAGATACTCGCTCAGGACAACCTCCAGGCCCAACTTTACAGAACCGAGATTCAGACCCATCTGAAGAAAGGCAAGACCCTTGTCTTTTCCCACGGGTTCAATATCCACTATAACCAGATCGTGCCCCCGGCCGACATCGACGTGATCATGGTCGCCCCCAAGGGTCCGGGACACCTTGTGAGACGCGAGTTCGAAAGAGGAGCCGGCGTCCCCTCCTTGATCGCCGTATATCAGGACTACACAAAGAAGGCAAAAAAGACCGCCCTGGCCTATGCTAAGGGCATCGGTTCAACGAGGGCCGGGGTGCTGGAGACCACGTTTAAGGAAGAAACTGAGACTGACCTCTTCGGAGAGCAGGCCGTGCTTTGCGGCGGGGCTTCAGAACTCGTGCGGGCCGGATTCGATACGCTCGTGGAGGCAGGTTATCAACCGGAGATCGCCTATTTCGAATGTCTCCACGAATTAAAGCTCATTGTGGACCTCATGTACGAGGGCGGTATCGCCAACATGCGATACTCCATCAGCGACACCGCTGAGTATGGCGACCTCACAAGGGGTCGCAGAGTCATCAATGAGGATACCAGAGAAGAGATGCGGGCAATACTCGACGAAATCCAGACGGGCGAATTCGCTCGGGAATGGATACTGGAGAACATGGCCGGACGGCCCGTCTTTAACGCTGTACGAAGAATAGACAGCGAACATCTCATTGAAAAAGTCGGCAAGCAGCTCCGCTCCATGATGGGCTGGATCGGGAGAAGAGATTGAGACAAGCCTGTATCGCCAGGGAGGGGTGGAAACTGACTATCCCCTCCCTGGCACTTTTTTTTGTGCTCCTGTCTCTTCATTTCTGGAGCCTTGCAGCCCCCGTCTTCCTTTTCTGTGCATTCTGTCTTTACTTCTTCAGAAATCCCAGGCGTGAGACCGCGGCAGGCCGTGAGGCCCTTATCTCTCCGGCGGACGGCAGGGTAACCGAGATCAAGGACATGGTGGAGCCCGAGTTTGTAGGCGGGGAATGCAAAAGAATCAGTATCTTCATGTCTCCTACGGATGTGCATGTGAACCGGGCGCCCTGCGAGGGCCGCATCGTTCGGATGGTCCACAGGGCCGGCGATTTCGCGCTCGCCTTCAAGAAGGATATCGACAAGGAGAATGAGCGCAATTACATACTCCTGGACCGTGAGGGGGAGAAGATCCTCCTTGTCCAGATAGCAGGATTTCTCGCGAGAAGGATCATCCCCTACGTGAAAGAGAACGATCAGGTGAAAAGGGGCGAACCTGTCGGTATCATTGCTTTTGGGTCACGGGTTGATATTTACTTTCCCAAAATGTATGAATCTATGGTACAATTGCACGAGAAAGTAAAAGCGGGTCTTACACCGCTGGCACAGAAAAAGGGGAGTTTATGAAATACACAAAGAGACGAAAAGGCAAAGGGATCTATCTGCTTCCCAATCTTTTGACCTCTATCAGCCTGCTCGCCGGTTTCTATGCAATCGTGACGGCCATGGACAGGAATTTTGCCTATGCCGCGTATGCGATCTTTGTATCCTGCCTTTTCGACATGCTCGACGGCAGGGTCGCGCGACTTACCCATTCGAGTAGCAAATTCGGTGTGGAATACGACTCACTCTCTGACCTCGTGGCCTTCGGCGTGGCCCCGGGCGTGCTCGTCTATCTTTGGGCGCTGAAAAGCTATGGCAAGTTCGGCTGGCTCGCCGGTTTTCTCTATGTGGCCTGCGGCGCCGTCAGGCTTGCGCGGTTCAACATACAGGTCGATACTGTCCAGAAGAAGAGCTTCCTCGGTCTTCCCATACCGGCCGCCGCGGCAACAATTGCGGGCAGCGTGCTCTTTTACGCATGGCTCGAATACAAGGGCATGTTCAAATCAACCTTGATCCCGATACTCGTCTACGCACTTGCATTCCTTATGGTCAGCAACATCCGTTATTTCAGCTTCAAAGACATGCGTTTCTTTAAGGAAAAACCCTTTCGCTCAACCGTGGCAGCAATAATACTGCTTGTCATCATATTGAGCGAGCCCAAGATTACCCTTTTTGTGGCGACCCTGGGCTACGCTTTGTCAGGACCAGTCTATTCGCTTATTTTAAAAGTGAGGAAACCGGTGACTGAGGACGCTACCCATCCGCGAGAAACCTCAGCAGATCAAGGTGCTCGTCTATAGCACCGTCCGCTTCGAGGCCCTGATTCTTATAAGCGATAAATTTGACACCGGCCGCCCTCGCCGTACCCCTGTCAACCTCTGAATCGCCCACATAGAGCACCCGCTCACGGTCCATCTTCATTACATCGAGGATCTTCTCCACGCTCTCCGGATGGGGCTTGGGATTTTCCACATCCAGAGCGGTCACCACCATGTCAAACCACTTATTGAGACCGAACGCCTCCATAATGTGTTTCATGGTGGTGGTTCTGTTCGTGCTGATGGCGAGCTTCACGCCCCGCTCTTTGAGAGCGGCCAGTGTTTCCGTGAGGTGGGGCTCCATCTTGAGATAGACGATGAAATCCATAAAGTTTATGCTGCTCTTCCAGAAGGCAACGGCCCCCTCTTCTTTGTCAGAGGTGTCTTTAAAAACATAATGGATCGATTCGTAGACCGTATGAGCGTGGCAGTAATGGGCCTCTTCATCGGTAAGCGGTGCTCTTCCCTGAGATTGGGCGATATAATTGTAGAGCATTCTATTCTGCTCGAAAGAATCAAAAAGCACCCCGTCACAATCGTAGATCACGCAGTCGATATCCCATTTCTTTGTTTCCATATGCACTTTCTCCAAACGCTTTTTTTCTCGCTGTTTTAAACTCTATTTAAAAAAAAATCAAGCAAAAATGGGTGCGACGCCCGACTTTGCAGAGCGTTAAATCGTCTATCGCCTGCACTTAGGCTTCACGCATGCAAAATTTTAGTTTTAAATGCCTCAAGATATGGTACAATGGGTGTGGCAAATAAGAACAGGAGGTTGTAATGATAAGTGTTTCCATTCCAGGATGGGGAGATCTTGATATCGAATATCTTGTTGTGGACTATAACGGGACATGCGCTTTTGACGGCAAAATAAAAGAAAACGTAAAAGAAATGCTGGAGAAGGTGTCCCGGTACATCAAGGTCTTTATTATCACATCCGACACGTACGGCAATATTGACAGCGAAGGTAATACCATAGGGTTCAGCATAATCAAAGTCGGAAAAGAGGCAAGCGGTCAGGAAAAAGCGAAGATCATACGGGAGCTTGGACCGGAAAAGATCGTGGCCATAGGCAACGGGGCCAATGACGTTCTCATGCTCAGGGAAGCATCGCTCGGCATCGGCGTAATCGGCGGTGAAGGCTGTTCAAAAGATGTACTCAAAGAAGCTGATTTTGTGGTCAACAATATTCTCGATGCCCTAAGCATTCTTCTGCACCCTGAAAGAATCGTCGCGACATTGAGAGAGTAATTGGATTACAAAGGGTTACGGCTTGGCGAGGTCACCCGTAACCCTTTATTCATACGCCCCTAACCATGATTGGTAATCTCATAAAAAAAATCGTCGGCACCAAGAACGAGCGGGAACTCAAGCGCATTGAGCCGCTCGTCCAGGCGGCGAGCGGTTACGAAGAAGAGGTGAAGGGTCTCACCGATGACGCCCTCAAGGCAAAGACCCCCTATTTCAGAGAAAGGCTCGCCAACGGAGAGAACCTTGATGCCCTGCTCCCCGAGGCATTTGCCGTCACCCGCGAGGCAGCCAGGCGAGCTATCGGTATGAGGCATTTTGACGTGCAACTCATCGGCGGCATCGTGCTCCATGAAGGAAAGATCGCCGAAATGTCCACCGGCGAAGGAAAGACCCTCGTCGCCACCCTGCCCGTGTATCTCAATGCCTTAAGCGGACTCGGCGTGCACGTAGTTACCGTCAATGATTACCTGGCCAAAAGGGATGCCGAATGGATGGGACCAGTCTATAAGTTCCTCGGTCTTTCCGTGGGGACCATCGTAAACGACATGGACAACGAAGAGCGCAAAAAGGCCTATGGCTGCGACATTACCTACGGAACCAACAACGAATTTGGGTTCGACTATTTAAGAGACAACATGCACTATTCCCTCGATGATTGCGTACAGCGGGAATTCAACTACGCCATCGTGGATGAGGTGGATAGCATACTTATTGATGAGGCGAGGACACCGCTCATTATTTCGGGGCCTGCCGAAGAATCGACTGATAAATATTACAAGATCAACAAGCTGATTTATCAGCTCCAGAAAGAAAAAGACTTCATGCTCGATGAGAAGGCAAAAAGCGCTTATCTCACGGAAGAGGGAGTAGCAAAGGTCGAACGCCTCATCAACGTGGACAATCTCTACGATCCCAAGTATGTGGATTTTCTCCACCATATCAATCAGGCGCTCAAGGCGCACCAGTTCTTTGCCCGGGACGTAGATTATATCGTAAAAGACGGACAGGTCATCATCGTCGATGAGTTCACCGGACGGCTCATGCCGGGCAGACGCTATAGCGAGGGACTCCATCAGGCCCTGGAGGCAAAGGAAAACGTCAAAATAGAGCGGGAGAACCAGACCCTTGCCACGGTCACCTTTCAGAATTACTTCAGGATGTACAAGAAGCTTGCCGGCATGACCGGTACGGCGGACACGGAAGCGGTGGAGTTCAAGAAGATTTACAACCTCGAGGTCATTGTAATCCCCACAAACAGGCCGCTCATCCGCACCAATAATGCGGACGTGGTCTATCGGACGGAGAAAGAAAAATTCAAGGCCGCCGTGAACGAGATCGCCGACCTCTATGGTAAAGGCAAACCCGTGCTCGTGGGCACCCTCTCTATCGACAAATCTGAGCGTGTCTCTGAGATGCTCAAGCGCCGCGGCGTACCTCATCATATTCTCAACGCAAAGAACCACGAACGGGAAGCCGAAGTCGTGGCCCAGGCGGGCAGGTCCAAGGCCGTCACCATTTCGACTAATATGGCTGGCCGCGGCACCGACATCCTTCTCGGGGGCAATCCCGAGTTCCTGGCGCTCTCCATGTGTAAGGGACAGAAAGAGAGCGAGGAATATCAAAAGGCCCTTGAAGAGGCGAGGAAGATCTGCGAAAAGGATAAGCAGTACGTGATCAGTCTAGGTGGTCTCCATATCCTCGGCACGGAACGGCACGAATCCAGGCGCATCGATAACCAGCTGCGCGGACGATCGGGCAGGCAGGGAGATCCCGGTTCTTCGCGGTTCTACGTGTCGCTCGAAGATGAGATCATGCGGATCTTCGGATCGGACAAAGTGTCTCCTATCCTCGCAAAGCTGGGCATGGATGAGGACATGCCCATCGAGCATCCCTTCATCTCAAAGGCCATAGAGAACGCCCAAACAAGGGTGGAAGGACATAACTTCGAGATCAGAAAATATCTCCTCGAATATGATAATGTCATGAACAAACAGAGAGAGACTGTTTATGGCATGAGACGCGAGATCATGAAAGAGCAGAGCGTCAAAGACCGGATCAGCGACATGGTCGAAGACCTATGCGAGGACATAGTCTTCGAATGCGCTCCGGAGAAGGTCTATCCTGAGGAGTGGGACCTGGCCTCCCTGAAAAACAGGGTGTATGAGACGTTCTTTTTTCACATAGACCTCGAATCGATGCACGTGAAGGATATGACCCGGGAAGGGCTTTTCGACTCGGTGCTTCAGGCTGCGAAAACCTTTTACGAGAACAAGGAAAAGCAATTCGGAGAGGGCGAACTCCGTCCGGTCGAGCGATTCCTTGTGCTCAATTCACTCGACACGTTTTGGAAAGAGCATCTGCTCGCCCTGGATCACCTCAAGGAAGGCATAGGTCTCAGGGGATATGCCCAGAAAGACCCTTTGCGAGAGTATCAGCGGGAGAGTTTCGAGCTCTTCCTCGACATGCTCGAACGCGTGAAATACGACACCGTGAGAAAGCTTTACGCAGTCCAGCCCGCCAAAGAAGAGATCGAATACAAAGAACCGGTCATGTCCTTTAATCTTGGCGGCGACGGCAGTCTGTCCGGTCAGCAGGAAAAAAAGGGCAAGAAGGTCGGCAGAAATGATCCCTGTCCCTGCGGCAGCGGAAAGAAATACAAAAGGTGCTGCGGACGCTGAGATAAACGCCGGCCCGCGCATTCAGAGACTCGTAACTTGCGGATCCGACGTTTGACCTGAAAGCAGGATAATAAAACCATCGGCAGGTGAAACCATGATCAAAGGCATCAAGTTTTCGGGCATTGCATCGGGTATTAAACCATCGGGGCTCGATCTGGGGCTTGTTCTGTTTCAGGAGAAAACGCATGTCCTGTCTCTCTACACAAGCAATAGAGTAAAAGCCGCACATATACTCTACGACAGGAAATATGAGGGAGACCCCGTCAGGGCTCTTGTCGTGAACAGCGGATGCGCGAATGCGTGTACGGGAAAAGAGGGCATAGCCGATCTCGAGGTAATCGGCGAAAAGCTTGCTAAACTGCTTAAAATAGGACGCACGGAAGTGCTCTTCGCCTCTACAGGGGTTATCGGTAAAAGACTTCCCGTGGATACAATTAAGAGCGCCCTGCCCGTTGCGGTTAAGAGCTTGAGGGAAGGACACGCCGAGGATTTTGCCAAGGCCATCATTACGACAGACACCCATCACAAGTTGGTCAAGGAGACCTTCAAAGGAAAAAAAGACTATAGCATCATTGGTGTTGCGAAGGGATCAGGCATGCTCAACCCCAACTTCGCTACCATGCTCGCCTTTGTGTTTACGGATTATCCAATTGCACCCGATGCAATAAGGGCCGCCTTCCGCCAGGCCGTAACGGAAAGCTTTGAGAAGATAACCGTTGACGGTGAATGCAGCACCAACGACACGGTCATGCTTTTCACCAGGCGGGGGGAGCAGGACCTCTCGGCGCTCGGTGAATTCAAGGCAAAATTGCGCTCGGTGCTCAAGGACCTCGCCATAATGCTCATCCGGGACGGAGAGGGCGCCACAAAAGTCGCCCATATCATGATAAAGGGCGCCAGGAAAAAGGAAACGGCCGAGAAGATCGCCCGAAGGATAGCCATCTCGCCGCTCGTAAAGACCGCCTTTTTCGGTAGTGACCCCAATTGGGGACGGATCATCTGCGCTGCCGGCGACGCGGGCGTGCCCGTGGAACCGGCTAAGGTGGATATCACGCTGCAAGACCAGGAGATTGTTAAGGCGGGCGTTGAGCTACCCTTTGACGAAGAGAAGATGAAAAGAATGATGAACAAGAATGAAATAGCCGTTGTAGTGAACCTCAATGAGGGGAAGGCGGTATTTGATATATATACGACTGATCTTACCTTTGATTATGTCAAAATAAACGCTTCATACAGGTCATGAAGCGTTTATTTTGACATATGATCGTCTTAAGGCCTCGTGCTTTTCGCGGCAAGCTTTGTCAGCTGCGGCGCCTCACAATCCTCGATGTACGCTGTGGTACACCTCCCGTTGGCGGCGCCTTGTTTCGCGTTATCCATCGAAAATCTCTTCGGCCTGAAGAATCTGCGTAGCCGATAGACATCCACTTTCCCAGGAAAGCCGCTCGTGCCCTTCCGGGCGAATAAAGGTCCGCTCTGTGTTTTTTAACTATTAGCTGCACAGCGGCCCTGTCGAGCATGCCCGCCCTTGAAATCCATCGTGGAATGCTTAGAGGATATAAAGACAAACCTCTTGAAGACAGAACATAGGAGATATGATATGCCTGCATGGTACAGCGCAATCATGACGGAATCGGAGGAGATTAAATGGCGGGCTAAGTCTAACACCGAGCTTTCCGCCTTAGGGCCCGACGATCGCAGGGTCGTTATCGAGTTCGAAGGTGATCTCGAGAAGGTGCCGTGGATAGACGATATTCACTGCGAGGATATTACCGTGGACCTGGGAATGCTCGCTGATTCTGCTCCACAGCTCTTTGACAAGCCCTGGATCAAGGGTCGGCATGCCCGAAAGGTAACCCTTGCCGCCATGGGACACCATTATCTCATCGATATACAGCTATAGGCATAAACGTTCGCACGGGCAAGTTTGGCAGAGCTTAGTCTCGTTCACGAATTTGTCATCAGAGATTCTGTTTTAAGTCTCGGGCAAAGAAACGGGTTTTGCATCTCGCAGGCCAGTGACGGGGATGCACGAGTGAGATAAGGGCCGACCTCACCGGCCCAAAATACTCCGGGCAGACCGTAGCGTCTCCGTAGGCCTCCTTATTGAAGGCGCCCACAATAAGATTCACTTGAGCGGCCAAGTCAGGGAAATAGCCGTTTAAGCGCGAGCCGAACTCCAGAGGTGTTTCCTGAATTCCACGATGAATGCCGCTATGGTCTGCCCACCGCAGAAGTGCCTGAAAAACCTCGGATGCTCTGTCATATCCCCGGACGCGTTGCAGAATCGAACGATAGAGAAAGATAACGATCCGCCATAAACGCACGTACCACGGGATGTTCTCACCCGTCGCCCTCATCTTCTTGAGCCCGTACGAGGTCCTCGAAAAAAGCCATTTGACGAGATAGTAGATTAACATTGCACAGAGAAAGACGAGAAGCGCTACCGCGAGACCTCTTATCCCCCAGGCAAGGATCTTATCGAGAAGTCTCATCCACCAGGTGTCCGAGCCAAGCAACCGGTCGGCCACCATGCCTTTAAGCGAGGAGCCGGCGGGCTCGGGCCGCACGTTCCTGGCCCCGAAAACGAACCGCAAGACCGTCTCTATGCCGGGCACCATCCAACGCGCTCCTGTATGAAGCGCGCGATAGCCAACCGTGGCAGCGCCCTTGAGCACAGGCACAAAGAAGAGCGCCAGGCTGCCCGCCGACAGGAAGATAGCGGCTATGAATCCGGCCATGGTACCGACTCCGCGATAACCGGGCAGGAAATCAGTGGTCTCCCCGTTCTCGTCCTTTGCCATGCCAACAGCCATGAGACTGAACAGGAAGAATGGAAAGATCAAAGCAAGGGAAGTCCTATCCTCGATCACTACACCGCCTTTGGTGCCCAATAATAGTTTCAGGATGGAAAGGCCGAAGAATGCCGCGAGACCGGCATCGAACCGGTAACAGAGGTCGTAGTAGCTCATGGGCCGCCGGCAAAAGGTTATCCCACCTACCCAGAAAGCAAGTATCCAGAAAATAACGAGAAAAAGAACGAGCCATTCGAGAGGATCTCTTGCCATGTGGATAAATGCGACGCACCAGCCTGAGCTAAAGAGGGGACGCGTCTGTTCGTATATATCGTGGATGACGAGAAGGCTGACGCATAGAAAACCGAGTACTTGTAAACCTCCCACATAGATGACCCGCCACCCTTTTCCCTGGGAGATACGGGTGAGCATGGCCGCACCGACAAACGCAAGCAGGGCGCCGAGAATAGGAAAAGGCTGGTGCATGCAGGCCGTGACGGAGAATATCGCCCAGCTGTAAAGCCAGCATATCTCCATGCCTCCTGATGTAAGCGCGAGCGCGACCGTGGCTTGTTTTTTCATGTCCTCTCGACCCGCACTCCGACGGGACCATCCGTATGGCTCGTGTAAGCCCCCTGCGCTTGCCCATCCCTTCGCAAGAGACTCATCCCTTCACAGGTGATAACGGTTACGGGCGTCCTGCGGCTCCTGCCGTATTCTTTTACCATGCGAGTCATGTAATCTTCCTTCCTGGTAATATATACGCAGCTTGTTCCCCACGGAATTTCAAGGGAATCGCGTAGTACCTCCAATAGGGTTGCCCGCGGTTTCATTTCAAGCCTGGCCAGGACCTCCAAAATGGCCGGCACCTGTCGCGCGCTTCGCGCGACCGAGACAAATGCAGAGGTGCCTCCAACTATGGCGCCATTCGTCAGCATGCCTATAGCACATCCTTGCCTGTCAAACTTGACTGCGAGGGAAGCGGCCACCTCCAGTGAACGCTCAAAAGCTTGCGTGTCGGCATCGGTGAATTGTCCCACATCGACGATCAGGAGCACTTTCTCCTGCTCGGTGGATTCAAAAATCTTCTCCTGCAGGCGGTGGTGTCGAGCAGACGCTTTCCAGTGGATATACTTTGCCGGTCGTCCATATTGATAATCGGCGGTACCCAGAATGTAAACAGGATCGTTGACCGGGCTTTCACCCCCGGGCACGCCGAAAAAATCACGCTTAGGCAACGTAATCGGGTTAAGAGGCAAAAGCTTCGGGTAAACAATCACTTCAGTTGCCTCGCCGATACTCTGCTGTCTCACGAAAAACCCGAAGAGATCGCCCGACGATGCTTGTATCGGACCGATTGTGTGGACGCCCCGGTGGGCGGCCACAAAGCTCCACCGGAACTTCGTGATCTGATACCAGAGCAGGCTTCTTTGCGCGGTGAGCGGCGCATCAAAGAGCCGAGCGTGGCCACCGTCACCTACCGGGATCTCAACCTCCAGCCAGACAGGCAGGGCTTTTCCGTTTTGCGCATTGATGGTAAGCGTCATCTCTTCGCCCGCGAACACACGGACTTTGTCGAGCACCTGCCTCAAGCCGATCTTCGAGTGGGAGAACGCCGTCCAGAGTTTCAATCCTCCCATCATGACTATTACGAGGAGGGAAAGGATAAGGAGATCGTGGCCACCCCTTGAGACGTTGAGCAGGGCCACGAAAAGCAGTATGCCCACGAAAAAAATGATCATCGCTGTGGAGAAAAGGGTTGAGACCCTGCGCTGAGATATCGTCATCTGCTTTGAGTCCTTCGGATTTTATGCTTGAGGAACGGGTACAGGTATCCGCTCCATGATCTCATCGACCACGTGTCTCTGCGTGGTCCCGCGTAGGTGCTCCTCTTCCTTGAGAATCAGCCGGTGTGCAAGGACCGGGACAGCGAGGGATTTGATATCATCGGGTAACACATAATCGCGCCCACTCAGGGCCGCTTTCGCTTGGGCAGCGCGCATAAGCCCCAACGAACCGCGTGGACTCGCCCCGAGACGCAAAGCCGGATGGTTCCTCGTTGCCGCCACGATGGCCGTGATATACTCCTTGATGACAGCTGCCACATGGATTCTTCTTCGTGCAAGTTGCAGTGCGGAGATCTGCTCGGGGCTCCCCACCGGAGCGAGGTCGAGCAAAGGGTCCTGCTCCTGAAAGCGATCCAGGATATCTATCTCCTCTTGCTGCTCGGGATACCCAAGGCTGATCCTGAGCAGAAACCTGTCGAGCTGGGCCTCCGGCAAGGGGAAGGTGCCTTCAAGCTCGATGGGGTTCTGGGTCGCCATAACGAAAAAGGGATGGGGTAGGATATAGGTCTTGCCGTCCACGGTGACCTGTCGCTCTTCCATGCTCTCCAAAAGACTTGACTGGGTACGGGGAATCGTGCGGTTGATCTCGTCGGCCAGAAGCACGTGGGTCATAACGGGGCCGGCCTGAAACACAAACTCACCGGACTGCTGATTGTAGATATTGAATCCGGTAATATCTGCGGGCAGCAGGTCCGGGGTGAACTGCACCCGCTTGAAGGAGGCGCCCATGCTGCGCGCCAGCGACTTGGCAAGAAGGGTCTTACCAAGTCCGGGGAGATCTTCCAAAAGTACGTGGCCGTCAGCTAAGAGCCCTACGAGAAGCAGCTCTACGGAATCTCGCTTGCCCACGATGACCCGAGAGATATTCTTGATGATCTGCGTGCACAGTTCGAAATCCATGGCAATGCCTCCTACTTTGTAAACACTCCATATTGTCGCGTATGTCAGTCAGGATACGGATTGAACTCGCGTACTCGCGGCATGCGCATGTTCTTGTTATACCAGGCTATCTTCTTACGCTCGTCCTTCGCTCTCTTTTTACCGCTCTTTTCGAGGTACTTTCATGTACACCCGCCTTTGGGCCCGCCGGCTGACGAGCGTTCATCGCCATCTCATTCAAGCCCTGGAAGACGATGGCTGTGACATACGAACCTAACACGAAGTAGCTTCAGTTGTAAAGGAATTCACAGCACAAGAACCTGCATGAGAAGATCTTCCCGAGGCGCGTTCCATGGAACGCGAGACACCCTGCCCGCTACGGCTTATAGAGGAAGCTCACAGGCTGAGAAAATGTTCGAGACAGGATGTCCTGCATGGCCGATGAGATAAGCCACTTGAGAATTGAGAAAGGCCTCTTACCATGGATGAGGGTGGGTTTTCCTTTGATACCCAGGGTCTTCTTCATATCATCGACAACATCGTAGAACGTGCCGATACTATCGATGAGCTTCACTTCCCTGGCCTGCAAACCCGTATAGATTCTGCCATCGGCGAGCTCTCTGACCTTTTCCACGGGGAGCCGTCTTCCCTCGGATACGTCTTTGATGAACTGCTCATAAATGCTATTGATAATATCTTGAAGATATTTGCGTTCCTCATCGGTCATTTTACGAAAGGGCGATCCCGTGTCTTTTAACAGACCTGATTTAATCGTGTTCTCCTGCACGCCGATCTTCTTCATCAGGTCTTCCACCACAGCCTGTTGCATAATGACGCCTATGGAGCCGGTGATAGTTGACGGATTCGCATAGATTCGATCCCCCATGGCTGCAAGGTAGTATCCTCCCGAAGCGCAGACTGATCCCATGGACACATAGACGATCTTGTTCTTTGACTTAAGTTTCTTGAGTTCGGCATACATCTCCTGCGTGGGACCCACGGCGCCGCCGGGGGAATTGATCCTCAAGATGACCCCTCTAATGCTGTCATCTTCCTTGAATCGTATCACGTCCTCCATGGCATCGCTAAGATCGGTGATCGTGCCTTCGACCTCGATCACCCCGATTTTGCCCTTGCCTGTTCCCTTAACGAGAGAGAAGGTGAGAGGGACGACCACTCCGAAGACAAAAAGAATAATAACAATAATGAGAAGTATCTTTTTTCCTCTTGATATTGCCATGTGATTATCCCCTCCTTAATCTTATTGCAAAAAAACCATGGATCTCTCTACTGTTCAATATCGGCCTGGTTCGTCAATGTTCCCGCAATGGCCGTCAAGTCCCGTCTTTTCAGCACGATTTTGCCAAAAGGCCGTCGTTGGCTCAGGGTGGCCGCTCGCACCTTGGCCAACTCGAGTATCCCGAGGATCGTGGCCACCACTTCGCTACGTTCTTCCTCGCCATAGAGGTCCCACTCAAAACGGCCTGATGTTTCGAGGATACCTCTCAACATTTCGAGCTTCTCTTCCAGGGTAGGTTTTATGATGCGCACGGAAAAGTAACGCTCTTCCTTGACCTTGAGCAGTTCGAAATAGAGATTGCACAGGCCCAAAAGGTCGTATTCCGATTCCCGCTCTACTGCGCCGTTACCCACGGCGAATACATCCCGCTCGAGCATGGGCAGGGCGTCTATGGCCTGGGCCATATTCCGGAGCCGCTCGTATTCGATGATCCTCTCCACGAGCTCTTCCCTGGGGTCTTGTTCCTCGTCGCCACCGTTGCCGATTGACGGCAGAAGCATCTTGGATTTGATGAAGATAAGCAACGAGGCCATTTCGATGAAATCTTCAGCGATCCTCAGGTTCATATCCCTCACCAGTTCCACGTACTGAAGAAACCGCTCGGTGATCGCCGAGATCGGGATGTCCCAGATACTTATTTTATTCCGCTTGATGAGCGTGATGAGGACGGCCAGCGGACCTTCGTAGCATTCGAGCTGCACGTCGAGCGTGGGCACAAGGAGACTCATGGGATTATGCCTTTCTGCATCAGATAAATTTCGACGAAGTGTCGTTCTTCTTCTTTCGTCTTCAGGTTCATGTCTATTTTAGCATCTTTTAGCTTCTCAAGCACCTCTTTGTAGATCGGACCCTCCTCAATGCCGAACTCCTTCAAATCCTCGCCCGTCATAGAGGGCCTGCCAGGATCACGGCCCGTAATGTGGCCTGAAATGGCCTTTTTTATCTCCTCCGATTTGGTCTTGGCCATGATAAAAAGCATAGCTTCTCTGGAGAGCGGCGTCATGGTCCTGTAAACTTCGCTCTTCTTCATGACGGCAATACCCATGGAAAGCCTGGCCATGGCAGAACGTAATCGTTCCATGTTCTCGACAGTCTTTTTCTTGAGCCTCTCCATCATTTCCATGCGCCTGCAAAACTCCACCACATCCTCAATCTTCATGTGATCTGTGAGACCCAGTAGATAATATTCGAGCTTATCTACCGCTTTGCCCTGGTATAGGAATTCGTGCCATTTGAACACAGCGCGCATCTGACTGAAGAGCTTTTCCTTTTCCTTATCGAATGTAATCGCCGTAGAGATAAACCGCAAGAGATCATGTTCTTGTAAACCTCTTAAAACCTTTTCAGGCTCATCCTCCCGAAGGATCAGTGCGAGTTCTGTCCAGAGCCTTTTCCCCTTAATTCTCGCGAGAAAGTTGAGTTTCACCGCATTTTTGATGAGGTCCAGGGTGTGCTTGCCAAGCCTGAAATCAAAGCGATGCTCAAACCGAATGGCGCGAAACACGCGAGTGGGGTCCTCGACGAAACTTAAGGAGTGGAGCACCCTGATGGTCTTTTCCTTGATATCGCGCTGGGCGCCGAAAAAATCGATGAGCTCACCGAAGGTATTCTTATTGAGCGAGATGGCCAGCGTGTTGATGGTGAAGTCCCGTCGATGAAGATCGAGTTTCAGGGAGCTGTGCTCTACAACGGGAAGCGCAGCCGGAGCCTTGTAGTATTCGAGCCGCGCCGATGCAATGTCCACCTTAAAGCCGTCGGGATAGAGTATTTTTGCCGTGGCGAATTCCTTGTGGGAACGCATCTTAACCCGAAAATTCCTGGACATTTCTTCCGCAAACGCTATGCCGTCTCCCTCCACAACGATATCAATATCATAGTTATCGTTCCGAAGGATGAGGTCTCTCACGAACCCGCCCACGAGAAAGGCATGGTAGCCGAGTGCGTCGGCCAGCTCGCCGATGTCCTCAAGCCTTTTCATGGTTTCCTTAGGAAGCCGCTCCACCATGAGTTTCCTGACATTCTTTCTCTTCGCGTATTTTTCGTGGAATTCGAGTTTTTCAAGGACCGTTTTGGCTATCTCGTCTTCGAGTATCCTTAAAAGGTCTGTGCGGGTTATGGCCCCTTTGAGTTCTCCCTCTTCCACAACGGGTAGGAACCTCTGGCCGCTTCCTATGATCTGTTCTTTTACCCGCTCGATAGAGTCTTCGGGCTTCACACTCTGGAATTCCGTGAACATATATTCGCTTACGGGAACATTCTCCAGCTTGTGAAACGCTGCCTTCTCCGCCACCTGTCGCGTAATCACGCCTACAAGCTTACCGCCCGATAGAACCGGCAGGGCGTTGATATTATATTTGGTGAGGATGCTCTTGGCATCGTGTATCAAACCGGAGGCCTCCACAAACTTGACAGGGAAAAACATGATATCTTTTGCCTTCCATAACGGTTTTACGTTATACCGGAGGATCTCCACGAGGCGGTCTTTCGCCTCAACGAGAGTCATGTCTTTCACTGTGGCCGAAGCGGCAACTTTGTGGCCTCCACCTCCCATGAGCGACATGATGTAACCCGAATCGACCTCCGGTATGCGGCTGCGCCCTATTATGTGAACCCTGTCCTCCATCCTGAAGAGCGCAAAGAGCACGTTGATATTCTCCATGTCACGGAATTTGTGGACGATGACCGCAAGGTCTCCCACGTACTCTTCGGTGCTCGCCTCGGTAATCACCACATCGATTCCGTTGATGCTATAGACTGCGGCGTTTTTGATGATATCGTTGAGCAAGAAAACCTGCTCGGGGGTGAGTTCCCTAACGAGCATATCAGAAATGAGATTGACGCTGGCCCCTTTGGAAAGCAAATACGATGCGGCTTCGAAATCGAATGTGGTAGTCGATGAAAACCTGAAGCTGCCGGTTTCTTCGTAGATGCCGAGCATGATAATTGTGGCTTCTTCCGAAGTAACGGGTATTTCGCGCTCCTTCAGAATGGAAACAAGGATACTCACTGTGGCCCCCACGGTGCGTATCACCTCTAAGTCTCCTTTTATGTCGTCGCTCGATGCCGGATGATGGTCGTAGATGTGGACTTTGGCCTTACCGTTCTCGAGAATCTTGGCCAGTTCCCCGATGCGCGATTTCTGCCGCGTATCCACAAGAATAAGCGTATCTACGTCGTCGTAGTCGATCTTCTTCATCTTTTCGATGTCAAAGAGATAGAGCGTCGAGTGGATAAGAAAATCACGGAGCGTCTTCTCCTGTGAACCGGGGAAGACGAGCGCCGCATCAGGATAGAGCTTCTTGGCCGCCACCATGGACGAGAGCGAATCGAAATCAGCGTTCATGTGGGACGTAATGACCTTCATCAACCCCTCGGATGGTACTTTTTGTGGATCTCTTTGAGCCTTTTACTGTCCACGTGCGTGTATATCTGCGTGGTCGCAATATCTTCGTGACCGAGCAGCATTTGAACCGAACGGAGATCCGCGCCCCCTTGAAGCAGATGCGTGGCAAAGGTGTGCCGTATGGTGTGGGGAGAGACATGGCGGCTCTGCATACGCGCGCCGTACTTCTTGATGATCTTCCAGACCGCCTGCCGTGTGAGCATTCCGCCCCGGTTATTCGGGAAAAGATAGGTCCCGGCAGGCTTCTCCGTATCAAGATACAACTTTATGGCCTCTCTCGAATAGGTCCCGAGCGGCACGACCCTCTCCTTGGATCGCTTTCCCATGGCCACCACAAAGCCGCCTTCGAGGTTCACATCGCTCTTGTTGAGCTTCACCAGTTCGGAAACGCGAAGTCCCGTGGCGTAGAGAAGTTCCAGCATGGTCCTGTCGCGAAGCGATGTCTTGGAGCCTTCAGGCATCCGGATAAGCTCCACGATTTCCTGCTCGGACAAAACATCGGGGATCGGCGCCTTGAATCGGGGGATTTCAACGTCTTCGAGGGGGCTCACCTTGACTGTACCTTCCATGAGGAGAAAGTTGAAGAAACCTCTTAAGGCCGACACAGCACGCACGATGCTTCTCGCCTGCTTGCCCCGCTCGTGGAGATGGCCTATGTAGGCTTCCACGTGCCTTCGCTCCGGCATACCGGGGCCCGCGTTTTCTATGAACTTGAGAAATTCGATTATGTCTCTGTTGTATGCATCAACCGTATGCGGCGAGGCGCCCCGCTCGGTGATGAGGTATTGGATGAATTGGTCAAGGTAATGGTATAGGGACATAGATTCGCGTGAAAAGACCAGCATGATGTTATCGTATCAGCCATATTATGTCAACAGAAATCCCCGTGGTGATGTGGCAGACGTGCTCGAATTGTCTGTACGGCTTAACCCGGAGCACACCATTGAACAGCCCGCTTCATGGCAGATTTTGTCTCTTTTATCCGTTGCGCCCTTGCCACCGCTTACCGTGGATCGGGGTCACGGCATAGCCGCACCTGCCTGAGATGTCCCCTCAATCTTCTCCACCATTCCCCTGAGTTCTTCTATGAATAGGGAGTAACCGACCTCGTTGAGATGCACGCCATCGTCTTCATGGTATGCTTTCCTGAGATTGCCCGAAGAATCTGCAAACCTGGCAGTCGGGTCTATGAAGAAGCATCTGCTACCTTGGGCTTCGCAGAGTTTTCTCAAATCGCCGTTTAACTCCCTCACCCGTTTATTTCTGCCCGCAAGATCGCGTCGCACGCCCTCGTCAACGGGTAACACGGCAGTAAATAGACACGTGAGGTTGCCCGGCAGGGCCGAGATGATTGCCGAGTAATTCTTAAGGATTTCCTCGTTGCCTCTGCGCCGCAGGTCATTGCTGCCTATAGTTAAAATGCATATTCTTGCCCGCTCAAGAGAGCGATACTTGGGTAATCTCTTCAACACGCCCAATGTGGTATCGCCACCGATGCCGAAATTTACTGAGGGATTAGCTACGGCAGTGACGCAAAGCCCCTGGGTGAAGCTATCTCCGACAAAAATCGCCGCCCCCTTCGGGATGTTCACATCCATTCTTTCATGGAATTTGACCATTGTCTCATAATACTCACTCAACTCCGGTTCAATATCCTTAATAAGTCCCAACCGGAATCCAATGCGAGGGATAATGTCAGTCTTCACGACCAAAACAAGCAAAAGAAGATGCAGAGTAACGACGTAACCGATCATCAAGCCTTTTTGCATTTTGATCACCTCTGTCGCTTCTGACCGGTTACCCGGCTACCCCGCACGGCGAATTCACGCCTCGTTGCCAAAAACGGTCAAACCGGTTCGAAGAAAAAACCCTTCTGAGCAATACGATACATGAACTCAAACCGGAATTGAGCACGTCCTCGGCTCGCACAGCCAAACATCTCTTTTTACGCTTTACAAACGTCGTGATTAGCGGTGACCGGTTGAACCGAAGCCGCCCTGACCGCGTTCCGTCTCTTCCAGCCGGTCGACAATCTTCCACTCTACCCGGGCCACCTTGTTGAAGACCATTTGCGCAATCCTGTCCCCGCCCTTGATCACGAACGCCTCATTTCCCAGATTGACAAGGATGATCTTCACCTCGCCCCGGTAATCCGCATCGATAGTGCCGGGCGTATTGAGGACCGTCACACCATACTTGATCGCCAGCCCGCTCCTCGGTCGTATTTCCGCTTCGTACCCCTCGGGGATACTGATGGAGAGACCCGTAGGTATGAGGGAGCGTTCCATATGATTTAAGACCACAGGTTCGTCTATGAACGCGCAAAGATCCACGCCGGAGGAGGCGTCCGTGGCGTAGGTGGGTAGCTCAACGCCCTCACGCTTAGCCACCAAGACCTCTATCCTTTCCATACGTTCTCGACCTTTTTTGCGTCAACATTTCCGAGCACCGTTATAGATATTTCTTCGGGATTTTCGAAGATCTCCCGGGCAATCTTATCCACGTCCTTCTTCCGTATGTCCTCTATTTCGCGTACCGTCTCCTTGAGCGGTATGTAATCGCCGAAGTATATTTCGTTCTTGGCAAGCCTCCCCATCCGCGTTTCCGAACTCTCGAGCGAAATAAACAGGTTACCCTTAATGTGCTCCTTGGAAAATGCGAGCTCGGCGTCGCTAATTCCCTCATCCCTGAGCCGTCGTATCTCGGTCTTGATGAGATATAACACCTCGTCGATAAACTCTCTGGATGTGGATGTAGATATACCGAAGGTCCCCGCGTCGTGGTAACAGTTTACATAAGAATAGATGCTGTAGACAAGCCCCCTCTGCTCACGAATTTCCTGAAACAGATGGGAACTCATGCTCCCGCCCATAAGCGCGTTGAGCACGTATATGGGGTAGCGTCTTCGGTCCACCTGGCTTACGCCTTCGGTGCCGATGCAGAGATAGATGTGTTCGAGGTCTTTTTCGTAGATATCGATGCCCCGGTGCGCAACCGGCGGCCTGAGGTCCCTTGTTATCCCGTTATGCGCCACGCCCGCAAAGAATTGCTCGATCCTATTGGTGCAATCATCATGGTCCACCCTGCCCGATATGGTGATGATCGCAGCCCCGGGGCCGTAGTATTCTTTGAAGTAGCTTTTGAGTCCGCCCTCGTTGAAGCTCTCTACGTTCTTCTCCGATCCGAGGATCGTCATGCCCAGGGGATGATCCTTGAAATAGGAGGCGTTAAACATATCGTAGATCGACTCATCGGGCGTGTCATCGACCATTTTGATTTCCTGGACAACCACATACCTTTCCTTCTCGATATCGTCGCTTTTGAAAAGGGAGTTCTTATACATGTCGGAGATGATGCCGAGGGCGATATTCATGTCCTTTTTCAGCACCCGGGCATACAGACAGGTGTACTCTTTGCCGGTGAAAGCGTTGATTGAACCCCCGATGGCGTCGAACTCCCTCGCGATGTCGTAAGCACTCCGTGAGGATGTGCCCTTGAAAAGCATGTGCTCGATAAAGTGGGAGATGCCGTTGTTCTCCGGGGTTTCGTATCTGCTGCCCGCTTTCCACCAGATGCCGAGAGAGACCGTGGAAAAATACGGAACGGATTCCGTTACAACGGTGATGCCGTTACTAAGCACGGTCTTCTTGTACATTTACCCCCGCGGCGGCTTCTGGTCTCTCAGGACAGCCTTTCTTGACAATTTTATTCTGCCATTATCCTCGATATCGATGACCTTTACAGTCATCTCCTCGCCCTCTTTCGCAACATCGGATGCCTTTTTCACAAATCCGTCGGCTAGCTGACTCACATGGACAAAACCGTCCACATTGGGCCCTAATTCGACAACGACACCGGCGTCGATCACTTTCTTCACTTTGCCCGTGTAAATCGTTCCGATCTCGATCTCTTTGGTAAGCATCTTGATCATGTCAATTGCAGCATTTGCCGAGCCCTCATCGATGGAGGCAATCCTCACTATACCGGAATCCTCGATATCGATCTTCACGCCCGTCTCTTCAATGATGCCCCTGATAATCTTGCCGCCGGGGCCGATAACATCCCGTATCCTGTCCGGCTTTATCTGCATGGTGAAGATACGCGGGGCATAAGGGGATAGATGCTCTCTCGGCCCTTCGATGGTCTGCTTCATGATGTCGAGTATTGTTGCAATTCCCTTCTGGCCCTGGGTTACCGCTTTGGACATGATCTCCTTTGTAATGCCCTTGATCTTAATATCCATTTGAATGGCGGTGACGCCTTCCCTGGTACCGGCAATCTTGAAATCCATATCGCCTAAGTGATCTTCGTCGCCCAGGATATCGGAAAGGATCACTTCTCTATCCCCTTCCTTCACAAGACCCATGGCGATGCCGGCAACAGGCTCCTTAATGGGAACGCCCGCATCCATGAGAGAAAGGCACCCCCCGCAGACCGTAGCCATGGAGGAAGAACCGTTCGATTCGAGGATTTCCGAGACGATGCGTATGGTATAGGGAAAATCTTCCTTGGACGGCAAAATCGGGGTAAGCGCCCTTTCCGCCAGATTCCCATGACCGATCTCGCGACGTGTAGGGCCGCGAAGCATGCCGACTTCGCCCACAGAAAAAGGTGTAAAATTGTAGTGCAGCAGAAAGCTCTTGAAAGTCTCTCCTCCATGGAGGGATTCTATCTTCTGTTCGTCTTCGGAAGTCCCGAAGGTGGTGACTGCAAGCGCCTGTGTTTCACCTCTCGTGAACAGACCTGAGCCATGGGTCCTTGGAAGGATGCCCACCGCACAGGAGATATTCCTGATATCTTCGAAGCCTCGCCCGTCGATCCTTTTGCCGTTTGACAATAGCTGTTCGCGCATGATGTCCCGGGTCACGTCTTCAAAAACCTTGCTTACCGCACCTTCTTCAGTATCAGGGTAGGCCTTTTTCACCTCGGCGAGAATCTCTTGCTGGCGCGCACCCCTCTCAAGCTTCGCCTTTACGGCAAAGCTTTCCATGAGGTCCTTCTCGACCTTCCCACGCATCTCCTTCTTGAGATCTTCCGTATCTAAAGGCGCCTTGATCTGCCACTTCGGTTTCCCCACCTTGTCCTGCAGTTTCTCCTGCATTTCGATAAGAGGAAGCAAGCTCTGATGGCCAAACTGAATTGCCTCTATCAGATCGGCTCCGCTCACAAATTGTGCTTCACCTTCCACCATGATGATCGCGTCCTTGGTGCCCACGACGACGATGTCGATATCGCTCCCTTCCATATCGGCGGGTGCGGGGTTCACAATGAAGGTGCCATCTTTCCTGCCCACCTTCACTCCGGCAAAAGGACCGGCAAAGGGTATCCCTGAGACGGTTACCGCACAGGAAGCTCCGATGAGTCCGGCGATGGCCGGATCATGCTCCTGGTCAGCAGAGAGTACCGTGGCGATAACCTGCGTCTCGTTGCGAAAACTCTTGGGGAAGAGAGGTCTCAGCGGTCTGTCGATGAGACGTGACATGAGCGTTTCCAGCCCCGAGGGTCTTCCCTCTCGTTTAAAAAACCCGCCGGGAAATTTCCCTGCCGCGTAGGACATTTCCTGGTAATTGACCGTGAGAGGAAGGAAATCGTTTGTCGATTCTTCCTTTTCGGCCACTGCCGTTACCAGTACAACTGTGTCTCCGTACTGGACAAGGACGCTGCCATCCGCCTGTTTCGCAAGGTCCCCTGTGCTGATCGTGAGCGGTTTGCCCGCAAAATCAATACTAATACTTTCTTTCATGTTTTCTTCCTATCTTTATTTTTATTTTCTCAGACCGAGCTTCTCGACAACTTTCTTGTATCGATCCACATTTTTTTCCCTGAGATAGTTGAGAAGTCTTCTCCTGCTACCCACAAGAACGAGCATGCCCCTGCGGGAATTATGGTCTTTCGAGAATTTCTTAAAATGCTCTGTCAGTGATTTGATCCTTTCCGTGAGAAGAGCAATCTGAACCTCGGGAGAGCCCGTATCTTTTTCATGGACTTTAAAGTCCTCGATGACTGTCTTTTTCCGATCCGTGGTAAGCGCCATGTAATCCTCCTTAGTTGTTGATTAACCTTTTGATCTTTATGGTCTTCGAGGCGGTGTCGGCGACTCCGATGCCGATAAGTGCGCCCTGCTTGTTGAGAAGCCGCGTGGCCTCGCCGTTCTTCCATTCCCTGGAATTACCCGTAATCGGCACGGGCATGCCATTTTTCAAGAATCTTTCCAAAGCCGTTTCCACTACAACCCCTCGTACAGATTGTAGTACATTTTCCAACGATAATAAATAGTTATTTAGATCTTCTTGAATTTTGAAGCGATCCACGTCTACACCCATATCTTCAGTAAATTCCCCATGACGGGTGCGTTTCAAGGCGTATAGCGTTGACCCGCAGCCAAGTTTCTTTCCAAAATCGTGGGCAAGGGCCCTGATGTAGGTCCCCTTGGAACAGGTCACTTCAACATCCACGTAGGGGTGGGAATAATCGAGAAAATTGATATCGAAGATCTCCACCTCTTTTTCCGGAGGCTCAATAGGTATCCCTTTACGCGCCCACTTGTAAAGAGGTTTCTTGTTGATCTTTTTGGACGAGTAGACCGGAATGACCTGGGTTATCTTGCCCACAAACCCTCTCAGCATGGCTTCAAGTGTGGCCCTGTCGAAAACCGGAGGATCGACCTTAGTAAGCACCTTCCCTTCAATGTCAAGCGTATCGGTCGTAACGCCGAGGAGAAACCTTGCCCGATAGGCTTTTTCGACATTTTCAAGAAAAGGGATGAGCTTGACCCCTTCATTGAGCGCGACCGGCAATATTCCTGTCGCGTTTCTGTCAAGGGTCCCTATGTAGCCGATCTTGGTAAAAGTATCGATTTTTTTGAGCCGTCTTATCACATCAAAGGAAGACATGCCCGCTTGTTTGTCAATAATCAGAAAACCATTCAAAACAAAGACCTCCGCATTGTCAAAATCCACGTCATGATATGTTAAATGCCTTTTTCAGCTCGCGTTCCACCGCCTCAAGATCGCCGTCTATCTGGCAACCTGCGGCGTTCTTGTGCCCGCCTCCGTCGAAACGGTTGCAGATCTCCGCCACATCCACGGTTCCTTTTGAGCGCATACTGATTTTGTAGCGTCTCTCATCAACCTGGCGCATGAGAATCGCGACCTCTACGCCGCGGATCTGTTTAATCTCTTCGGCAAAACCATCGGTATGCGCCCTGTCCGTACCCGTCTTCCGGAACATATCGGCAGTCACGTGCGCCATGGCGATTCTATCGTTGTCGAAGGTTCGCAGGGTGCAGAAGACTTCACCGAGAAGCCTGAATCGTTCTTTAGGATGGTTCTCATAGACCATACGGGATACATAGGAGGGTTTAACACCTAATTCAATCATCTCGGTGCAGATGGCATAGGCCGCCACCGAGGCGTTATCGTAGCGCAAAGAACCGGTGTCTGTAAAGACCGCCGTGTAGAGATTGATCGCCATCTCTTCTGTGACATCGAGCTTCATTGACGCATAGAGGTTGCAGAGAATTTCTCCGGTGGACGAAGCCCCGGGATCTACGAGATTGATCCTTGCGAAGGCCTCGTTCGTCTCATGGTGATCGATATTTACGAGGGGCCCCATAGCATGCAGGGAATCGCTTACCTGACCGACCCTTGAAAGATCGCCGCAATCGAGCACGAATATCGCGTCGTACTTCTCATGCGCAAGGCGGTGAATCACGGGGTTCGGCCGCGGCAAGAAGTCATAACGGTATGGCATTTGGTCTTTCAAATAAACGACGGACTCCTTACCAAGCGACTTGAGGACCCATGCGAGAGAGAAGACCGAACCAAGCGCGTCCCCATCCGGGTCTATGTGTGTCGTAATCAGGAACCTCTTTCCTTCACGAATCGTCGTTTCAATCTGACTGAGCATGGGCCTCTTTCTTGAGAATCTCGTCAATCCTTGCTGCCTTCTCAAAGGTATCATCAAGCACAAAATTGATCTCCGGCATGTATCTGAGATTTACTCTCTTACCGAGCAGAAATTTTATATAACCCTTTGACCTTTTGAGCGCCTCCAGCGTATTTTTCTTTGCCTCCTCATCCCCGTATATGGAGAGGTACACCTTTGCAATTTTCAGGTCCTCACTCATCTTTACCCCAAGAATCGTAATGAACCCCATCCCTGGATCCCGTATGTCCCGCTGGATAATCAGTGAGATCTCTTCCTGCAACAACTCCTGAACTTTGAGCTTCCTATATCTCATTTCCCATCACGATGATTTCCGTCCAGGTGTCGATCACCTCGCCGGCGTACAGAGATTCCACATAACGCTGGACATTCTCGAGAGCTGCATGCACATGATCCTTCTTGACGCCCATGACCGCAAAGCCTATGCTCCCCCTTTGCCAGAGGTTCGAGTCCGCGATCTCCACCATGGATATGTTAAACTTCACCCTCGTTTTTTCAACAATCTTCTTTATCATCTGTCTCTTGTCTTTGAGCGATTGAGCTTCAGGAAAGAAGATCTCTATTTGAGAAACGCCAACAACCATCTCTCTTATCCGTCAAGGGTTTGCCTTTCTTTTTCTTCAACGAAGAATTCAAATACATCGCCTTCTTGTATGTCGTTATACCCCTCAAGGGAGATCCCGCATTCGTATCCGGACTGCACTTCTCTCACGTCATCTTTGAATCGTTTCAGTGAAGCGATCTTGCCCGTGAAAGTAACCTCGCCATTTCTTACCACCCTGGCTAAGGCGCTTCTCGTTACCTTGCCCTCGGTCACATAAGACCCTGCAATGGTACCCACCTTGGATACGCTGATGGCTTTTCTCACTTCAGCTTTTCCGATCACGACCTCTACGATCTTGGGTTCGAGCAGGCCTTCCATGGCCTTTCTCACATCATCAATCATTTCATAGATGATCGAATACGTCCTGATCTCGATCTTCTCCTGTTCGGCTAAAGCCTGTGCCTTCTGAACGGGTTTCACGTTAAAACCGATTATGATGGCGCCCGTGGCCATAGCAAGGTTGATATCAGTCTCGGTAACAGCCCCGACGCCGCTGTGGGTGATCTGCACCTCTACCGCATCGGTTGAAAGTTTCTTCAACGCCTCTACGATCGCGTCAATAGTGCCCCGCACATCGCCTTTAAGAATGACATTTAGCACGACCTTCTCGGACCCGCCGATCTTGGAATAGAGGTCCTCCAGGGTGGTCCTTGAGCTTTTCAACGCTTCCTTTTCTCTGAGCTTTTCCTGTCTGAATTTAGAAAGCTCCCGCGCGTAATACTCTTCTGTGGTCACGATGAACCGATCCCCACCATGGGGCACGTCCTGAAAACCGACAACAACGACGGGCGTGGCAGGGGGCGCTTTTTGAATCCTCTTTCCCCGGTCATCGATCATGGCCCGTACCCTTCCGAAGGTCATGCCGGCAATAAAGGGGTCCTGAATTTTCAAGGTGCCTTCCTGGATGATGACCGTACCAACGGCGCCATGTCCCCTGTCCAGTTCTGATTCTATTACAGTGCCCTTGGCAAGCTTATCGGGATTGGCCTTTAGTTCAAGCATCTCGGCCTGGAGTATGATAAGTTCGAGAAGTGCCTCAATACCCTGTTTCTTTTTTGCGGAAATCTTCGCATAGAGCGTGGTCCCGCCCCATTCCTCCGGTATAAGATTGAGCTCCGCCAACTCCTTCATGACCTTGTCCGGGTTTGCATTCGATTTATCAATTTTGTTGATGGCAACAATAAGCGGCACACCGGCCGACTTGGCGTGGTTAATAGCCTCTATGGTCTGCGGCATGACGCCATCATCAGCGGCCACAACGAGAACAACGATGTCGGTGACGAGCGCCCCGCGTGCCCTCATCGCAGTAAATGCTTCATGACCGGGGGTGTCTACAAAGACTATTTCTTTGTTGTTCACGTTCACCTTGTAGGCCCCGATGTGCTGCGTGATACCCCCGGCTTCGCGCTCCGCCACGTTGGTATTGCGTATGGTATCGAGAAGAAGGGTCTTGCCATGGTCCACGTGTCCCATGATTGTCACCACGGGAGATCTGGGCTTTAAATTCTCATCCTTTTCCTTTTCCCCCTCCTCGCGCTCTTCACGGGCAAGAAACTCTTCTTCAATAGAGACGATCTTTTCCACGTCGTACCCCAGCTCGGCGGCTGCAAGACTGGCCGTATCATAATCGATGCTCTTGTTCACCGTCGCGATTATTCCGAGCGGGAGCAGCCTGGTGATAATGTCCTGGGCTTTTATGTTCATCCTCTTTGCAAGCTCACCGACCTGAATTTCATCACTTATCTTCACGACCTTGCGAAGAGGCTTTACTTCCTTTTTCTCTTCTTCCTCCACCCTTTTCTCTATGGCCCGGTCTCTCCTGTCCTTCCTGAAGGGCGCCCCTTTGGGTCTCTGGCGCCTGAAGGCATAGAGATCCTCTTCCTTGATGACCACCTTCCGCTTGAGCATACCTTTCTTCTTAACTTTGGTTTCCTCAAGCTCCTGCTCCTCTATCTTCTTGAGAAGTTTTTCGGTTTTCTTCCTCTGTCGTTCCTCCTCGCTACCCCCCTCGGCGAGTGTAAAATCTTTCTCAAGGTCATGTTTGTACGCTTCTTCCAGGACCTTGGTTATCTCTTTCTCTTTTGCCTGCTCGATACGCTCTGCCCCGCCCTTCAGCGCCTCTTCTTTCTCCTCGGGAACCTCTTCGATTTCCGTCCCGGCAACCTCTTCTTCGCGGGGCCTCTCTTCGATCACTACCTGCGGGCCTGTTTTGGCCTTTCTCCCGGCAGGTTTCTTGGGCTCTTCCTCAGGTTCCTTTGCCGCCTTTTCCCCAACCCTCTTCCTCGGAGCCTTGGGCTCTGTCTTCTCCTCAGACGGTTCCTTTACTTCCTCTTTGACCTCTTCTTTTGGCGGGGCCGGCGGCGGTTGGACCCTCCGGCGGATGATCGTCGAGGCGACCCGCTTCTCTACGAGCGTCTCCCCTCCGGCCGAAGCCTGTTCCCTGGCCTCTTCTTTGCTTGACTCTTCTTTGGTTTTATCTTTTATTTTGACGCCGATTTTTTTCAGTTTGGCGAGGATTTCTTCGTCATTGGCTTTATCGGTAAGAGCTGTAATCTTTATTTTTGTCATTTCTTGAACCTTCCTTGCTCCCAGAAATATGAGGAATTCTCCATACGCTTCGACTTTTACTCTGTCTTATCTTCCTTATCTTCCGTACCCCCTTCGGTCTGTTTCGGTTCCTCGTTTTCGGCGTTTGCGCTCAGAAGAGATTTTGCCTCATCGATGATCCGCCTGCAATCGTCAACGGAAATACTGGTAATCTTGTTTAACTCTTCAGGCGTCAATTTGGCAATATCTTTGGGATCTCGCAAATACTCATCGTGCAGTACGCGGGCAAGGATTTCGCTGATTTTCAGTTTTTCTGTGAGCTCATCAATAATCTTCTTCGACGTCTTCTCGACTTCCGATTCACTGCTGATATCGATCTTCCATCCGGTCAGCTTTGACGCGAGCCTGACGTTCTGCCCTTTCTTTCCGATGGCAAGGGAAAGCTGGTCATCGTTGACGATCACTTCCATCGAATGGTCTTCTTCATTTATGTATACCTTCGATACCTTGGCCGGGGCAAGTGTGTTACAAACGAACTTGGCTATCTCCTTGCTGTAAGGGATAATGTCGATCTTCTCACCGCGCAGCTCCTGGACGATGGCCTGGACCCTCGATCCTTTGACGCCCACGCAGGCTCCGATCGGATCGATGTCGTGGTCCTCGCTGTAGACCGATATTTTGGCCCGCTCTCCCGGCTCGCGCGCAGCGCCGAGAATTTTGATAATGCCCTCCTGTATCTCAGGGACCTCCAACTCGAAAAGCTTCATGAGGAACCCGGGGTGCGTCCTTGAAAGCAGGATTGAACATCCCTTCTGGCTTTTCTCCACGTCGAGTATATAGGCCTTCACCCGTTCTCTCTGCCGAAACGTTTCCCCCGGTATGACCTCTTTGACCGGCAGAAGCGCCTCAGTCCTCCCGAGATTCACGATAAAGTGGTTCTTCTCTATCCTCTGGATCACACCTGTGACGATTTCGCCCCTCTTGTTCTTGTATTCGTTATATATAACATCGCTCTCAGCGTTGCGCACCTTTTGAATAATGATCTGCTTGGCCGTCTGCGCAGCAATTCGACCCAGAGAAGAGGTGTTCAGCTTGATACCGATGGCGTCTCCTATCATGCACTCCGGGTCGTGGACCTTTGCGTCCTCCACGGAGATCTCCATATCGGACTCTGCGATCTCTTCGACCACGGTCTTGAATTGGAATACCTCTATCTCGCCGAGCTCCTCGTTATAATGGGCCTCGAGGTCCAGGTGACTGCCGTATTTCTTCTTGGAGGCGGATAAAATGGCCTCCTCCAGGGCTTCCACAATGGTCTCCTTGGGTATCCCCTTTTCTTTTCCCACCTGTTCGATCACATAGTTCAAATCAAAGTACATCGTAACTCCTCATAGATCAAATTCTAAGTATGCCTTTTTTATAGCACAAATCGGGATAGTAAAAATACCTATTTTTTCTTTGATTTCCAACTGCTCGGGGGTAACTCTCCCGATCTCTCCCCTGAACTCGCGCTTACCCGCAATCGGATCTCGTGTGACGATTCTACACGTCCGTCCCTCGTATCGTTCGAAATCGGTGCTTTCCTTGAGCCGCCTCGTTAGGCCCGGAGAGGAGACTTCAAGTGTGTAGGGGTGGTCAATGATATCGTCCACATCGAGGCGCCTGGACAGCTCGCGGCTTACGTATTCGCAATCATTTATCGCAATGCCCCCGGTCTTATCGATATAGACCCTGACTAGCCACCTCTTGCCGGCAGGCTTAAACTCTATTTCCACAAGATCGAGACGTCCATCCTCCAGGATAGGTAGCACTATATCCCTGATCTTTTCTATTATTTCCGTATTGGATAGCATCCCTTTAAAACAAAAAAGCGGGCTGAACCCACTTGAACGTAATACATTACCACAATATGGAATTTAGTGCAATAATTAATACTCGCTGCAGGTTACGGGCTTTCAAGCCTCCCCATAAGGTTTGTGGTGGAAATCGTTTCTTAGTTGACTTTGGCGAGCACCCATGATTAAAGAGATGAGAGGGGTCGACAATTACGGATCAAATAAGTTTTATCCGCAGGCTTTGTGGAAAAGTGGCAGCAAAATTCTGCACGGGGAGGACAGATGTATCACTATAACACCTATCAGGAGCCAAAACGTATACTCGTCACGGGCGGTGCGGGTTTCATCGGCTCGCATCTCTGCGAGCGTCTCGTTGAGGATGGGCACGATGTACTATGCCTCGACAACTATTTCACGGGGACCAAGAATAATATCCTCCACCTGCTCAAGCATCCGCGATTTGAATTTATGCGATACGACGTAACCGAACCCCTTCTCGTGGAGGTGGATTGGATCTTCAACCTCGCCTGTCCCGCGAGCCCCATACACTATCAGTACAATCCGGTAAAAACGATCAAGGTGAATGTACTCGGTGCCATGAACATGCTGGGACTCGCCAAAAGAGTGAGGGCACGGATACTTCAAGCCTCAACAAGCGAAGTTTACGGTGATCCCGAAATTCATCCGCAAACGGAGGATTACTGGGGCCACGTGAACCCGATCGGCAAGAGAAGTTGCTATGACGAAGGCAAACGGGTTGCCGAGACGCTTTTCTTTGATTATCTCAGACAGAATAAAGTGGATATCAAGGTGGTGCGTATCTTCAACACGTATGGTCCGCGCATGAGACCCGATGACGGTCGCGTGGTAAGTAATTTTGTGGTAAGCGCCCTTAAAGGTATGCCCATTACCATTTATGGAAAAGGGTCGCAGACAAGGTCCTTCTGCTATATCGAAGACATGATAGAGGGCCTCATACGAATGATGGATTATGAGACAGGAGAACAGAAGCGGGGGCGTGATTACACAAAACCATACCTCTCAGGTTTCCCCGGCCCCATAAACCTCGGAAATCCTGATGAAGTCTCTATCTTTTCCATTGCTGATAAGATCGTCCGCCTCACAGGCTCGAAATCAAAGCTCGTGTTCGAAGATCTCCCCGAAGACGATCCTATGCGCAGACGTCCTGACATAAGCACAGCGAAGAAAATCCTGAAATGGCAGCCACACACGAGGCTGGATGAGGGATTGAAAAAAACTATCGCTTTCTTTAAAGAGGCGAAGAAACATTAATGAGACGGGACGATGAGCTTGCTCGAGCCGGTTGGGAAAGGCGCTTTATCGCGTGCGAGCCGAGGCTTTCCGAGATGGCTGCAATGTACCAGGAGATAGGGCTCGATGTTCACCTTGAACCGCTTCCCGCTGAAGAAGGCGAGGCCGAGGAGCGAGGATTGTCCTGCGCCGACAGAGAATGTACCGCATGTTTTGATGCGGATAGGGATCGCTACCGGATCATCTTCACAAGGCCGCGGGCCGACAGCTAGCAGCTCCTCTACGGTATCGAGCGAGAAGACCGTTTCCCGCCTATCGGTCGGCCTTGGTCACATATGGCTAATCTTTTGAAGAGGGCATAATGGCTGAGGCCAAAAACACGGCACATCCGCTGAAGAATCTGATCTTAAGAGCCAAATTCGCGCAGAGGGTTCGGGGTACGACCTCACCTTGGGACGCGTAAAGGTCGTCTGCATTCTGCCTTAACAGGTGCCCGCACAACACAAACAGGGATATAATCAGTTTGATTTCTTTGTGAGCGAGGCCCAGAGTTTTTCGGCTTCGTCCCGAGCTGATTGTTTGGCCGAAAGGTCCGTAAAACGGAAATAATCGCAGTAGTTGGCTTTCTCCTTTTCCTTCACGTAGTCGGCCTGGTCTTCTCTGCATGAGTTCGCTTTTCCCGTATCGTAAAAGGAACAGTTGAGGCAGACGTGGAGGTCAGAGCCGCATACGGGACATTCTTCACGGAAAGAAATCTTCTCGCTTTCGATCTCCGCCTTGCATTTATAGCACTTTTTCATAAGTCCCCCAGATCTAAAAGCTCCCTGAGATCTTTGATGGTCCTCCTTCCGTTGATATATGCCCCGGGCCCCGTGTCGGCGCCGTCGCCATCTGTGAGGTGGTAAGATTCGATACCCGCGCTCGCCGGTACATCATAATCGAATACCGGATGGTCACCGACATGGACAATCTGTGAGGCCGGCACCTGTAACTCATCGCAAAGCCTCTTGTAGAATGCCTTTTCTTTTTTTACCATCCTGTAATCGGTGGTCGCCGATACAATGTGCGCAAAATAACCGCGAAGGCCTGTGAGGGCAAGCTCTCTGTCGATGAATATCCTGGCGGCGTTCGAGGCGATAACGAGCGAATACCTTCGGCCCAAAGCGGCAAGCGTCGCTTCTGCATGGGGGGCGGGCTCTATGTACGATTCATAGAGCTTGAGCAAATCTTCTTTTGAGATGGGAAGCTTAAATTTCTTAAGCCAGTGGTCTATTTCATACCATAACAGGTTGTGATCACCCACGGATTCATATTCCCGACGGATAATGATCCTGGCCTTGTCAACGGGGACACCGTACTTCTTCGAATACTCGAGGGGAATCCCGTAGTTCCATACAACGTCGCCGTACGCCGCGTTCACGAGTGTGCCATCGAGATCAAAGGAGATGATCTTTTTCATGGGCATCATTATAACACTATTCCATAGGCCTTTGGCATCTCAAGCGGCACCCCGATTCTTCAAACATTCGTTGATAATTGGTCAAGAATCGGTATAGAGTATGGACTCCAGGGGTTCTATGGATATGGACGGTAAGATGCAACAGAAAGGATTCTCCGTAAGACGGCTTCAGGATTTCACAAGCGCCGTAAACCCCCTCGGCCCTTCCAGGAAAGCCAAGAATGTGTTGCGACGACATCTTAAGGACCTGGAATTTCCCGATAATCAATCGTACCACTTACTTAACCTCCTCGCGAAGAACGAACATATAGACGGGGAGATGCTTATGCTCAGGCACGGCTCAACAGACCTTCTTCATACCGTACTGCATGTTTGCAAGCCTTCACGGGTCTTTGTTCCTGCGCCGGTTTCTCAGGGTTATAGACAAGTGATTTCCCGCGCCGGCGCTACCCTTCACGAGGAACGACTCGGGCAGGATGAACTATTTTCTATGAGCCTTCCCAGACTTATCAAAGGAATGGAAAGAGCGGATGCCGTGATTCTACCCTACCCTCACGACATTGTGGGGACTCACCTCCCGATAGATGATCTCAAATCAATCATCGCGGAAGCCGATGCACAGAGAAAGGTTCTCATTCTCGACGAATCGTTGCGAGATTTTACCACACTTAACTCACCCGTGGACGAGGCAAGCCAATCGAAATATGCGATCATCGTGAGGACATTTTCGCTCTTTTATGCACTGGCCGGTTTACCGGTCGGCTACGCCATTGGCAGCGCATCGATGATCGGAAACATAAAAAAAAGCGCGCTTCCCTTTCGGACAAACACCCTTGCGATTCGTGCAGCCATGGCTTCGCTGAAAGACAGGCCTTACGGGATAAGAACACACCGTTTCGTTCATGAGGAAAAGAAATATTTCATGAAGACCCTCGCCGCAATTAATGAGGGCGTGTCCTGCATCGATACGACTTGTCCGTTCCTTGTGCTCAAGATTGAAAAAGAGGAGAACCAATTGAAAGACCTCTTTTCCCGCTACGGCATGTTGATCGATACGTTTTTTTGCGGTGCAAACAACGAACGGTATCTCAGGGTGCCGATAAGGAACCATCACTGGAATGCCCGTTTCCTCAAAACCTTGAAAAACACCTTTGGGGTTACAAAAGAATGAAGGATACGAGGAAGCTTCTTTGCGGCCTGCTCCTTTCCGCTTTCCTGCTCCTTTTCTTTCTGCCCACACATGGGCAGGCAGAGGAGCTGAGAATACTCTATATGAACGATTTTCACGGCTTTGCGGCGCCTCAGAAACTTCTCGGCTCGGACGAAACCCAGGGCGGGATCGCCTACGTCGCGGCCCTTATCGATCGCTTGAGAAAGGAAAAACCCACTCTTCTACTGGCTGCAGGCGATATGATCCAGGGCGATGCCTGGGCAAACATATTTCAGGGGAAACCTGTCATTGAGATCATGAATACGATGCGCTTCGACGCCATGGTAGTCGGCAACCATGAATTTGACTTCGGCCAGGAAGCCCTCAAACAGAGGATACTGGAAGCAGGCTTCCCCGTGCTTGGCGCAAACGTGTCCGGATTTTCCGCATTGAGACCCTATGTGTTGAAGGAAATAGCCGGCCTCAAGGTAGCGATAATAGGTCTTGTCACGCAAGACACACCCACGGCCACCCGTTGGGGGAACGTGGAAGGTCTCACCTTTCTCTCTGTTGCGGACACGTCAGAGCGATATGTGGCCGAGCTACGTAACAAGGTCGATATCATCGTGGTCCTCTCTCACATTGGATATAATGCGGACATGGTGCTCGCGAGCATCGATCTCATCGTCGGCGGCCATTCGCATACAAAAGTGGATAAACAAATCCTTATCGGAGATACCCTGCTCGTCCAGGCCTGGGAGCACGCCTTGGTGCTTGGCGTTCTTGACCTGCAGATCAAAGACGGAAAGATTATAGAGGCAAAGAACCGGCTCGAAGAAATCAGGCCCGCTTCCATGGTAAAGGACCCCTCGGTGGCGGCGATCGTTGAGAAATATTCGACGCAGGTGAATGGTGCTCTGAATAAAGTAATCGGGCATACCGAGATCGACCTGGACGGCGACAACGTGCGGGTGAGAGAAACAAATCTTGGAGATCTTATCGCGGACATCATGAGGAAGGAATCCAGTGCCGATGTGGCAATCATAAACGGAGGGGCGATCCGGACCAGCATCCGAAGAGGAGCGATAAAGGCCGGAGATATTTACTCCACAGTGCCTTTTGACAACTATATTGTGGCTATGAAGGTGAGCGGCAAACAGATCCATGACGCCTTAGAGCATGGGGTGTCAGCCGTAGAATCAAAAGACGGGCGTTTCCCGCAGGTATCCGGCATCTCTCTCACCTATTCGACTTCCGAAAACCCTGGCGCCAGAATACGCGCGATCACCGTGAACACCGATCCTCTTGACGACGGCAAAACGTACACCGTAGCAACGACCGATTTTCTCGCGGCAGGCGGAGATGCGTATCAAGTGTTTCGGGACGCGATCAGGGACTCTGGCGGTTTTTCTGTAACGGGCGGCACGATCAAGAGCCCGGGTATTGTCTATAACGATGCGGGAAGATGGCTCAATGAGGTTGTGGTCCAGTATATCATGGGGCAGAAAAAGATCGGGCCGAAGACCGAAGGGAGGATTAGACAAGTCGACTGTAATGAAAATATTTGTAAATGACAAGGAAATATATCTTCTTCCCGGCATGAAGGCGATACACGCCGTCATTGGGGCCGGGCTCATGGATCAAATAGAAAGCGGAAGAAGAGTGTATGATGAATGGGGCAACGAAATCGGGCTTAACGGGGAGTTCGTATCGGACACAAAGATCTTTGTGCGGTAGACTATCATCATATGCGTGTTTATTTTATTAGTATATGGTCAATACATTCCTCTTCGCCTTCATCCCCCTTTTCGTAGCCTTCGATGTCCTGGGGATCCTCCCTATCTATATCAAATTCACCTTGAATCTCGACAGCACAACGAGAAACAAACACCTGCGGGATTCCCTTATCACGTCATTCCTGACCGCCCTTATCTTTGTCATCATAGGCAACAGGGTCCTTACATACCTTGGCATATCCATCAGAGATTTTCTCATTGCCGGCGGGATTGTAATCTTTATAACAGCAATCAAGGATATTGTAAGCGACCACACCGAACCCATGCAGGAAAATGAGATGTTCGGCGTCGTGCCTCTTGGAATCCCCCTGCTCGCCGGGCCTGCCGTACTTGCGACATCAGCAATCCTCTGGAACGAGTATGAACATGTTTACTATATGATATCGCTCATTCTCAATATCGTAATTTGCGGAACGGTATTGAAATTTTCTTCGCTTATTTCGAAAATCCTCGGCAAGAGACTCATTGAAGCCCTCTCCAAGATCTTTAGCCTGATCATCGCGAGCATAGCTATCATGTTCATCCGCAAAGGTTTTCAAGGGATGTAGCGAGAGGGATGGAAGGGGAAGACACGAAGGCCCGTGGATGTCTTTTTGTAATCCTCAGGACACCGCTTCCGCAAGCACAAATTCCGTAAGGCGCTCCACCCCCTCTCTGAAAGGTTTAGTCCGAAAGCCACCTGTCCAGAGTCCATGAGAAAATCTGTCCGAGACTACGAGGAAGGCAACGCCACTCACGTTCTTGAAACGGCACACGGCATAGAATGATGCAACTTCCATCTCAACGGCCAGGATACCATGCTCCCCGTACAGGCCTATCTTGCTTACGGTCTCTCGATACACGGCATCGCAACTCCACACGGCGCCACGATGGAAGCTCTGTGCAGGATTAGAAGATACCCATTCTTCGAGCCAGTTGCATTCAACAAAACTGTCATTACGCTCGAGATAGTGGTAGGAAACCCCGTCTTCTCTCAACGCTTTTGTCGCAATTATAATATCGCCGATCCGTATTCCCTCCTTGATTCCTCCGCAATACCCCCAGAGAACGAACTCTTTCACGCCAAAAGCGCTCAGTTCCTCCACCAGACTCGCGATATTGGGACCCCCAAAACCGGAGCGCGTGATCAGCGTATCACTTCCCTTAATCAGAAAGAGTGAGCGAAACGGTCGCCAGGCCTCGCAGGAGAGTGTCTCTCTCTTACCGGTAATCCGCCGTAGGTCTTGCGCACTGAAGGTGATAATGGCCCTCTCGGGCAGGAGGAGTTCATCAGGTTTTCGTCCCGTAAAGGCAGATACGATATGGGAAGGCTTAAGCAGGGTCTTGGAAGGATCAAAGAACCTTTTCAATAAACTTTCTCTTCAGTTTTTGATAAGACTCAAAGAGATGTTCGGATATGACCCGCGTCTCTCCGACAACGGGCATGAAGTTAGTGTCACCGAACCAACGCGGCACCATGTGAATATGGACGTGGTCCTCAAGCCCTGCTCCGGCCGCCCTGCCCAAATTCATTCCCACGTTCACACCGTCCACCTTGAACTCGTCTTTGAACAATGAAACTGTTCTCTTTACCAGACGCATCATATCGAGCGATTCTTCATCGGTAAGTTCTTCGGCGAGGCCGATATGCCTCACAGGCACTACCATTACGTGACCATTCGTATAGGGGTATCTGTTCATGATGAGAAATGCACTGCCCAGCCTGCCTACTACGAGGTTCTCCTGATCATGACCTGGCTCGATGCAGAGAAAGCATTTGGCCCCTTTCGGCTTGGCGCTGCCTATATACTCTATTCTCCACGGAGCCCAAATTCTGTCCATATCAATCCCTCAAAAATAGATAATCTTTCCAGTACTCCGGCGGAACCTTTACACCGAGATGGAGCATGAACATATAGAAACCATTCGGTCTCGACGGTCTTTTTCGCGGGAACATCTTTACTTCCTCGGGCAGCTTGTCGCCCTTCTCAAGGTTACACCGGATACAGGACGTGACGATATTCGTCCATTCCGTGATGCCACCCCTTGATTTAGGAATGATGTGATCGCACGTTAGGTGTTTTGGGTCAAATCTTTTTCCGCAGTACTGGCACGTGTGGTCATCCCTGAGAAAGATGTTTTTGCGAGAAAACTTCACATTAGCGTGATTACTCCGTACAAGCCTTAACAGCCTGATCACGGACGGCTGCCGCATGCTGATTGAAACCCCTTTTATTTCCCGCTCGTGTTCTTTCAATACTTCGACCTTGCCGAGGTAGACAAGCGTAATCGCCTTCTTCCAGGGCAAAACACTGATCGGCTCAAAGGTTGTGTTGAGAAGCAATGTTCTGTCCATAAACCATTTGAAAATAACGTTTTTCGCCCCTATTGTCAAGGATAGTCAACTACCTGAAATAACTCGTGGTACGCGGAACCGGACCATCGTTAAGAAGCGTGCTCAAGGCGCTCTTGCCCCTGCGGAGAGACAAATGCTACGGCGCCTAATAGCGATGCAAGAATAGACGCTGCAAAGATGCAAAATATAACGTCGTGGCTTTTGAATGAAACGCGAATTCAAAGATTAGCGGAGAGTCGTTACGTCCCCTCAACCGTCCCTGTTCATTCCGTAATATCGTTCGGGGTTTGGTCATTCTCAAGCATCTCAAGTACATGTACAACGAGGTTAAGCCTCTCTCGCGGGTTGAGTTCGAAATATGACCTGCTCTCCATCAGAATCCTGACGATTTCTTTCTTGGCATCAGATTCCATGCCGTAAGCTCCTTAAATATTGGTCGCAAAAGATGAGAAAAACTTTACCCTCCCGCCACTTTATTTTTGTATTCGAAACTGTTCTGTGTTAATTAGATAGAAACACTTTAACAAGGAGAAGACTATGGCGGTTGATGAAGGCGGGCAGCAGATGATCGATAACGAAGATCTCCCCAACTTGAGAGATCCCGAAGACGGCTCGGATAGTCGTAAGCCGAAATCAATTTTCAGAAGGGTACCGCTCGCGACCCTGCTTTTCGCCGTATTCGCTATCATCCTGCTTGTCCTCGTCGTCATGCTTGCGTTGAAGGTAACGTCTCTCAATCAGGAGGTCGCCGATTTATCCAAAGCCAAGCAACAGCTGGTTTCAGCCCAAAAGAAACTTGCCGACCTCAATGCCGAAAAGGAAAAGCTAGGCGCTGACTTGAGTCTTACCAAAGAAGAACTGGATACGGTAAAGAAACAAAAGGAAGATCTCGACGAGCAGCTGCAGAAACTGCAGGCCGCAAAGAAAGCCCAGGCGCCCAGGGCGGCGAAGAGACCGAACGCTTCTTCAAGGTAAGGTCGGGGTTCGCTTCAGATATTCCGCAAGTGTAGTTCTCTCGCGTGACGTAAAGTAGTGATATCTTCGTGAGGGTATTTCGAATAAAACAGTTATGGGCCGTGGAGGATTCGAACCTCCGACCAATTGATTAAGAGTCACGTGTCGCATTTGTGATATCTTGACTATCAACGGTCTGCAAGCAATCTATGTCACCATGAAATCTTTCTACCCCGGCAGAAAAGGAGTTCATGGTGGCAAAATCCGACAACAAATCCATCCAAATAACAGACGAGCGTGAGAGGGATTTCTACATCGCCCAGCGCGATCTTGTAGACAGGGCTGGAAGAATAATTGGCCCGTTCGGCTGCGCCGTGTACAATAGCCTCCTGAGGCACGCGGACCAAGACCGCGAATCCTGGCCGTCCCTTGCCACCATAGCTGACGAGTTCGGCATGAGCAAGCCAACAGTCATAAAGGCAATCGAACAACTGCAAGAAGTTAACATAATCCAGATCGTCAAGAGAAAAGACCGCCGTGGCAACAAGTACCGCCTCATCGACGCAAAGCAGTGGAAACTTCCCGAACCGGCCGGAACAGTAAACGTGGTTGACCGTTCTTCTCATGGAACAGTAAACGTGGTTGACCGTTCTTCTCATGGAACAGTAAACGACATTGACCGTTCCGCGAAAAGAACAGTAAACGTGGTTGACCCGAAGTATATAAAAGAATCTTTAAAAGAAAAAACACTCTCGCGCGAGAGCGATGAAAAAAATGTGGATTACCAAACCGCGATAAAAAATCGCCTTGCACCGTTTGACCCCGAAACTCGAACCACGATCAAAGCGTTTCTCGACAACGTAAAGGATCACAACAAAACAGGGCGTATGAAAGATAGTCGTTACCTGTCCTTGCTTGACCAGGTGATTGAGATTGCACGAAGCACGGAAAAAGACGTATTCAGGTATGCACTACAAAAAGCCACCGACAAAGAAGCGTACAGCCCGAACTACGTCAAAGTCGTAGCTGAGGCAAAGAAAGCCGAGGCAAAGCCGCCGCTCTTCGTTGACAGAGGTCCCGAGCTTGATGGCAAGAAGTACATCGTCTATGGCGGGATGGAAAATCATGACGGAAAAGTCGTAAAACCCGTGAGCGCGGAATACGTGATGAAAGCTTTCAAGGTAGACCCGACAGAGTGCTTTATCGAGAGTGCACGCGCGCCGCTCAAAACCAAAGGCGTGGATGTCTCGCAGTACATCCATCTGCGCCCACAACACAACGGTATCTACGATCTGCAGAAAGTCCTGCAGGAAGGGAGAGCATAGCCATGGAATTCGATATGAAACTTGAAGGCGTAGAACAGGCCTTGAAATTATTCGATCCCAACCTCGTGAGGCGGGCGGCGAACACTGCGATCAACGACGCTGCCAAAGAAGGAATCACCGGGGCAGAAAGAGAGATCCAGACCGAATACAACATCAACAAATCGAAACTTTCTCAGTTCCTCAAGCTGACAGTGAAGGCAAAAGGGTACGATGTCGAAGCGACCATTACCGGAAAAGGTAGAGGTCTTGCCCTTTCGTATTTCGATGCTAAGCAAGTAGGCGTTATGATTCGCAATCTTAAGATTGGGGCTGAGAAATTCAAGACAGTCATGACCAAGAATGGACGGAGATTCGGTGGCGACGTGACAGCTCTCGTCAAGCTGGCCAGCGGACGCAAGATCGTACAGGGCAAGTATGGTAATAAGCCTTTCATCGCACAGATGAAGACAGGACACATTGGCGTGTGGGTTCGCCAGGGCAAAGAGAGAAAACCAATCGAGCAGCTATTCGGCCCGGGTGTAGGTGGTTTATTTGGAACTAAGAAGGTGATGGATCGGACCATAAGCATCATTAACGAGAAGTTCGGGTCTAGGTTTGCCTATTGGTTTAATCGATATAATGGAGATGCCCGATGAGCGCGGGTCCTTCCCTGAGTTCTGCGCCTTGCGATAGCCCAGGGCGCGAAACATCACTACTTTTGAAAAAAATCAGAAGTGGAAAAATGGAAACGGCTGAGAAAACCGCAAGAACCCCCGGCTCAGGAGCGATCCAGCTCGGAGAGATTCTGAGTCAATTCTCGGCCGCTTTCTTCGACGAAACCAACTGCCGAACGTGGATATTGCGACAATTGCACCCCCATGGGGCGAAATGTCCCAGTTGCGGTGCGGAACTCCAGGGAAAATCCGAGAAATCTTTTTGGGAGAATCGCCGGATCCATTGTTCGCGGTGCAAAAACTGGTTCACGGCCCTCTCTAAGACCGCTTTCTCATCCGTACATATGCCTTTCTCCAAAATGATGCTCGTGGGCCTCATGTTTGCGCTCGGACAGCCGGTGCGCCTTATTGCCACCATGGCCGAATCCAACCGAAACACCGTCAGGGGGTGGCGGCGAAGGTTCCTCTGCTCGGGAGATTCACGATAGATGCAGAACATCCCCGATCGCACCGACGCCATCCTGAACAATCTTGAAGTCGGCAAACTCGCCAAACCCAAGATGTACAATAACCTCCTAAAAAGGGTCAATTCCGGCGAGGTCCTAACCAAGAAAGAGCTTGAGACCTTCGAAGCTCTCGATACGGAACTCAGGGCAATGTACCTTCCGCACCTTCCGGACCAGACGGCCCCTAAAAAGCCGGAGAAAGAAGCACCCGACAAGTTTGAAAGCGTGCTCAAAGTCGAGAAACACCTCACCGAAAAAGGATGGAAGGTAAAGAAGTCGGCTCTCTATAACGCAGTCAAAGCCCACAAACTGATACCCGACGCTCGCGGTCATTTCACTCAGGCCGAGGTCGACCGCTATGCCCTCGCCAATCTCAAGAAAGCCGATGGTTCGATCCCCAAGGAGCAGCTCTCCGAGGCCGACAAGATCGCCATGGAAGCGGCTGACGCCCGCCGTCGCCGTGAACTCGCCCAGGCCGCGATCCTCGAGAGTAAACTTGCCACCCTTCAGGGGTCTCTTGTGCCCCGCTACCTCTTTGAGACGGAGCTCGCCGCCCGGGCCGTTGTCTTCCGTTCCGATGGCGAGAACTTCTTCCGCTCTCAGGCCGCAGTGATCGTCAACGTGGTCTCCGGAGATCCGGCCAAGATCCCCGACCTAGTCGCCTTCTGCCTGGAGGCGTACGAGCAGCAGCTCGCCCGCTATCTCCAGGAGGAAGAATTCAAGGTGGATGCGTCCGTCTATGAGCGAATCTTCGAGAAAGCAGGCAAAGATGAACAGGACCGCGAGGAGATCGACGGGTGAACGCTGCCTCCTCTTCCCCCTCCGCCCTTTCCGCTAACTCCCCCTTCGCCCCTTCTTCCCCCTTGGCCTCTTCCCCCGCCGCCTCTTCCTCCTCCGCCCTTTCCGCCGCCTCCCCCTTGGCCTCTTCCCCCGCCCTCTCGCTTCCTCCCTCCATCCGCTTCACCGAGGGCGAGCGCCGCGCATTCCGGCCGCGCGAGATCGATCCCCGCACAGGCCGCCCGCTCACGGTGTCGCAATGGGCCGAGCGCTACCGCATGGTGACAGACGGGAACCTCAAGGGCCGCTGGCAAAACATCAATTCCCCCTACGCCGTCGAGATCATGGACCTCTGGACAGCCCCGCATGTCCGCGAAATCTACGTCTGCGCCGCCCCGCAAATCGTGAAGACGCAGATCGCCTTCAACTGCATGGGCTATTCCATCGACCAGGATCCCGCCGGCATCATGTACACCATGCCAGACGAGAAGACCACGAAACGGATCGCCCGCACGCGCATCCTTCCCATGATCAAGGCGACGCCCCGCCTGGCGGAACTCCTCTCGCCGCGCTACGACGACACGACCACGCTCGCGATCCGCTTCAAAAACGGCGCCGACATCATCATGGCCTGGGCCACCTCAGTCGCAGAGCTTTCCTCAGAGCCGCGCCGCTACGTCATCGGCGACGAGGTGAGCAAATTCCCCGGCTACGCCTCCGGGCAGAATAAGAAAGAGGCCTCCCCGATTGATCTCATGCGCGCCCGTCTTAATTCATACACCTACACGAGCAAAGCACTCTTTCTCTCTTCGCCCGGCGAGGACCCCTGCGCCATCACGGATCTCATGCACTACCATGCAGACGAAGTCCGCCGCCTCCAGGTCCCGTGCCCCGTCTGCGGCTATTGGCAGATCCTCGATGATGATCACATCGTCATTCTCCAGAACGCCGGCGACCCCCGCATCATTCTCCGCGACAACCTGGCCCGCTACGCCTGCGACAAATGCGGAATGTACTGGGACGACTACATGCGAGTCCGCTCCATCCGTGCCGGCCAATGGGTATCAGGGCAATTCGACGAGGATGGTGAGTGGCATCCGGCCCCGCGCCTCTTGCGCCCCCTCGCCGTGGCCTTCCACCTTCCGAGCTGGTACGGGGTAAATACGCTCCTCTCGCGTGTGGCAGCGGCGAAAATACGTGCCAACGACGGGCCCGTAAAAAGACAGGTCTATGTCACCCAGCACAAAGCCGAACGCTACAAGGAAATCATCGAGACCAAGAAGGAATCAAAACTCCTCGAAGAGCACAGGACCACTCTCCCCTCGCAGATCGCCCCCGCAGACGCCCTGACCCTTGTTGCCGCCTTCGACTCGCACACCTGGGGATATCGCTTTGCCGTGTGCGCCGCCGTTGAGGGTGCGCTCGGCTTTACGCTGCAAAAGATCCATCACGGACATCTCGGCACGCTCGCGGACGTGGAGAATCTCATTTACCGCGTCCGCTACCCGGTAGAAAATTCTGTCGAGACTATGGGCATCTTCCGCGCCGCCATCGACACCGGCGGCAACCGGCCCGGCTCCGGCGAGACGGACGCAGAAAAGACCATGACCTCGGAGATCTACGAATGGCTCCGCAAACAGCCCCGCACAGGCCTCATCACCGGCATCAAGGGCGCCTCGCGCGATCAGATCAAGGGCGTGAAACCGACGACCATCGACTCCTTTCCGCATTCAAACAGGCCCATCCCCGGAGGCCTGGAGCTGCGCCTCATCGATACTGGCCGTTTCAAGGCCTGGCTTCATTGGCGGTTTACCCGGGGTCCGAATGAGTCGCAGCGGGTCCTCTTCGATGCGGATACGGACAACGACTTCGTCCGGGAACTTTTAGCCGAGGAGCGTCAGAAACGGCACGGCCGCATACAATGGGTCAAGGTGCGTTCGGCCAACCATTACCTCGATTGCATGGTCTACTGTCTCGCCATGATCGACAGCGAGTGGCACCCGGCGCTCAAAATCATGAGCCCCTTGATCAAGCAGAAAAGAATGGCCCGAATAGCATCCGCTTCCGCTCCAGTCCCAATGCCCGCGCTTGGGCAACAGCAAAACGAATTGAGACTATACCAGGATCGCCGCGATATGACGTCCATCCGCGAGCGCCTGGCCGACAGATTCAATAGGTAGGGAACATTGGCACAGATGGAAAGAGGATTTGCCGCTGAAGATATGCTCACAACGAAAGACGAAATCAAGGTTGCATTCAACCTGTCGGAATACATGTTCTGGGAATTCATCGAGCAGGGAATGCCGGCTGTCTATCTTAAGGGACGCTGGTCCGCCTCCATCCGGGCAATCAATGACTGGTGGCGTAATTCGAGGAACGTCCAGATGCGCGGCATGATCAAAGAGATCCGCGCGGACGAAGAAAAAAACGCTACTTTGGAAAATCGCCCGCAGCGATAGCCATTTGCGCGCCCAAAAAGGTATCACCAGGTCGTAAGACCTGAGCAAATAAAAAACGGACAGCAGTCCAGGGAGTCCTAGCTCCCTTAGACCATGCGCTTGCAACGCATGACGGGAAACCCGCTACCGTCCGCATTTCGCTTTAGCCGGCGAGTGCGACATTGTATCAGGGAGACTCGTCAAGGTCAAGGGAGGAGGGCTCCTTGAAAGCAATCTCAAACCGCATCACAAAGACCGATCTTATTCCGTGGAGAGATCTCAAATGGTTCCATACTGACCTAAAGAAACTCTCTGGTGCGGCGTTTGAGAAGCTCAAGCAATCCCTGGTTTCCAATAAT
>Ga0335069_10000857_pt1 | contig 48862 bp, 56 predicted proteins | sample Lox_Sample_11_FD_206714 | JGI IMG/M metagenome (GOLD analysis project Ga0335069, IMG submission 206714) | Soil microbial communities from Loxahatchee National Wildlife Refuge, Florida, United States - Lox_Sample_1.1 | ecosystem: Environmental > Terrestrial > Soil > Wetlands | place: USA... | reverse complement strand
CCCTCCGATACGGGGAACCGGTCGCGGTTCCCCGACCCCCTCCGCTCGTTCGAATCCTGCGTCTCAGTATGAAAAAAAAGACACTCAGAAGAGTGTCTTTTTTTCATAGCGGAGGGTACAGGATTCGAACCTGTGAGGGGATTTCTCCCCAACCGCATTTCGAGTGCGGCGCGTTAGACCACTCTGCCAACCCTCCGAACTGTCCCGACTATTGTAGGGGAAGCGCCGCTGAATTTCAACGAGCGGCGGCGCGCGGCCGAAGACAATAAAAGCGCCCGGGGCCTGGTAGGGCTGGGCGCTAGCTGGTGCGAGCTTGAGAGTGACTGCATTAGGCGGTACCTTGCGGGCTGCCGAGGAGACGGAGGTCCGAAAGGCGCTTCGGGGTTATGACATCCGGGTCGATCAGGAACGGCTGGATGTTGCCGCCGACCTTGCGCGCGTCGCGAAGGATTCGGCAGTATTCGCATCCGTTCCAATGCGCCTGCTGCCTGGTCTGGCGTTCTGGTCCCTGCATCTGCTTGATGAGCTTTGCCTCTTCGCGATCCGTGCAGATGACGGGCGATGTGAAAATCCGGAGACGAATGTCGTCGCTATCCGCTTCGGCCTGATAGGGCCGGCACATGGCGTCGATACCTTCGGTGAACCACGAGAAGATCAGATGCTGCCACTGTTCGTTGAGAGGGAGCTCGAGACCTTTCGATTCGAAGGCAAAACGGTCGTAATAGTACGGGTCGCCATGCTCGCGTTGAGGAAGCGGCAGGACATTGGCGGCGCCGCAGCGTATGATCCTGACTTCGGGAGTGCTTACGAGGGGAACGAGGGGTACATATCCGAAGACGTACAAGGGCCGTTCGTATCGGGAGGGATACGTCTTCGGGGCCGGTACTGCCGATGACGTTGTTGAAGGTTGAAGGTGGGAAATGCTCGTATGAGACCGCCCCGGTCTCATTACAGTACTTCGACTCGCCATGCTGAATCTCCTCTAGCAACATCTCACTCTCTTGTTATTTAAATGTTGCTGCCTAAAACCATAGCGCAATCCAGGCCTGAACGCAACAGGGCCCTGTTCCTAACCTGTGGTGCCCCCACCAGGACTCGAACCTGGGACCGTCTCCTTATCGCCGGCAGCGAAGGAAAAACAAATATGGATGGCTACCTTTTTCGGGCAGTGTGCCCCCACCAGGACTCGAACCTGGGACCGTCTCCTTAAAAGGGAGCTGCTCTACCAGCTGAGCTATAGGGGCTTCAGCCCTATCCTAAAACAAACGCTCATTTAATTCAACGCGCGAAAGGATTACAATTGAATGATGGACGAAGCGAATCAGCCGCCGATGCCGGTTGCGCCGCCGCAGCCGTCGCCGGCTCCGCGGCAGCCCCAGCCGGAATTCCCGAACCTGCCCGACGTAAGCGCGACCTGCCCGTCGTGCGGGGCGGTCGTTCCGAAGCTCTATACGTTCTGCCCGAACTGCGGCAAGGCCCTTCGCGCGAAGCAGCTTTCGGTCACCGTGTTTTCGCAGGCGTGGATCTATCTCGTGAGCGTGTTCCTTCCGCCGCTCGGACTGTGGCCGGGCATCAAATATTTCCGCAGCGACGACCCGGCCGCGAAGAAGATCGGGATGATCGCCATCGGGCTCACCGTCCTCTCGACCATCGTGACGGTCTGGGCTTCGATCGCGATCGTTCAATATTATGTCGGCCAGCTGAACGGCATCCTGAACGGCGCTGAGCTGCAATGAGGCAGGTCATCGGCATCGACGAGGTCGGGCGCGGCTGTCTCGCCGGCCCGGTCGTCGTGGTCGCCGCGCTCGTGACCGGCAGGGTGGGCGACGCCGCCCTCGGGCCGCTGAGGGATTCCAAGAAGCTCACGAGGCTGCAGCGCGAGGCATGGTTCGACCATCTGACGAAATCCCCGCGGGTCCGGTTCGCTTTGGCGCGCGTCTATCCCCGGCAGATCGAGAAGCGGAATATCTCCCGCGCGGCGAACGTCGCGGCGCAGCGGGCCTATGAGCGCCTCGCGGCACGGGAACGGGCCGGTCGGCGCGCCCGCGTGTTCCTCGACGGCGGCCTCTATATAGGAAGCCGGTCGGCGCAGCCGGCGCACGCGAAAACGGTGATCAAGGGCGACGAGAAGATCCCGGCCGTCGCCGTCGCGTCGATCATCGCCAAGGTTTCGCGCGACCGGTTCATGGCGCGGCTCGGCAAAAAATTCCCGGCGTACGGCTTCGAGATCCACAAGGGGTACGGGACGGCGGCGCACCGCAAGGCGATCCGCGAGAACGGTCCGACGCCCGCGCACCGATTGACTTTTCTCGCGCAAAACGTACAATGACTCTATAGATTACCGATATGGGAGGCGTACCAATCAAGCATCACACCAAGGGGAAAGTCGGCCGCCGGCGTTCGCATCTCGCGATGAAGAAACAGCGGCTTCTCGTCTGCAAGAACTGCGGCGCCCCGAAGCAGGCGCACCGCGCATGCCCGCAATGCGGCAAGAAATAGCGGCGGGCCGGTTTCTGCGTTCCTAGCTCTTTCCATGGCCACCAGGCATCTCATCCGAACCGTCATCCTGCAGTCCCTCTATGAGTGGGACTTTTATCAGCAGAAAAAGGACATCACCCTGATCCTGGAGCGCAACATGGCCGAATTCGCGCCCGGTGTCGATGAGCCGGAGTTCGCGTGGAAGATCATGCAGGGCGTCGCGTCCCATCTGAAGGAGATCGACAATATCATCCGCAAGGCGGCCCCCGAATGGCCGCTCGAGAAGATCGCGGTCATCGACCGCAACATCCTCCGCATCGGCCTTTACGAGCTCCTCTATGCCGATCCGAACGAGGTCCCGCCGAAGGTCGCCATCAACGAGGCGATCGAGCTTGCCAAGAACTATGGCGGCCCGAATTCCGCCCGGTTCGTGAACGGCGTGCTGGGGACGATCTATCGCGAGACTGCCGAGAAGAGGACCGCGGGCGAGGCGCCTGCGGGCCACGAGGCGAAGCCGGCCGACCGTTAACCAACCGTCATGACACCGTCCGAAGCTCTTAAGAAGACCATCGGCACCGCATTCAGGAACGAGGACCTGCTCACCGAAGCCCTGACGCACCGCTCGTACCTCAACGAATATCCGAACTGGCGCCTGCCGCACAACGAGCGCCTCGAATATCTGGGCGACGCCGTCCTCGAACTCCTCGTTTCCGAGGAGCTTTTCGAGCGCTTTCCCGAATTTCCCGAAGGGCGCCTCACCGTGCTGCGCGCCGCGCTCGTGAACTATCAGATCCTCGCGCTGGTCGCCGAGCGCCTCGGGCTGCAGCAGTTCATCCTCATGTCCCGGGGCGAGAAGAAGGACACGGGCAAGGCGCGCGAGGTCATCCTCGCGAACGCGATGGAGGCGCTGATCGGCGCGCTCTATCTCGACCAGGGGTTCGAGGCGGTCCGCCCGTTCGTGAAGAAGTTCGTGATGTCGAACCTCGATGAGGTCCTTGAGACGAAAAGCTACCGCGACGCGAAGAGCGAGCTTCAGGAGTCGGTCCAGGAACGGATGAAGGTGACGCCGACGTACCGCGTGCTTGACGAGTCGGGTCCCGCCCACAAGCGCGTCTTCACGATGGGCGTCTATTTCGGCGATGCGCTGATCGCGGAAGGGAAGGGGACGTCGAAGCAGGAGGCCGAGATCGAGGCCGCCCGGAACGCGCTCAAGAAGCAACGCTGACATGCCTCACTTCCTTCGCCGGCTCGAGCTCAACGGGTTCAAATCGTTCGCCGGCCGGACCGTGCTCGAGTTCCCCGCGGGCATCGTGGCCATCGTCGGCCCGAACGGCAGCGGCAAGTCGAACATCGTCGACGCCCTGCGGTGGCTGCTCGGCGAGCGCGACGCCAAGAACCTGCGCGGCGCGAAGATCGACGACCTCATCTTTGCGGGGACCGTGAAGCGCCCGCGCGTCGGCATGGCGAGCGCGAGCCTCGTCTTTGAGAACAAGAACAAGTTCTTCCCGATCGACTTCGAGGAGGTCGTGGTTTCGCGCGAGATCCGTCGCGACGGCCAGAGCAAATACTTCCTGAACCGTTCCGAGATCCTGCTGCGCGACCTCGTCGACTTCTTCGCGAAGGCCCGCCTCGGCAGCCACGGCCTCGTCATCATCGGCCAGGGCGACAGCGATGTGTTCATCAGATCGTCCGCCACCGAGCGCCGCGAGATGATCGAAGAGATGTTGGGTCTTCGCGAATATCAGCTGAAGAAGGCCGACGCGGAACGAAGGTTAAAAAACAGTAAAATAAACCTTGACAAGGTGACGGCCCTCATCGAGGAGATCCTGCCGCATCTTCGGTCGCTCAAGCGGCAGACCGGCCGGTGGGAGCGGCGCGGCGCGCTCGAAGAGGAGCTGCGCGTGCTCGAAGGTGCCTTTTTCGGCTCGCACATCCGCGAACTCGCCGAGAAGGGTGCGGTGGTCGAGGCCGCTCTTGCGGACCACCGCCGGGAATTCGAACATCTCGAAAAGGAGAAGAAGGCGGCCGAGATGAGGCAGGCCGCGATCGAGGCGAGCCAGCCCGAGGAGCGGAAGGCGCTCCAGCTCGTGAAGGACGAGATCCGCAAGCTCATGGAGTCGCGCAGCGACCTGCAGAAGGACCTTGGCCGCATCGAGGCGCAGATCGAGATCGCGCGGAAGTCCGGCGGCCCGCGCGGCGACCGGTCCGTCGAGCACCTCATCGATGTGCTGCAGAAGATCAAAGCCGAGCTCGAGGAGGCCCTGAACGAGGAGCCGCTCGGCATCCAGGCGGCCATCGAGACGGTGCTTGAGGAGATCGGCTTCGCGCTTGAGGAGCGCGAGGAGCGTCCGGCGGCCGTCCCCGACGAGCTGCGGCGCGACCTCGAGAAGACGGCCGAGGACCTGAAGCGGCTTGAGGCGGCGATCGCCGAGCTCCGCTCGCGCGAACAGGCGCTCGAAACGGGCCAGGAGGAATTTTATGACACGTTCAAAGGGGCGGTGGCCGCGGTTCAGAACGCGCAGGGACGCATCGACGAATGGGAGAAGGGGAACCGCGAGCTCCTGCTCCAGAAGGAGCGCATCGACCTGCGCCGCGAGGAGGTCCTGCATCAGATCGAGCAGGCCGGCCGCCGCGCCGACGAGTTCCGCGACACGCCTCCGGCGGCTCAGGGGACCGATTTCAACGAGATGGAGCGTCGCATCTTCAGGCTGCGCGGGGACCTGGCGAGCATCGGCGAAGTCGACGAGGCCCTCATGCGCGAGGCGCAGGAGACCGAGAAGCGCTACGAGTTCCTGCAGAAGGAATCCGAGGACCTCACGAAGGCGGTGAACGACCTCACGACGCTCATGATCGACCTTTCCGAGAAGATCAAGTCCGAGTTCGAAAAATCCCTCGTGAAGATCAACGCGGAATTCGATAAGTTCTTCGGCCTCATGTTCGGCGGCGGCACGGCGCGCCTCAAGGTGCTGCGTCCGAAGGAGCCGGTCCGCGGCGGCGATGACGATGAGGACGGCGGTACCGGCGAGGCGGGCGGCAATGACGAGGAGAACCTCGTGCCGATCCCGCCCGAGAAGGAGGGCGGCGTCGAGATCGAGGTGAAGCTTCCGCGCAAGAAGACGACGTCGCTCGACGTGCTCTCGGGAGGGGAGCGCAGCCTCGTCGGCATCGCGGCGCTCTTCGCCATGGTCTCGGTGAGCCCGCCGCCGTTCCTTGTGCTCGACGAGATCGACGCGCCGCTCGACGAGCGCAACGCGCGCCGGTTCGGCGAGATGCTGCACGAGTTCTCGAAGCGCACGCAGTTCATCGTCGTCACGCACAACCGCGCGACCATGGAGGCGGCCGAGGTGCTGTATGGCATCACGCTCGCCGAGGACGGCAGCTCGAAGGTCGTCTCGCTGAAGCTCGAGACGGCCGAAGAGGCGGCAGCGACGGCGACGCCGGCCGCGTGATTCTGATGTTGAAAGAGCGCCGGTTGGGTGCTATTGTTTCTTCGGGCCCCGGCGGCTTCGCCGCCTGTGCCCTCGCTCGTGGAAGATAATGTGTTGTTTGTTCTTCGGGCCCCGGCGGCTTCGCCGCCTGTGCCCTCGCTCGTCAAAAATGAATAGTTAAGAACCATTCATTTTTGCCTCACTCGGGCCCATAGTAAAGTGGTATTACGCCGCATTCGCATTGCGGAGGCGGGAGTCCGATTCTCCCTGGGTCCACCGGCGGAAATCGAACCATAAATCAAAACACGACCGCGCAGACTGCGGCCAGTCCGACGTCCAGCCGAAAGTTATTTGACAAATATATCGTTATGCGATATAATTTGCACAGTTCATCGTTGGTTTATTTTCCCTACAAATAAGTCGTTCGAGGCGAGCGCTCTAGGTTGCCAGCGGGTTCTGGCCGCAGCCACAAAGCCCCCATCGGAGTTTTGCGGCTGCGGCTACGGATCGTAGTCCCCGGCAGAAAGGTAGCGCTGACCATGAAAAGCGTGATCGGTGAGACGCTTTGCCGCTTCGACGGGGCGTTCAAGCAACTCGTGACCAACCTGCTGGGAGACGATGCCGAGGCCTGGGGAGGAGAATTCGAGAAATTCCTCCGCAGAGAGCCGTGTTGGATCCCCGTGGCGGTTGATCCGCAGCGGCCGCCGTTTCCGGTCTGGAAGACGGTGCGCACGCAGGTGCGCGGCTCCGGCGAGGAGCTCGTCGCCGAACTCCTGGCTCAAGGCTTCCTCGTCTATGGACGGGCCAGACATGCGCTCGCGACGCTCAGCTTCGACCGTCCAATGAGCGCGGAGTGCGTGCTCGCTTTCCCGGCCGAGCTCGGCATTACGAAGGAGTACACGAACGGCAAGACGGTCCACGAAGCCGCGGCGGCGCACGGCCTGAAGCCGGTCCCGGCCGAGGTGGTGCCCTTCCTGAGACTCCAATACCCCGAACAGCCCACGCTCAACGCGGGCACCGCATCGTACGTTTATGTCGGGATGAGCCCAATCAAGATCTATCGGCGGCCCAGGTCGGTGATTCTCGTACTCAACCATCAGAGGGGGCAGCCATCTCTTGGGGCTTGTTTCCTCGGCGAACTTAACTCTATCCGCAGTAAAACCCCTTGGGTTTTTGCCCGATAGGACCATTCCCTGCATAGAACTCTATGCAGGGAATTTTTTCAACCGAAGCTTAAAAAAGAAAATCCCTCCGCAGATTTTGCCTGCAGAGGGTTAGGAATGCACTAACTCGCACTCATGAATCGAGGGCGAAATCGTCCGGGTCCATTCCCGGCGGAACGTCGAGAGGCGTCAACTCGCTGCTGGGCTTTTTCTTGCCAAGCGTATAAACAGAATTGCCTTCCATCGACGGCTTCGGCAGACGCTTTATGGTTCGAAACGCGATAAGCGTAGTTCGCATTTGTCCCCCTTATGCTTTACTTATTCTAGAAAACCGACTATGGATGTCAATGCACCCGCAGCCTGGACACATATCGTTTCGCGCCATATAGTCTAGCCAGCCCTCCACCAAAGGAATCCCATGCTGAAATACGGCGACGACCTCGCGTTCTATTCCTGCGAGGAGACGGCGGCACTGCTCGGCGTCTGCCTGCGCACGCTGCAGAGATGGGTCGCCGGCGAATCGCCGTGGCCCCCACCGCTCGCAGAACTCAAGCCCCTGACCGCCCCGAACGGCAAGACCCTGTTCAACGCGAAGGAGGTCCACCGGGCAATCTCCGCGACTCTCGAGATCGATTTTACGGCCGAGACCGCGGAGCGGTTCCTCGCAAGAAACGTAGAAACCAAGAAACGGCCCAAAACAAACCCCACCTGATACGGTGGGGTTTTCCATGCGGCGGGACTACCTCAGCGCAATCCTTCACTCGTAACAAACGTTTGCTTTGAGAAGCAATCATATCAGCGCTTCCCACGTTCGATCCATCCGCTTAGATGGTCCACACGACGATTTTTTAACAAGGCTCAGCTGCTTTCAAAAAAGAAAAGCCCCTCCGCGGATTCAATCCTCAGAGGGGTTGGTTAGTTGGCGACTCGTTCCAGTTCGCTGGAATTTAGCTCGGGCGTTCGCTCATTCGCGAATTCTGGATCTCTACGCCACGAAGGCCATTTTTCCACTTCTTCGTGGGCTTCCTGAAGAACTTCCGCAAGCCAAGCATCCATAAATATCCTCCACGCTCCCTTCACTCTAGAAAACGGCCGAAAGATGTCAATGCGTTGCACGATCGATTTGATGACGAAAAAAACCGCGCGCGGGGTGCGAGCGGTTATAGAAGAGAAGGGTCCGCCGCCCGCGCTGCGCTTATGAAGCACAGGAGCGGGAGGCTCTGAGCGGAAATTTCCTGATGGTGAAGCGGCGATCCGGTATCGGTACGGATTCCTCTCCTCGGATCTCGCCCTTGTTTTCGAGGTCGGATAAAACCCCAAAAACAAAGGTGGGTTCGAGACTGGTTTTGGCGCTGATGTCCGTTGCCGTAAGCCACTCGCCTTCGTCGGCCGAGTCGCGCAGCGTCTTCAGGATCTTGCGCTGTGCCTGCTGGTTCTTATAAGAGAGCCCGGCGAAGAGCATGACGACGGACAATATGGCAATGAACGTCCAGAACAGGGTAGCGAACACGTGAAACCTCCTTGTAAACGTCCTATTTGCACTATACCAGCGACCCGCAGGGGACGGCAAGGCTGTTTGCTATAATGTAATAAAAGGTCGAAGCAGCGGATTTTACCTTTAACAACAACATGATTGTGCAGAATTGGACGGATGTGATCGTGGGATCGCTTCAGAACCTGTGGGTCGGCTTCGTGAACTTCGTTCCGAACCTGATCGGCGCAATCTTCGTCCTCATCATCGGCCTCGTGGTGGCCGCGGGACTCGGCGCCCTCGTCGAGAAGATCTTCGACGGGCTCCGGCTTGACGGGTTCCTCGAGAAGCTCGGCCTGAAGCCGATCTTCGAGCGGGCCGGCATCAGGCTCCGCGCGTCGTATTTCCTGGGCAGGCTCGTCTATTGGTTCGTCGTCATCGCGTTCCTGCTTGCCGTCGTGCAGACGGTCGGCCTCTACGCGCTTTCGGTCTTCCTGACGAACGTCCTCAATTACCTTCCGAACGTGATCGCCGCGGTGCTTATCATGCTCGCCGCGGTCGTGCTCGGCAACTTCCTGCGCAGGGTCGTTGTGGCCTCGGTCATGAGCGCGCGCCTCAATGCGGCCCGCTTCCTCGGATCGCTCACGTGGTGGGCCGTCGTCATCTTCGGACTGCTCGCGGCGCTCCAGCAGCTCAATATCGCCGCCGAGATCATCCAGACCTTGGTGACGGGATTCATCGCCATGCTCGCCCTCGCGGGAGGCCTGGCGTTCGGGCTCGGCGGACGGGACTATGCGTCCCATCTGATCGGGCGCCTTCGGGAGCATACCGAAAACCGCTGACGCGGCGTTTCGGTCCCCGGATCGCAGCGGAAATTCCGGCGTTTACGCGCCGGAATTTTCATTAAAGAATCACGAAACGAGGGTTGACGAAACGGCCATGGTTCGCGTATACTGTTAGGCATGTTGGCTATCAAATTGCAGCGCATCGGGAAGAAGCACCAGCCGAGCTATCGGTTCGTGGTTGCCGAACGCCGCTCCAAAATGGCTGCGCCGCCCGTGGAGGACCTTGGTTCGTACAATCCCTTCACGAAGGCCGCCGCCGTCAATAAGGAGCGGATCCTCTATTGGATGAACGTTGGCGCCCAGCCGACGGTTTCGGTGCACAACCTGCTCGTTGCCCAGGGGATCGTTTCAGCTCCGAAGAAGGCGGTCAAGATGCCAAAAGCCGCCCCGGCAGCCCCCGCGGCAGAGGCTTCGGCCGAAGCGGCGGCGACGGCCGACGAGAAAGCGGTTCCGGCGGATGCAGCCGCAGATGCAACCGAAGCGGGTCCTGAAGCGTAGATAGTGAAGGGAACAGCGCAGAAAACGTTGACAGTTTTAATTAAATAAGATATAATTTCCTTACCATCCAGAAGATTGGAAAGGTCGCTCGAAACACCGAAATTCCATGTCGAATTCTTCTTCAGCCGATCAGGAGTTCCTTGAATACCTGGTAAAGTCGCTCGTCGACCATCCAGAGGACGTGAAGGTCGACCGCAAGGTCGACGAAATGGGGGTCCTGCTCTCGCTTCACGTGAATCCGATGGACATGGGCCAGGTGGTCGGCCGTCAGGGCGCGACTGCGAAGGCCATCCGGTCGCTTTTGCGGATCGTCGGCGTCAAGAACAACGCCCGCGTCAACCTTAAGATCGAGGAACCCGAAGGCTCGACCCGCGGCGAGCGTCGCGATCATCCTGCCGCTTCGGAAAGCGAGCAGTAGTGAGCGACAGCCGCCCGAAAGATCGCCCGTCACGACGGGCGATCTTTTTTTTGTTGCAATCGACGACGTGTTGGGCTACAATGGTTCCGTTATGGCCCTCGCCTATACCGATTTGACCAAGGGAGTGCTCTTCATCATGGACGGCTCGCCGTACGAGGTGATCGAGACCCACTTCCTGCGCATGCAGCAGCGCAAGGCGGTCGTGCAGACCCGGATCCGCAACCTGATCACGGGCAAGCTTTTGGACCGCAACTTTCAGGCGAGCGATTCGTTCGAAGAGGCCGAGATCACGAAGAAGAACGCCACGTTCATCTATGCGAGCCGCGGCGAATATTGGTTCCACGAGGAGGGCAATCCGAAAAACCGCTTTTCGCTGAGCGAGGAGCTTGTCGGCGAGCAGGGCCGGTTTCTGAAGCCGAACACGAAAGTGCAGACGATGATCTTCAACGACAAGGTGATCAACGTCGAGATTCCGATCAAGATGGAGTTCAAGGTGACCGAGGCGCCGCCCTCGATCAAGGGCAACACCGCCCAGGGCGGAACGAAGTCCGTGACGATCGAAGGGGGCGCGAAGGTGAACGTGCCGCTCTTCGTAAACGAGGGCGAGACGATCCGCATCAACACGCAGACCGGGGAGTACGTCGAACGCGTCTGATTCTCGAGCCGTCGAAAGGCGGTCGTTCCATGCCCGTGACTGGTACGCGAAAAAAAGTATTCGTCGGCATGTCGGGCGGGGTGGACAGTTCCGTCACGGCGATGCTCATGAGGGACCGCGGCTATGAAACCGTGGGCGTGTTCATGCGCTGCTACAACGTCGCCGGATGCGCCGAGCGCGACGCCGAGGACGCCCGCCGCGTCGCCGAGCGCCTCGGCATCCCGTTCTATGTCTGGGATTTCGAAGAGGCCTACAAGCGGCGCGTCGTGGACTATATGATCGAAGGCTACCGGGCAGGCATCACGCCGAATCCCGACGTGATGTGCAACCGCGAGATCAAGTTCGGCCTGTTTCTCGAGAAGGCGCTCGCCGCCGGAGCGGACTTCGTGGCGACCGGGCATTACGTGAGGCTCGTCGAGCGCGGGGACGGCCCGCAGGGAACGCCGACCTATGCCTTGGCCGCGGCCGAGGACGAGAACAAGGACCAGTCCTATTTCCTGTGGACGCTGGGACAGGACGAGCTGCGGCACTGTCTCTTTCCGATCGGCGACTACCGCAAGGCCGACGTGCGCGCGATGGCGCGTGCCGCGGGCCTGCCTACGGCCGACAAGAAGGATTCGCAGGGCATCTGCTTCATCGGGCAGGTCTCGATCGCCGACTTCCTGAAGGCCCACATCTCCGAACGCCGCGGCGAACTCGTCACGACGGACGGTCGGCGCGTCGGCGAGCATGCCGGGGCGGAATTCTATACGATCGGCCAGCGGCACATCGACGCCGACTTCGCGTTCCCGAAGCAGGGGAACCGGAATCGCGCCCCGTTTTATGTCGCCCGCAAGGATGCCGCGACGAACACGGTCGTGCTGGCCGAAGGGAGCGATCATGAGGAGCTGTTCAAGAAGGACATCACCCTTGTCAACCTTCATTTAATGAATCCTTCATCTTTTGAAAAGACGCGGCCGGCCGGCGGGCCGTCGACCGTCTTTGCGCGCGTGCGTTACCGGCAGCCCCTGGCGCGGGCGACGCTTGCTTCGGGCGGCGGCTCATGGACGCTGAGCTTCGACGAGCCGCAGAAGTTCGTCGCACCCGGCCAGTCGGCGGTTTTTTATGATGAAAGCGGCGAAATGCTTGGCGGCGGCATCATCAGTTAACACGGGAACAAAGTCGAGAGTTGTCTCAAAAGGCCGTTTTGGTACAATAGATGCCATATGGTTGAATTTTCGCACGTCACGAAGACCTATAAGAAGAGGAAAAGCGCGGTGAACGACTTTTCCCTGAAGGTCGACGTCCCCATCTTCGGGTTCCTCGGGCAGAACGGCGCCGGCAAGACCACGATCATGAAGATGACGGTCGGCCTGCTTGCGCCGACGAGCGGCTCGATCCTCGTCGACGGCATCCCGTCGACCGATACGGTCTCGAAGAAGAAGATGGGCTTCATGCCCGAGACGCCGTACTTCCACGAACGCATGACCGGCATGGAATTCCTGACGTTCGCCGACGAGCTGTTCGAAAAGACGTCCGACAAGAAGGCCCATTATGAGAAGCTGCTCACGAGCGTCGGCCTTCGCGATGCACGCAACTTCGAGATCAGGACCTATTCGAAAGGCATGCGCCAGCGTCTGGCGTTCGCGCAGGCGCTCGTCAACGATCCGCAATACGTCTTCCTCGACGAGCCGCTTGACGGCCTTGACCCGCTCGGCCGGCGCGAGATGAAAGAGGTGATGCTCGGCCTCAAGAAGGAGGGGAAGAAGATATTCCTCAACACCCACATCCTTTACGACGTCGAGGAGATGTGCGACGAAGTCGGCATCATCCACGCGGGCAACCTGCTCTATGCCGGCACGGTCAAGGGGTTCGCGCACGGGACGTCCCTCGAGGAGGCGTTTACGAACATGCTCATGGAGCACGAAGGGAAAAAGGCCGCGAACCATCATGGGCGTGAGCACGCCGTAAGCCATGCGTAACATCTGGGTCGTCGCCAAAAACACGTTCAAGCTCGAAGTCCGCGAGAAGATCCTGTACGCGATCATCGTTTTCGCCGTCCTCTATATGCTGTCGTCGCTCTTCCTTGCGGACCTCGTATTGAAAGAGCTGCCGATGGTGAAGAGCTTCGCCCTCGCGGGAACCTATTTCTTCAACGCGATTCTCGCGCTTTTCCTCGGCACCACGTCGTTCTTCAAGGACGTGGACCGCAAGGTGGTCTATTTCGTCCTGTCGAAGCCGGTCACCCGCGCGCAGTTCCTGCTCGGCAAGTTCCTCGGCCTCTGCCTCGTCCTGCTCGCGACGACGGCGATCTTCATGGTCGCCTATCTCGGCGTGATCGGGTACGAGGGAGGAGGGTTCGACGTGATGGGCATCGTGGCGATCGCGCTTCAATACGTCGAAATGGTGCTCTTCATCGCGTTCGCGACGTTCGTCTCGACGTTCTCGACATCGCTCCTCTCGATCGTCTATACCTCGGCGGTCTTCTTCGCCGGCCATATCGTGAGCGCCCTCGTGGCCGACGCGCAGGCCATCCACATCACGGGGCTGAAATACCGGCTCGTGCAGGCCCTCTATTATATATTCCCGAACCTCGAGAAGTTCGACATCAGGGATTTCGCGGTGCACGCGATCGCCCTGCCGGCATCGACGTTCGTGCTGGCCGTCGCGTATGCGGCCGTCTATGCGACCCTGCTCCTTGTCGCCGGCATCTGGATCTTCAACCACAAGGAAATCTGACATGGTCTCGCGCTTCGGATCGGGCATGAAGGCGCTGATCGTCATCCTCTTTATCGCGGCGATCGCCGCGACGCAGTACGACTATGACCTCGTGAAGCCGTCCGGGCCGCCGTCGCTCGCAAGCTATACGTCGCCCGAGTTCGTGCGCCTCGTCGACATGGGATTCCACTCGACCGTCGCGTCGGCGCTCTGGGCGGGAACGATGCCCGAGATCCTCGACCTGTTCGTCGGCAAGACGGAATACGTTTCGGACGTCGCCTATGTGAGCAGCGTCGACCCGAAGCTCGGGTACCCGTACGCGTTTTCGGTGATCGCCATTCCGGCCATTCCTGCCGGCCGGTTCGCCGGCCAGGATGCGAGCGACACGATCGCGCTCGCGATCGGCCGCAAGGGACTCGAGAACGTGCAGAACGACTGGCGCATCCCGTATTACATGGCCATCGACTATTATCTCGACGCGAAGGACGAACGGAGCGCACTCACCTATTTCGATGTCGCCGCCCGGACGCCGGGCATCCCCGATTACGCCGAGCGGTTCGCGCTCAACTTCGGCGTCGGCGCCAACCAGCGCGCCACGACCGAGGAACTCTGGCTCACCATCGCGAGCTCGACGAACGACGAGGCGACCCGCGAGCGGGCCCAGGCCTATGTGACGCGCCTGCAGATCTTCGACTATCTCGAGGCGGCGGCCCGCATCTATAAGCAGGCGCGTGGGACCTATCCAACGTCGACCGACGAACTGGTCGCGGCGCGCGTCATACCCGAAGTCCCTCCCGATCCGTTCGGCTATACGTTCGTCTTCAGGTCCGGCGGCCATGCCGACATCGACGTCACGAAGCCGTCGACCCTCGCGCAGCCGCTGCTGCAGTCGATCGTGGCTCCGAAATGACGTCGTGCGACCGATCGATATCAATAGATGTTCGGCGTTCCGCTTGGCGTCGCGACGCTCGTGCTGCCGTTATAGGGGATCATGAGTCCCGAGGCCGGCATCGTGCCTGATGCGGTTCCGGTGATCGAGTTCCAGTGCGCGTTGATCCAGTCGACGACCTGGCCGAGCGTCACGGTCGTTCCGACCCGGATGACGTTCGGTACCGTGAACGTGCGGCCGTCGGTCAGGCGCACGACGAACGATCCGTCGGCGTTCACCTGGGTGATCGTCGCGCCGAACGAGCGGAGGTCGGCGGGAAGGGTGCCTGAGGAGGTCATGGTCGCGGCAAGGTTCGGGAAGAGGGTGAGCAGCGCGGCGGCGAGGCTGAGGATGGCGTCATTCGACGTTCCGGTGCCGGCGATGGTCGTGCCGCCGCCAGACGGGAAGCCGGTCGAGGGCACGAGGCCGACTTGCGGCTTCGAGAGGTCGCGCAGGATGGTCGCCTGCAGCGTGCCGTCGGCAGTGAGGGATCCGAACACGTTGACGACGTCGCCCGTCGTGACGTTCGCAAGGACGCCGACGCTCCGGTCGCGCAGGCGGACAACCGTCGCCTGGTCGACGGCGATCTCATAGGATGAGACGGCCGGGCATGTGACCGCGGTGCCGAATGCCGACGACTGATCGGCGAACGTCTCGCAGCTGGGGCTCGGTGTCGAAGCGGCGAGCGTCGCCGGCTTGAGCGTCGACGACATGCCGGTGACCGTGAGTCCGTTCACCTGGATCCACTGAGGCGTCACGGAGACGACGGCGGGCGAAACGGTCGGGACCGTCGAGGATGTCGTCGTCGAGGTGGCGGCGCCGAGCACGCTTCCGCTGCTCGTCGAAGTTTCCGCCGGCGAAGATGACGCGGTCGTGCTCACGACGCTCGAGCTTGGCGTCGTCGTGGTGCCGGAATAGGTAAACAGCTGCGCGTTCGCCGTGAGTGCGGCGCCTCCGGCGATGGCGGCGAGCGTGATGACGGCAAGCGCTGACGTGGCTTTTTTCATGGTAGTTCATACGCCCCCTTCGTTTCGTTTATTACAGCGATGCCGTGCTGGATTTTCGGCGCGAAAAAAACAGCCGGCCTGACGCCGGCTGTTCGTGCGAGGGCGCTGGTTTCAAGGCGCCTGACGCGTTGCGAGGAATGCCTAATAGTTGATCGGCTTGCCGTTCGTGCTCGTCGGATACGGGGATCCCTGGACCCGCATCATGGGGAGCATGACCGGCGGCTGGGGAGGATAGGCGGTCCCGCTCGAGACCGAGAGGCGGGTGACGCCCGTGAGGACGGTTCCGCTCTGGTTCAGCAGGCCGTCCACCGAGACGCTTTCGCCGGCCGCGACCGGACCCTGCACGGTGAACGTGCGGCCGTCGTTCGTCTGGACGGTGAACGATCCGTCGGGATTCACCTGGGTCACGGTTCCCATATAGGTCGACGGGGCGACGGGGAGCGAGAGGTCGCGGATGATGTCGGCCGCGATCGTCTGGCCGTTGTCGCTCGTCTCGCCGTACACGTTGAGGCGGTCGCCCTGATGGATGTCGGCGAGCGTGAGCGCGTTGCGGTTGCGGTCAAGCACGATCGTGCGCGCATCGACGTTCACCGAGTACCTGCGGAGCATCATGTAGTTCGGGGCGACGGTCGGTGCCGTCGGGGCGCTCGACGTGTTCGCCGCGTTCGACGACGGCGCGGGGACCTGCGCCGGGGCGATGATCCCCAGCGGGCACGCGATCGGGGCTTGCGCGCCGTTCGTGTTGAAGTGGTAGCAGGGCGCACCGACCGTCTGCGTCACCGTGAGCGTCGCGGGAATCGATGTTCCCGAAACCGACACGACTGAAACATTGTTGAGCTGCATCGTCTGCGTCTCGACGGGCTTCGAGGTGTCGCGCACGACGTAGGCCTGGATGCTGCCGTCGGTGTTATAGTAGCCGAAGACGTTGATCTGGTCGCCCGCCGAGATATCGGCGAGGGATGCCGCCGTGCGGTCGCGGAGCATGATCTCGGTGTTCGCCGAGACCTCGATGCGGAAGGCGCCGATCGGCGGCACGGTCATGATGGCCGGGCCGTTCGCGGGCGACGTTCCGTTCGATGCCGACGGGGCGGGTACCGGAGGCGCTATGGGACAGGGGATGACCATGCCCTTGCCGGCGTTCTGCGTGTCGAAGCGGAGGCAGTTGCTTGCCGCGTTGCCGGACGACATCGCGCCGCCCGAAGCGCTTCCCGTTCCGCCGCCCGCCGCTCCGCCCGACATGATCGTCACCTGCGGCATGGCCGTGATTTCGGCCGGGACGCCGGTGCCCGATACGCTTTCGACCGTGAGGCTGTTGAACTGCACGAATCCGGCATCACCGGGGACCGGCGCCGGCGGGGCGATCGTGGCGGTTCCGGCGCTTGCCGATCCGCTGCCGCTTGCGCCGATGGCCGCCCCCGCGCCCGGCGCATTCTGAGCCATCGCGACCGTTCCCGCGACGAGGGCGAGCGCAAGGACCGGCAGCATGGCTATGAAGGCTGTCTTTTTCATGAATTTTTAATGAATGGTTTGTTTCGACCCGTTCCTCTTATAATACGCCTGAAATCCAGATCTGTTAGCGGCTTCGGGCGTCCATACTACGGAACGTCCGGAATGGCACAAGGTTTCGGGGCGCAAACGGGCCGCCGCCGCGTCAAAGCGCAAAAAAAACGAGCACGCCATAAGGTCGTGCTCGCATAATCGGGGATGTCGCCATATTACCAATCGAGACCGGGATCGCAGAGGTCGATCGGCCCGATCCGCTTGAGGTGCGGAACGATCTCGCTTACGGCCGTGCTTCTGAAGGCCTGCATGTCCTTCATCGGTTCTGCCGCCAGCATGATGGCGTCCTTGTCGGTCATGAGGGCGAGCAGCAGGAAGGGATCGCCGATCTTCATCTGCCGCAGGCACTCGAGGACCGGTTCCATCGTGTAGCACACCTTCTGCTGGGTTACGCACGGATAGATCTCGTACATCAGGGAGCGGAGCCGCTTGAACTTCCGACCGAGCTCCGATTCCTCGAAGCTGACCTTGCCGGCCTCGGCCGACTCGATGACGAGTCCGGCGATGGCCGTCGTCGTGCGTTCGCGCTGCGTCGATCCGAATTCGTCGATGAGCGCGGTGAGTTCCTCGCGGACGGGATAGCCCATGCGCACGATGATGTCGTTCACGTCGTGGAAGATATAGGTGAACTTGTCCGTGTGCCGGAGCGTCCACGCCTCCTGACTCATCCCTTCGCGCGCCGTGTTGCCGCTGTGCCGCATCATCGCCTCGAGCGTCTCGAAGGTCAGGTTGAGGCCCTGGCCTTTGCGCTCGATCTTCTGGGCGATGATCGGCGCCATCACTTCGTGGCAGAATTCGGGCCGGTTCATCGCTTTCGCCATCCACGATTCGCCCTGGTGGCCGAAGGGGACGTGGCCGATGTCGTGTCCGATCGCCGCCGCACGGACGAGGTTCGTGTTGAGCCCAAGCATCTCCGAAGCGACGACCGAGCAGGCCGCGACTTCGAGGACGTGGGACTTGCGGCTGCGGATGAGCGGCGTCTTCGGCTGGGTGAATACCTGGGTCTTGTCGTCCATGACGCGGAAGGCCTTGCTCGAGAGGAGCTTGGCCTCGTCGCTCACGAACGGGTCGGTCAGCGCCAGGGGATCTTCGTCGACGGGATACCGCCGACGCCCCTGGGTCGTCTTGAGGTGGGAAAGGCAGCCGCGGAGCGAGTCCGCCTTCCGCCAGAGAGCCTGCAGTTCCATCGGAGTCGCCTCGGTGGTGAATTTGAAATCAGCTTTCGCTGACGCCAGTATAGCCTTCCCGCGCGAGAACGCAACCGGGGCCCTCTTTGATCTGCTGCGCCGATATGATAGTGTTCATCACATGGCCAAAATCTCCCTCGGCATCGTCGGGCTGCCGAACGTCGGCAAATCCACGCTGTTCAAGGTCCTTACGAACCAGGACATCGTGATCGCGAACTATCCCTTCGCGACGATCGATCCGAATGTCGGCATCGTCGCCGTTCCCGACGAGCGGGTCGAGAAGCTCGCGGCCATGAGCAAGTCGAAAAAGAAGATCCCGGCGGTCGTCGAGTTCTATGACATCGCGGGCCTCGTGAAGGGCGCGAACAAGGGCGAGGGGCTGGGCAACCAGTTCCTTGGGCACATCAAAGAGACGCAGGCGATCATCCTCGTGCTGCGCGCGTTCAAGGATCCCGGCATCATCCACGTCGAGAATTCCGTCGATCCGCTGCGCGACCTCGAGATCATCAACCAGGAACTCATCCTCAAGGACCTCGAGCTCGTCGAGAAGCGGCTCGCGAAAGCCGAAGCCGAAGCGCGCACCGGCAAGAAGGAGGCGCTTGCGGACCGCGACCTCCTTTCGCGGCTCAAGGCGTGTCTTGAGGCAGGGCGCCTGCCCGTCGCCGATGCGGCGCTCGCGAACGACGTGGCGCACGAGGGAAGGACGACGGGACGGTTAAACGATCTTAATTTGCTCACGCTCAAGCGGCAGATCTATCTTTTGAACGGCGAGCCGGACGACGTCCCGCCCGCGCTCCTCGAACGCATCGCCTCGCTCGGCGGTCACCACCTCGTCGCGAACCTCGCCGCCGCGGATGCCGTTCCGGAGCTTGTCCGCGAGGCGTATCGCACGCTCAACCTGATCAGCTTCTTCACGACCGGCGAGGACGAGACGCGCGCGTGGACGATCGAACAGGGGACGAAGGCGCCCCAGGCCGCCGGCGTCATCCATACCGACTTCGAGAAGAAGTTCATCAGGCTCGAGGTGGTCGCCTATGACAAGCTCGTCGCCGCGGGCGGATGGTCCCAGGCCAAGCAGAAAGGGTGGCTCCGCGTCGAAGGCAAGGACTATGTCGTTGCCGACGGGGACGTGCTCGAAGTGCGGCACGGATAGGGGGCACCGGCCGGTACTTGACAAAGTGGCAATTTTGTTGTTATAATTCCCCTAGTGTTAGTAATGCAAATTTAAAAACCAGCCGGCGCGTGGCGCCACAGGGAGGGTATTGTGAAGATCGTTCTTGCGTTTTGCGGTACCGTACTCGGGCTCGTCATCCTGTTCGTGATCGTGACGACCTATCAGGACGGCGTCGCGGACCAGGTCATTCAGACCATGGGTCAGGCCGACACCGTCGTCGCGAACCTGCGGGCGAAGGGAGCCTGCCAAGGAGACGACTGCTATAAGACCAAGGAAGTTTCGCGGTATGTCGCGGTGGTGAAGGTCGGGTATGGCAAGCTCTATTACAACGGAGCCTTCACGCCCAAGAAGACGCCGCAGATCACGGCTTTTCTATGCAAGGCCGATCCCGCAAGCTGTCCGCACTGGGCAGACTGACCGGCCGATCGGAGGTGAGCCCCGTTCATGCAACCACATGGACGGGGCGTTTTGTTATCGAACGGGATGCGCGCGCCGTCAGCCGCGCCGGTCGAGCGCCGATCCGAGCGTCTCGTCGTCGGCGAACTCGATCTCGCCGCCGGTCGGCAGGCCGCGCCCCAGGCGGCTCATCTTCTTCGTCACCGGGCCGAGCTCCTTCATGAGGAGCGACGCCTGAAAGTCGCCGAGCGTCGTCGGATTGAAGGCGAAGATGATCTCGTCGGCGGTCCCGCCGAGGTCCTTCCTGATGAACGACACGAGGCTCTGCAGGCGCAGCTTCTGCCAGGGCTCGAGGAATCCGGTCTTCGAGATCGGTCCCGAGATGAAATAGCGGCCGGTGAACTTCCTCGTGTCCTCGAGCGAGATGAGGTCCGTCTCCTTTTCGACGACCATCACGACGCGCTGGTTGCGGTTCGGGTTGCGGCAGATGTCGCAGAGGCCGCCCTCGTTCTGATGGATGAAGAAGCACCGTTCGCAGACGTTGATCGTGCGCAGGCCGTCGACGGCCCGGGCGAAATCCGCGAGCTCGTCCTTGCCTTCGCCGATCATGTAGAACGCGAGGCGGATGGCCTGGCGGGGGCCGATGGACGGCAGTTTCGAAAGCTCCTCGATCACGCGCTGGATGGGCGATGGCAGTTTCATAGGGGTCAGTATACCACGGGTCCGCCCTCGTCCGCGCCCGCCCGCCGCGCGGCGGCGCGAAATCAGAGCGGCGGCAGCTCGCTGTAGCGTTTCTCGAGCACCTTGAACGACGCGCGCTCGGCGTCGAAGAAGAAGTCGATGTCGCGCAGGGGGCCGTTGCGGTGTTTCGCGATGCGGAGGTGGACGATGTTGTCGGCCTCGCTCGCGGTGTCGTTCGGGTTGCGCTCGTCGCGATAGATGAACATGACGATGTCGGCGTCCTGTTCGATCGAACCCGATTCGCGGAGGTCGGAAAGGCGGGGGATCTTGTGGTCGCGCTGCTCGACGCCGCGCGAGAGCTGCGAGAGCGCGACGACGGGCACCTTGAGCTCGCGGGCGAGCGCCTTGAGGCCGCGGGAGATCTCGGTGATCTGCTGCACCATGCTTTCGAAGTTCACGCGCGGGCGGATGAGCTGCAGGTAGTCGATCACGAGCAGGTCGAGGCCGTGTTCCACCTGCAGCCGGCGCGCCATCGACCGCATCTGCAAAACGTTGAGCGACGGCGAGTCGTCGATGAAGAGCTTGATCTGCGAAAGGCGGTCGAGGGACTCCTGGATGATCGGGAGCTCGGTGTGGTCGCTCAGGCGTCCCGTGAGGATGTGCCAGAGCGGCACGCCGGATTCGGCGGCGATGATGCGGTCCTGCAGCTGTTCGCGCGACATCTCGAGCGAGAAGATGCCGACGGTGTGGCCGGCCTTCGCGGCGTTGCGGGCGATGTCGAGGCAGAGCGACGTCTTGCCGACCGACGGCCGCGCGCCGAGGATGATGAGCTCGGACTTCTGAAGGCCCGAAAGAGTCTCGTCGAGCTCGGGGAACCCGGTCGGCACGCCGCGCAGCTTGCCGCCGCCCTCGTGGAGCGACGCGATGCGCTCATAGGCGGTGACGAGGTCGTCCTTCAGCGCGACGAAGTTCTGGGGGAGCGAGCGTTGCGAGATCGAGAGGATCTTCTGCTCGTTGTCGTCGAGCAGGTCGTCGATGTCCTGGCCGGTCTCGAAGGCGCTCTCGGCCATCTCGGCCGACGCCTTGATGAGGTCGCGGCGCACCTTCTTGTCGCGCACGATCCCGGCGTAGTGCGCGACATGCGACGCGGTCGTCACGTGGTTCGTGAGTTCGGCGAGATAGGCGGACCCGCCGACGTCCTTCAGCGTCTCGCGGTCCTTGAGGAAGGTCGTGAGCGAGAGCACGTCGATCGGTTGGCGCTTCTCATAGAGCGATACGATCGCCTCGAAGATCCTCGCATGCGCGGGCACATAGAAGTCGTCGGCGGTCAGCTGGTCCGCGATCCGGAAGATCGCGTTCTTGTCGATGAGGAGGCTTCCGAGGACGTTCTGCTCCGCCTCGAGGTTCTGAGGCGGCACTTTGAGGTCGGTTTTCTTGGGGATGGGCATGAATCAAGGCCTGGGCCACAGGAAGTATCCCTGGGGCGTGTCCTCAATTTCATATCCTACGCTGCCCAGCCGCTCGCGCAAGGCGTCGGCCTGAACAAACTGTTTACTCTTTCTGAACTTCTCGCGTTCCTTGGCCATTCGCTCGACTTCGGCCGGGATTTTGGGCGACGGCAGCGAGATGCCGAAGGTGTCGAGGGCGGCTTTTAAGGATTTTTTAATCATGCGCGCCTCGGATGCGCGGAGCGACCAGATGTTCGTCTGAAACCGGGCCATGAATTCGAACATGGACGCGATGGCGGCCGGGGTGTTGAGGTCGTCCGCAAGGGCCTCGTGGAACTTCGCCGTGAAAACCGCCGCGGCGCGTTCGGCGTCGGCGTCGGTCCTGCCGTCCGTGCGGTCGAGCTTCGCGAGGAACGACCCGAGCGTGTTCATGGCGGCCGTCCCCTGGGCGGCAAGCGTTTCGGAGAAGTCGACGGGGGAGCGGTAATGGCTCGTGAACGTGATCCAGCGGAGGAGCTCGGGCGGATGGCTCACGAGGAAGTCGCGCGTCGTCACGAAGTTGCCGAGGCTCTTCGACATCTTCTTCCCTTCTACGAGCACATGTCCGGTGTGGACCCAGTAGCGCACGAACGGTTCGCGGCCCGATGCCGCTTCCTGCTGGGCGATCTCGGCTTCATGGTGGGGGAACTTCAGGTCGACGCCTCCGCCGTGGATCTCGTATTGCGGTCCGAAGAAATAATCCGAGATCGCCGTGTCCTCGATGTGCCAGCCGGGACGGCCTTCGCCCACCTGCGTCGTCCACGAGGGTTCGGCGCCCGCGGCGCGGCCGGCCTTCGACGAGAACTTCCACAGGCAGAAGTCGCCCTTGTTGCGCTTGCCGACCGATTCGTCGATGCGCGACACCGAGTCCTCGGCCTGCGCGGCGGTGCGGTGCGAGAGCTTGCCATAGTCGGGGAATTTCGCGATGTCGAAATACCAGCCATCGTCCTCGATCCTGTAGGCGTAGCGCTTCTCGATCAGCCGCTCGACCTGGGCCGCGATCTGCGTGATGAAGTCGGTCGCCGGCGCGTACTTCGTGACGGCGTCGATGCCGAGCGCCTTCATGTCCTCGAGATAGGCCTTCGTGTAGCGCTTGGCGAGGTCCGCCGGATCCTCGTGCTCCTCGGCGGCGCGCCTGATGATCTTGTCGTCGACGTCGGTTATGTTCTGCAGATAGAAGACGTCGTACCCCTGCGCGCGCAGGTACTTCGCGAAGAAGTCGAAGAACACATAGGTGCGCGCGTTCCCGATGTGCTGATAGTCATAGACGGTCGGGCCGCACACGAAGAGCCGCAGCTTCTTCTGGTCGGGGAGCGGCTCCTTAGCGCCCGAAAGCGTGTTGTAGATCTTGATCATGCATCGTGCGGGTTCAGAACCAACCCTTGCGTTTGAAATAGGCGCTGAGGACGATCATCGCGGTCGCCATCGTGCCGAAGACGATCCAGAACGCGTGCGGCAGGCCGATGAGGGGCGTGTCGCGCGTGTTCATGCTGAAGAGCGCGGCGAGGAGCATGAACGGGAAGGTGAGGAACGAGAGCGACGTGAACGTCTTCATCACGCTGTTGATCTTGAGGTTCATGAGCTGGTTGTTCGTGTCCTCGAAGTCAGAGATCGCCTCGCGGTAATCCTCGAGCTGGTTCACGACCTTGAGCTGGTCGCCCATGAGGTCGTTCAGATAGACGTCGGCGTCGCCGCCCCAGAACGTCCGGCCGTTCGCCACGAGCGAGCGGAGGATCGGTTCCTGCAGGCGCACGACGATGCGGTATTCCGAGATGTCGCGCTTCACATAGGTGATGCGCTGCAGCACCTCGAGCTCGTGGTCCTTGAAGATCTCCTTGCCGACCGCCTCAACCTTTTCGCGCACGTGCCGGAGCTGCCGCTCCTGGAAAGCGATGAGGTGCTCGATCAGCCGGTACATGATCTCGAGGGTCGTCGTCGCGTGGGCGACGCTGAACCCGTCATAGACGTCGCGCATGTTCTCATAGCGCACGGTGACGAGGGTGTCCTTCGTGACGATGAAGTCGATCTCGGTGCGGATCGACGCCTCGTCCTCCTTGTCGTACAGCGGGAAATAATAGACGAAGTAGATGTAGTGCTTATAGACCTCCACCCGGGCGCGCGCCGACGGCCCCCGGAGCTCGTCGATGATCACCGGATGGATGTCGTATTGGGCCTCGAGCCACTGCAGCTCCTTCTCGCTCGGCTTGTGGATGTCGATCCACTGCACGCCCTTGCCCTTCTTGATGTCCATAGGATCATTCTACCATGTGGGGGCAACGGATATGCACACTGGCACTCCCTTGACCTGACTGCTAATCGAGCTATAATTGACCCTGATGATGAACGAACGGCAGGCTGACATCCTTGAGGCGCTCATCCAGGAATTCATTACGGCCGGCGAGCCGGTGAGTTCGGGATCGCTCTATGACCGCTATGATTTCGGCATCAAGCCGGCCATGATCCGCCTCGAGCTCGACGAGCTCGAGCGCGAAGGGTATCTCGCCCAGCCGCACCATTCGGCGGGACGGGTCCCGACCGACGTGGGCTATGAGTTCTTCGCGACGCGGGCCATGGCCAAAGAGCCGCCCTCCCGCGAATACACGATGCGGGAGCTCCTCGAGGAGCGGGCGTGGCCCGACCTGCTCGAGCGGCTCTCGGCCGAGCTCGGCCTCCTGAGCGTCGCGGCGGACTGCGCGCGCGAGGCGGTCTGGAAGGCGGGCCTCGAGGCGCTCGTCGACCGGCTCGACTGGGAGGACCGCGCCGCGATCCGCTCGGTGATCCACGACTTCGAGGAAGTCGACGAGCGGGTGCCGCGCGCCGCGCCGAAGATCGGCACCGACGGCCCCAAGGTGTTCATCGGCCGCAAGAGCCCGGTGACGAGGAGCGAGAACCTGTCGGTCGTCGGCGGCAACTATCAGGTGGGCGACATGACGATCTCGATCTTCGCGATCGGCCCAAAGCGGATGGATTACAGGAAGACGATCAGGATTTTCAAAAACCTTTAACGACCATGGACGACAATTACGACAAGCAGGATAAGCATGACGGAAACGGAGCGGCTCAGCCGCCGTCGCAACCGTCGGCATCGGCAGGCGGAAGCCTCGACGAGCGGCTTGCGGCCGCCGAGAAGCAGCGCGACGAGTACCTTGCCGGATGGCAGCGCGCGAAAGCCGACTTCATCAACTATCGCAAAGAGGAGATGCGGCATCTCGAAGAGGTCGCGCAGTACGGCAGCCAAGACCTCATCAGGGACCTCGTCTCGGTGCTCGACAACTTCGATCTCGGCCTGCGCGCCCTCGAGAAGAACGGCCCCGTCGAGAAGGGCGTCTATCTGATCCGCACGCAGATTGAGGACATTCTGAAGAAACGCGGACTGCAGAAGATCGATCTCAAGGAAGGGGATCCGTTCGACCCCGCCGTCGCCGAGGCGCTCTCGGCGGTCGAATCCGACAAGCCGCCCGGCACGGTGGTCGAGATGATCGAGCCCGGCTACCGGCTCCACGACAAGGTCCTGCGGCCGGCCCGCGTGATCCTGAGCAAAGAGAAATAATGTCGTTAAAACTTTATTAAATAATAATTGACATGCCAAAAATCATTGGAATCGACCTGGGGACCACGAACTCGGCCGTCGCCGTCATGGAGGGCGGCGAGCCGCGCATCCTCGAGAACGCCGAGGGCAACCGCACGACGCCCTCGATCGTCGCGATCTCGAAGTCGGGCGAGCGGCTCGTCGGGCTTCTTGCGAAGCGGCAGTCGGTCACGAACCCGAAGAACACCATCTTCTCGGTGAAGCGGCTCATCGGGCGCACGTGGAGCGATCCCGAAGTGCAGCGCGACCGGGCCTGGCTTCCCTATGAATTGCAGGAGGGCCCGAATGGGAGCGTGCAGGTGAAGCTCGGCGACAAGTGGTATTCGCCGGAGGAAGTCTCGTCGATGGTACTTGCGAAGCTCAAGGCGGACGCTGAGGCGAAGCTCGGCGAGAAGGTGGAGGAGGCGGTGATCACCGTTCCCGCCTATTTCGACGACTCGCAGCGGCAGGCCACGAAGAACGCCGGCGAGATCGCCGGACTCAAGGTGCGCCGCATCGTGAACGAGCCGACGGCGGCCGCGCTCGCCTATGGCCTCAACAAGCACAAGAACGAGAAGATCGTCGTCTATGACTTCGGCGGCGGCACGTTCGACATCTCGGTGCTCGAGGTGAGCGAGGACACGGTCGAGGTCAAGGCGACGGGCGGCGACACGCATCTCGGCGGCGACGACTTCGACAAGAAGATCCAGGAATACCTCGTCGACGAATACCGCAAGCAGGAGGGGATCGACATCTCGAAGGACCCGCTCGCGCTGCAGCGCCTGAAAGAGGCCGCCGAGAAGGCGAAACACGAGCTCTCGACCGCGAACGAGACCGAGATCAACCTTCCCTACATCTCGTCCGACGCGAACGGCCCGAAGCACTTCGTGATGAAGCTCTCGCGCGCCAAGCTCGAGGCGCTCGTGCAGGACTTCGTCGACCATTCGGTGAACCTCACCCGCGAGACGGTGACGGCCGCGGCCCCGAAGGGCGCCGGATTCCAGCTCGCGGAGATCAACGAGGTGATCCTTGTCGGCGGCCAGACGCGCATGCCGGCGATCCAGGAGGCGGTGAAGAAGCTTTTCGGCAAGGACCCGCACCAGGGTATCAATCCCGACGAGGTCGTCGCGGTCGGCGCCGCGGTGCAGGCCGGCATCCTGCAGGGCGACGTGAAGGACATCCTACTACTCGATGTCACGCCGCTCACGCTCGCGATCGAGACGTTCGGCAGCGTGGCGACGCCCATGATCCAGAAGAACACGACCGTGCCGACGGCGAAGACGCAGACGTTCTCGACGGCGGCCGACAACCAGACGTCCGTCGAGGTGCACGTGCTGCAGGGCGAGCGCCCGATGGCGGCCGACAACAAGACGCTTGCGAAGTTCATCCTTGACGGCATCCCGCCGTCGCCGCGCGGCGTGCCGCAGGTCGAGGTGACGTTCGACATCGACGCGAACGGCATCCTCAACGTCTCGGCGAAGGACAAGGCGAGCGGCAAGACGCAGTCGGTCAAGATCGAGGCGTCGACCAACCTGTCCAAGGACGAAATCGAGCGCCTGAAGAAGGAGGCCGCCGAACACGCGACCGAGGACGCCAGGAAGAAGGAGCTCGTCGAGATCCGCAACCAGGCGGAATCGATGACCTATCTCGCCGAGAAGTCGCTTCGCGACGCCGGGGACAAGGTGCCGGCCGACATCAAGGCCGCCATCACCGAGAAGATCGAGGCCCTGAAGAAGGCCCAGGCGGGCGAGGACGGGGCCGCCATCAAGGCGGCGACCGAGGCGCTCAGCGCCGAGATTCAAAAAATCGGCCAGGCGTTCTATAATAAGAACAATGGTGGACCTCAAACAGGTGATGGCGGGGGAGGCCCGCAGCCAGAACCTGATCGACCAGGCGAAGTTCAATAGCGTCCTTTCGGCCCCCGGTTTCTATAAGTCGATTATCGTCGACATCGTTGCGGTCGCGTCAGCGGGGGTCTTCGGCTATGCCTTCTTCCGCTACCTGACCACGGGGCTCTCCATCGCCTGGCTTATCGCGGCCCTCCTCCTCTGGGCGGTCCTCGAGGTCGTCGAGACGTTCCTCATGAAGAGCGTCTCGCGGCGGCTGCTCGTCCTCATCCTCGAATCGGTCGCAGCAATGGCGTTCTTCACCCATGCCGCACTCGAGATCGTGCTCGTGACGGGAGTCGTCGTTTTCGCGATCCTCGCGTGGGGCTATCTCGCCGGCCGGTCCGACATCGCGAACAGCATCGAGATCCAGTTCTTCAGGACGACGGGCAGCGTGCTCGGCAAGTTCGCCACCGCCGCCCTGCTCTTCATGATCCTCGTCTACGTGCCGAACATCGGCCCGAGCACCGTGCTCATCTCGCAGGGGAGCTTCCGGAAGTTCTTCGACTGGTCGACGGGGTTCGTGAGCGGCTTCTATCCGAACATCTCGCTGAACGGCGACTTCCAGTCGTTCGCGACAAGCCTGGCGAAGATGGAGCTGCAGAACAACCCGAACTTCCAGGCGATGTCCTCTCAGGAGCAGACGAACACCCTCACGGCCGCGACGACGCAGATCGAGCACAGCTTCGGCGTCTCGCCGTCGTCGACCGCGGCCACAAGCTCGGGCGCGACGGCTCCGGTCGGCACCATCTCGACCTCGACGCCCTCGTCCGCGCCGGTACCCCCGACCGCCCCGACGAGCGACGCCTTCTATAACTTCTTCGTCGGCATGCTTCAGGCATGGCAGGCGGAAGGCCCGACCTGGTTCGCGATCGGCTGGGGCGTAGTGCTGTTCTTCGCGCTTCGCACGCTCGGCATCGTCTTCGTCTGGGTCGCGCAGTTCGTCTCGCTCATCTTCTATGAGATCCTCCTCGCGACCGGTTTTATGAAGATTACCGAGGTCACCCAGACCAAGGAGATCATCGGGTATTAATCTGGATTTAATAAATCCTTGCTATACTGCGTAATACTCTGTAAAACAAAACCATGAAGGACTATTACACCATCCTGGGCATCGCCCGGACCGCAACCGAAGACGAGATCAAGAAGGCCTACCGCAAGCTGGCCCACCAGTACCACCCCGACAAGGCGGGAGGCGATGCCGGCAAGTTCAAAGAGATCAACGAAGCCTATCAGGTGCTTTCCGACAAAAAAAAGAGGGCCAACTATGACCGGTTCGGGACCGCGGAACCCATGAGCGGCGGCTTTCCGGGCGGCGCGCAGTGGGGCGGGTTTCCCGAAGGGTTCGGGTTCGGTTTCGATCCTCAGAACATGGGCGAGATGGGCGACCTGGGCGACATCTTCGACAGCTTCATGGAGGGCCTCGGCGTGAGGCCCCGCCGGCGCACCTATGAAAAGGGCTCGGACCTCGAGATCCAGGAGCAGGTCACGCTCGAAGAGGCGTTCCGCGGGATTTCGAAAAGCGTGCGCCTGCGCACGTTCGTGCAGTGCGCCAAGTGCAGCGGCAAGGGCGCCGAGCCGGGCAGCGCGTTCGAGCAGTGCTCGACCTGCGCCGGCCAGGGCGAGATCCGCGAACAGCGCCGCACGTTCTTCGGCAGCTTCTCGCAGGTGAAGGTGTGCGAGAAATGCCACGGCTCCGGCGAGGTGCCGAAGAAGCCCTGCTCGGTCTGCAAGGGCGCGGGCCGCACCGAGAGCGACCGCGACGTGACGGTGCAGATCCTGCCCGGCATCGAGGACGGCCAGCTGATCAAGATTCAGGGGATGGGAGAGGCGGGGGAACGCGGCGCGGCTGCGGGCGACCTGTACGTGCGCGTCCGGGTCAGGGCGCATGCCACGTTCGAACGGCACGCGAGCGACCTGCTCGTGCACGCGAACGTTCCCGTGATCGAACTTCTTCTTGGCAAGAAGATCGAGGTGCCGACGATTTCGGGCGGCAGGATCGCCGTCGAGATTCCGGCGGGCTTCAACATGAAGGACAACCTGAGGGTCCCCGGCGAAGGCATGCCGCACATCGGCTCGCGCAACGGCAGCCGCGGCGACCTGCTTGTGAGCTTCATCATAAAGGCGCCGAAGAAGCCGGGCGCGAAGGCGAAAAAGCTCTTGGAGGATTTGGAGAAGGAATCCTAACCCCCTCCCTCTTTCTTTTCGAGGTACGCAGTTTTGCGCTGTTGCGCAAAACTGCTCAGCTCTCGCTCGCCTTCGCGAGCTCCGAGAGCCCTCGAATGGATTTCTTCGGGCGAATCGTCATAAACAAAATGGCCGTTCCGAAGAACGGCCGAATCCGAACGTGAAAGGTGATTACGAAGCGGCGAGCGGTCCCGATCCGATGCCAGAGAAAAGCTGGCGGAGCGCGTCGGCATCCATGCGGAGTCCAATTCCATACCCTCTCAACGTTTCTTCGATCGTGTCGACCGACCTTTCTCCGAGGCCCTTTATCTTTTGGAAATTGAACGGATCGTTCTCAAGGAGTTGTTGGAGAGTTCGGATACCGGCATAGGCGAGGCCTCTCTGGATACGCTTAGGTAGCCGGTCGAGTATCTCTTCGTAGATGGCTTCCGTTCCGATCATTCTCATCTTCTGACGGGTGGCTAAGCGCCGTTCCAATACGCCCCGCAGCGAGTATTCCGAAGCCATGGGGAGTACGGTTCCCAGCTTACCCTGCTTAAACAGCTGAAGCGCGCTGAGAAGTTCGTCGATCATGATCGTCGAACGGGCGCCCTTCTCGATGAGCCCAACGGCATTGGTGAAAAGCAGGCAGAGTTCGACTTTCTTTGTGGTATCTTTCGCCGGTCTGGTATTCGCAGACATGTGATTCACCTTTCTTGTAAACGAACGTTCCTGCGGGATTCCGCAGGGCTTCCCGGTATTCGCGGAAAAGCATCTTCACCCTAGGATGAAGATGGGGATACGTCAAGATTCCCGTTCGATTACATCGCACAAGGCACAGGCTGGGAAGTCCTTTCGGGAATGCCTCGGAGCCGCGGAGGCGGCGAGAGAAAGCGCGCGGCCAGCAGGCCGCGACGCGGTTCCCGAAAGGACTTCCCAGACTGTGCCCTCGGAGGGAATTGAACCCCCATCTCTTCCTTAGGACGGAATAGTTCTATCCGTTGAACTACGAGGGCGATACGGGTTCACTATAGAGGATCGCCGCCGAAGGGGCAACCCGCTCTTTCTAATCATTAAAAATTTCTAAAAGAAATGTTGCATGGGAGGCGGGTTAGAATGATGATTGAAAGATGAAATTACGGCAACGATTCAGCGAATACAAGGAACGCGCCATCGCGCTTCGCCGCGAAGGTAACTCTTATGCCGACATCAGAGCGGTGCTCGGGGTGGCAATCCCCCGGGGCACGTTGTCCGATTGGCTTTCGGAACTTGAATTGTCAGATGAGGAACGAGGGAAATTGGCAGAACGTTTAAAAAAGAAATTGCTGATTGCACGTGCGAAATCGGTTATTTCACGTCGAAAAATTGGCATTCTTCGGGATGACGAAATTCGTTCGCGATCCAGCTATTTGATCGACGTGGCGAAAAATGATGACGTAGCCAAGATATCCCTCGCCATGATCTACTGGTGCGAGGGCGGCAAGAGCTGTCGGAATCTCACGCTTGGCAACTCAGACCCCGCCTTGATAAGAACCTACCTATTGCTTTTGAGAAAATGTTATCGTCTCGATGAGGCAAAGTTCAGGGGAACCGTGCAGTGCCGTGCCGATCAGGATATTGCAGCGCTGGAACGGTATTGGTCTGCGGTTTCAAGCATACCGCCGCGGCAACTCTATAAAAGCAGGATCGATCCGCGCACGATCGGAAAACCGACACGGAAAATTGACTATAAGGGCGTTTTCAAGGTAGATTATTTCTCGACGGAAATATATAATGAGCTGGAGGTAATCAGGAATTTGTTCGGCCAGGGCCTATAGTTCAATGGTAGAATATTTCGATGGCATCGAAAAGACGCGAGTTCGATTCTCGCTAGGTCCACATGCCGATGTAGCTCAATGGCAGAGCAATCCCTTCGTAAGGGAGAGGTTGGAGGTTCAACTCCTCTCATCGGCTCATATAGGTGCTATACTGAAACCATGAACGAACGGATGCCGTTGCCCGAACGAGGCGGTGACGTCGAGGCGTTGCGCAAGGCGATGGAAGCGCGCAAGGCGCGCGAACGCGAAAAGCGGGAGCAGCGCAGGGCGGGTTATACGGCGGAAGAGCTCGCGGTGATCGACCGGATGGCGAAAGCCGCCGTCGCCGAAGGCCATGTCGTCAAAGGCAAGGACGCCGACGATATCGAGTGGGATCTGGCCGAGCTTCGGTTCCGCATGGAGAAGCATCACCGGAACATGTCGGCCGACGAGCGTCTCGACAAAGAAAAGCCGGTTTCCTATTGATTGATCGAAAACCATGAAGACCATCGAATCGCTTGAGCAGCTGAAGGACGAAGCCCGCCGGCTCGGCGGGCGTCTTTGACATTCCGGCGAAGGAGCGCCGCGCCGGAGAACTGACGGCGGAAATGTCGTCGCCGGAATTCTGGAAGAATCGCGAGGCGGCCGACGCGAAGATCCGCGAGCTGGGCGTGCTGAACGACAAGATCGCGAAGTTCAAGGCGATCGAGGACGGCATTCTCGAACTTGAGGCGAACGACCCCGGCTTCGAGGACCGCTTCCACGAGATCAAGCGGATGTTCCGCGAATTCGAGCGCGACGAGCTGTTCACCGGGCGCTATGACGCCCAGGCGGCGGTGCTGTCGGTCTTTCCGGGAGCGGGCGGCGAGGACGCCGAGGACTGGGCGCGGATGCTCGGTGTCATGTACGAAGGCTATGCCAAGGCCCGGGGCTGGAAGATCCGCGTGATCGACGACAACATCCGCTCGCGCACGATCGAGATCAAGGGCGACCACGCTTTCGGCTATCTGAAGCACGAATCGGGCGTGCACCGCCTGGTCCGCATCTCGCCGTTCTCCCCGAAAAAGCTGCGCCATACGTCGTTCGCGCTCGTCGAGGTCGTTCCCGACCTGCCGCCGCTCGAGGAGTCGAAGCTCGTCATCCCCGAATCGGATCTCAAACTCGAGCTCTCCCGCGCCGGCGGTCCGGGCGGCCAGAACGTGAACAAGGTGGAGACCGCCGTGCGGATCGTGCACCTGCCGACTGGCATCGCGGTGAGTTCGCGCGTCGAGCGGAGCCAGCAGCAGAACCGCGAGAACGCGATGCGTCTGCTCAAGGCGAAACTGTTCCAGCTGATGGAAAAGGAGAAGGTCGAGGAGGTCGGCGCACTGCGCACGAAGGTGAAGCCGGAGTGGGGGAACCAGATTCGCTCGTACGTGCTCAACCCGTACCAGCTCGTGAAGGATCACCGCACCGACGTCGAGACGTCGCGCGTCGACGAAGTGCTTGCGGGGGATATCGATCGCTTCATCGAAGCGATGCTCGAACGGTAGCGATATGATATAATAAGAAAACGCGCATGATTGTCTTTCAGGGCGTATCGAAAAAATATGCGGGCCACGGCGCCGCGCTCGAGGAAGTCGATTTCGAAATAGATCCCGGCGAGTTCGTCTCGCTCGCGGGACGGTCCGGCGCGGGCAAGTCCACGATCATCAAGCTCCTCATCGGCGAGGAACGGCCCTCGAAGGGGCGCGTTTTTTTCGGGCAATACGAGGTGAACAAGCTTCGGGACAACGACCTGCCGGCCTTCAGGCGCCATATCGGCGTAGTTTTTCAGGATTTCCGGCTCCTCCCGACGAAGAACGCCTATGAGAACGTGGCGTTCGCGCTCGAGGTGGCCGGGCGGCCCCAGCGCGAGATCGCCGAGCTCGTGCCGCAGGTGCTCGACATGGTGGGCCTCGGCGACAAGACGAAGAACTTCCCGAACGAGCTGTCGGGCGGCGAGCAGCAGCGCGTCGCGATCGCGCGCGCGATGATCCACCGGCCCGAGGTCATCATCGCCGACGAGCCGACCGGCAACCTCGACCCATTCCACACGTTCGAGATCATGAAGCTCCTCGAGAAGATCAACCAGCTCGGCACGACGGTGCTCCTCGCGACGCACGACCGCGAGGTGATCAACTCGCTCGAGCGCCGCGTGATCACGCTCGACAAGGGCCGCATCGTCCGCGACGAAAAGAAAGGCAAATACATCCTCGTCTAACATGGTCACGGTCATCTCGCGTATCTTCCATTACGGGTTCAAGAACTTCTGGCGGAACGGCTGGCTCTCGACGGCGACGGTCGCCATCATGACGGTCGCGCTCACGGTCTTCGCCGCGCTCATCATGTTCGGCGTCGTGACGAAGGCCGCGTCGGCGTCCATCCAGGACAAGATCGACATCAGCGTCTATTTCAATACCAACACCTCCGAGGACCAGATCCTCAGCATCCAGCAGTCGCTCGAGAGCCTGTCGCAGGTCGCGAGCGTGAATTATGTGTCGCGCGACCAGGCGATGGCGGATTTCCAGGCGAACCATGCGAACGACCCGTCGATCTCGCAGGCGATCAGCGAGCTCGACACGAACCCGCTTGAGGCGTCGCTCGACGTCAAGGCGAAGGATCCGAGCCAGTACGGCGCGATCGCCGACTATCTCGACTCGCCGAACCTCAAGCCCTATATCGACAACGTGAGCTACACCGAGAACCAGCAGGTCATCGACCGCCTGGCCACGATCGTGCGCAACGTCGAGACCGGCGGGTTCGTCGTGACGCTGCTGCTCGTGATCGTCGCGGGGCTCGTCATCTTCAACACGATCCGGCTCGCCATCTATTCGAACCGGGACGAGATCGGCATCATGCGCGTCGTGGGCGCCTCGAACAGCATGGTGCGCGGGCCCTATGTCATCGAGGGCATGATCTGCGGCGCCATCGCGGCGGTCGCGAGCCTGATCATCGCGGCGCCTGCCGTCTATCTGGTGAATCCCTATCTCGATTCGTTCATTCCGGGACTCAACCTGTTCGGCTATTTCTCGATGCACCTGCCGCAGCTGCTCCTCTATGAGCTCCTCTTCGGCGTCGTGGTCGGCGCCCTGTCGAGCTTCTTCGCCGTCCGGCGCTACCTGAGGAACTAGCCGTCCGCCGACGCGCTCCCCGCACCGCCCGAAACGACCCATGAACGAGGACCATTACCGGCAGCGCGCAAGGAATCGACTGATCCTGCTTGCCGTCGTGATCGCGGGCTCGGGCGTCGGGCTGTGGCTGTTCTTCCATTACACGTCGATCAACGAGTTCTCGATCCTGTCCGACTCGATCGGGCAGTTCGCGGTGACCCAGGCCGAGAAGCAGTTCGCGGCGCCACCGCCTTTGGCGGCGACCGGCACGAAGGGATTCGCGTCGGGCGCCGGCGTGCTGACCATCGAGGGCGTGATCGACGACACGAACGTCGAGCGCGCAACCGCGACGTCGACGCCGCTGCCGCCGCTCGCCGAGAACCAGATCCTCGACGACGTCGCGCTGCTGCGGCTCGACGACATGTTCGCCAAGCAGTACTTCGCGCACGTTTCGCCGACGGGCGAGAGCGCGCTTACGGTTGCGAGCGACGTGAACTACGCCTATCTCGCCCTTGGCGAGAACCTCGCGCTCGGCAACTTCGCGGGTGACCAGGACGTCGTGAACGCGTGGATGGCGAGCGAGGGTCACCGCGAGAACATCCTGAGCCGGCAGTATACCGAGATCGGCGTCGCCGTGCGCAAAGGCGTCTATGAGGGCCAGTCGACATGGATCGCCGTTCAGGTGTTCGGCCGTCCGGCGTCGGACTGTCCCGAACCCGACCCGGCGCTCAAGGTGACGATCGACAACGGCGAGGCGCAGCTCAACCAGATGGCGTCGACGCTTGCGGAGCAGAACGCGGCGATAAACGCAGAGCAGCCGAAATACGGCGAGGACTACAACGACAAAGTCGCGGCCTATAACGCGCTCGCCACCCAGTACAACGCCTTCGGCGCGCAGCTCAAGCAGGAAGTCGCGCAATATAACGACGAGGTCGAGGCGTTCAACGTCTGCCTCGACGGCGTTTCGCCGTAGCGCGCGGCCCGTGCGCACGGAAGGTGATATAATAGAGGGACGGAGATGCGAAATCGCCCTACCCTTGCGATAATTCTCGGCCTGTTCGCTGCAGGCGCCGTCGTTGCGGCGCTCACGGCGGCCGTGCTCACCGCAGGCGCCCCTCGCGCCCGCGCCGCAGGGAGCCTGACGTCCAATCTTGCGCCCGGCAGCACCGACGACGCATCGGTCGCCACGTTGCAGGACTTCCTTGCCGCCCACGGCTTTGCGCCGGCGGGCGGGTTCGTTTCGGGCGCCTATGACGCGGCGACCATGCAGGCCGTCGGCGGCTATCAGTGCGCGAACGGCATCGTCTGCCCGGGCGGCCTCGGCTATGGATGGGTCGGGCCGCGCACGCGCGCATCGATCAACGCCCAGCTCGCCGCCGCGCCGGCAGGCGGCGGAACGTCGTCGGCATCGACGTCGAGCCTGTTGGCGCTCATCCAGTCCCTTGAAGCGCAGCTTCTCGCCCTCGAGGCCAAGCTCGCCGCGCTGCAGGCGGGATCGGGATCGGGAACGGGGCAGGGAACGCCGCCCCCCGGACCGGGCACGCCGTTTGCCTATGTGACGGCAACGCTCCGGCCGGGATCGTCGGACACGACGAACGTCGCGCGCATTCAGACGTTCCTTGTTCACGAGGGATATCTGCCGAACACCTATCCGACCGGAGCCTATGACGCCGCGACGCAGGCTGCCGTGGCGCGCTATCAGTGCGCGCGCGGGATCGTCTGCTCGGGTGCGCCCCTCACGAACGGCTATGGCGCGGTCGGTCCGCGCACGCTCGCAGCGATGAACGCCGATATCGCGATCCTTGATGCGCCCGCGCCGTCCGGGCCGACCCCGACGCCCATACCGACGCCGACTCCGTCCGGAACGCCGACGCCTTCGACGGGAGGCGGCGGGGGCGGATCAGGCGGCGGTTCGACGGGCGGAGGTGGCGGCGGGAATTCCGGCGGGGGATCGGGCGGTGGCGGCGGAACGCCGGCTGACACGATTCCTCCCATCATCTCGGTCACAGCACCGGCCCAGGGAGCTTCGCTTTCGGGCGTCGTGAGCCTTGCGGCTGCGGCATCCGACAACGTCGGTGTGACGCAGGTGCAGTGGGTGCTCGACGGAGCGAACCTCGGCAGCGCGGTCGCCGTCCCGCCGTATGCGTTCTCGTGGAACACGACCGGCGCCGCGAACGGATCGCATGCGCTGCAAGCGGTCGCCTTCGACGCGGCCGGCAACCGGGCAACGTCGCGCACGGTCGCGGTCACCGTTGGGAACGCCGGATCGGGTCCGACGCCGACCCCGACCCCGACCCCGACACCCAACCCGACGCCCGGCGGCATCTCGTTCGTGCAGGGCAACGCGTCATGGGGCGTCTTCGGTTCCACCTATCAATGCTCGCTCAATCAGCCGGTGCACGCGGGCGACCTCATCATCGCCGTGTTCCAGGAATCGAGTTACAACAACGTGCCGGCGGTGAGCGATTCGCTCGGTTCGGCCTTTACGAAAAAACAGGTGTGGAACGGCACGTCGCCCGCCCTCGGCAACGTCACGGTGTGGTATGCGGTCGCGGGCGCAGGATCGTCCGACGTCATCCAGGTCCAGCCCGACAACAGCCCGCGCGGCGCGCTGATCTGCGCCGAATACGCCGGACTGAGCCAGCTCGAACCCTTCGACGCGGCATCGACCAGCCCGAATCCCGCTTCGAAGATCACGGCGCTCGCGTCGCCCGCGGTCGTGACCGTCGGTCCGGGCGAGCTCATCCTCGGTTTCGGCGGCAATGCGAGCAAGAGCTCGGGGACGTTCACGCCGGGGACCGGATTCACGATGCGGCTCTCGACCTCGTCGTCGCTCTATGACCGGGGATTCTTCGAGGACATGGTCGCGGGATCCGCCGGCAGCTATGCCGCGACCGCGGTTTCGGGATTCGCCGATTATTGGAACATGTCGGTCGCCGCCTTCACGTCCGTCAACCAGTCGTGCGAGAAGCAGGGCAGCTGCTATGTCGTTTCGGGCGGGACCGGCACGCGCCGCGGCCTCGATTGGAACAACGCCTATGCCGACTTCCCGCAGGCGCTCACCTGCGGCGTCACCTATTATGTCGCCGGCGGGACGTTCGACTATACGACCGGCGGACATACGTGGAACACGAACTGCACGCCCGACAAGCCGGTCCGCATCTATAAGGCGGTCGCAGGCGGCCCGGGCAGCCCCGAACGCGTGGCCGGCTGGCAGGGATCGTACGGGACGAATCAGGCCGTCTTCACGCAGACGGCCAACGCCGACCCGCAGAAGCCGGCGGCGAACTTCTTCATGATCTGCGGCAGCAACTATCTGATCGACGGCGTGACGCCGGCCGTGACACCGAGCACGAACGGGCCCTATGGCATCGTCCTGCGCACGATCAACCACACGACGTTCGTCGACGTGGGCTACAGCTCGGGATGCGGCGGCGGCGCGATCACGAATGTGACGCTGAAGCACATCGAGTACGACGGCGTCTCGTCGCAGTACGGCGAGGTCGTCGTCGCGGGGCACCGTGCGGCGGGCGTCGTCACGCTCACGCTTGCCGGAGCGCCGGCCTGGGTGGCGGGGGACCGCATCGACCTCTATAGCGCATCGACGACGGATTTCAACACCGGGTCCTCGGGCTACGGCGTGACGCTCACGTCCGTGAACGGGACGACGGTGAGCTATGCCCAGGCGGGTTCCGACGAGACCCTCGTCACGACCCCGCAGACCTACGTCACGCTGAACGGGGGCGGCAACGGCCCGATCGGCATCTATGGATCGGCCTATGGGGCGTCGTCGCTCGCGAACAGCATCTATGTCGACGACTCGTACATGCACGACTTCACCGGAGGCATCAACGTCATCGGCTGCATCGACTGCCATTTCGACCGCAATTACTTTGCGAAGACGAGGAGCACGGCGACGAACCATCAGAACGGCTATAACGCGAACGAGGCGACGTCGCAGACCTATTTCGTCGACGACATCTGGGAGGACATCACCGGAACCGCCGTGATCAACTCGACCGGCGCCCAGACGAGCGACATCGTGATGGACCATCTTTATGTGGTCAACAACGTCTTCTTCTGCTCGCAGGCCGCGCTTGCGAGCCCCAATCCGGCCATCGGTCCCCGCTGCGGCGTGAGCGCCGACATCGGCGACGACAACGGCGCGAACGACACGACGAACGGCTTCTTCTATGGCAATACGTTCGCGGACATGAACTCGCTTCACGACGGGATCGTCCTCGTGAGCCCGCGCTCGTTCGGCACCGTCGAGAACAACCTGTTCTATTTCCCGAACGGCGGATCGACCAGCCGCTACGTCTTCATGCCCGCGGGCGCCGGTTCGTTCGAGGACTACAACACGGTGATCGGCAGGATTCACAGCGGGACCGCGCTCGCCGGCCCGCACGATTCCTATCAGCCGTCGTCGACGGCCGACCCCTTCGTGTCTGACGCCGCGAAGGATTTCAGGCTCACGAGCGACACGCTCCTGCCGCACCTGAATGACGGGGTGCCGCTCGCGGCGCCCTTCGACACCGACCTGCGGGGAAGCGTCCGCAGTCCGTCCGCCTGGGACCGGGGCGCCTATCAGTACCCCTGAAGCCCGGCACGCTGACAATTGCGGGAGGTTCTGCTATACTATCCCCGTATGCTCGAAATTTCCCTGAAGGCCGAGCAGGTTTTCCGGATCGCTGGATGGCCCGTGACGAACGCGGTCCTGCTTTCGACGCTCGTCCTGCTCTTTCTGGCCGGCCTGGCCTATCACCTGCGCGAGACCATCAAGCTCGTTCCCGGGGCCCTGCAGAACCTGTTCGAGATGATCCTCGAGGGGGCGCTCGGGCTCATGGATTCGGTCCTCGGCGACCGGCGCACGTCGGAACGGTACCTGCCCCTCGTCTTCACGATCTTCCTCTTCGTGCTCATCTCGAACTGGTCGGGCCTCCTGCCCGGCGTGAGCTCGATCGTGGTCCGGGAGGGGAGCGGTTCCGTGCCCCTGCTGCGCTCGCCGGCGAGCGACCTCAACTTCACCCTCGCGCTCGCGCTCATCGCCGTGACCTTCGTGAACGTCGTCGGCGCCGCGGCCGTCGGCCTGCGCGGGCGCCTCGGGGTCTTCCTCAACTTCACGGGGCCGATCGACTTCTTCATCGGGATCCTTGAACTCGTGGGCGAGTTTGCTAGAATTATCTCGTTCTCGTTCCGTCTTTTCGGGAATGTGTTCGCGGGCGAGGTGCTGCTCGCCATCATGGCGTTCCTCGTGCCCTACCTCGTGCCGCTTCCCTTCATGTTCCTCGAGATCTTCGTGGGGTTCATCCAGGCCTTCATCTTCGGCATGCTGACGCTCGTCTTCGTGGCGATGGCCATCACCCCTCATGACGCAGGACACGACGCAAAGGTCGCAACCCATTAACCAACGACAACCCTTCATGGACACCACCAGCATCCGCTTGCTTGCAACCGCAGCCGCGATCGGCATGGGTACCATCATGCCTGCGCTCGCCATCGGCCTCATCGGCTCGAAGGCGGTCGACGCGATCGGCCGCAACCCCGAGGCCGCATCGAAAGTGCAGACCATGGCGATTCTCGCCATCGCGTTCGCCGAAGCCATCGCGATCTATGCGCTTGTCATGGCGCTCATCATCAAGTTCGTCTCGTAAGCCCCGCATCCCGTCCGTCGGCAGTCGCACGAAACCCCAGCATGCAGGAACTCATTTCCCAACTCGGCATCGACTGGCACCTCCTCATCTCGCAGGCGGTGAATTTCGCGCTGCTGCTCATCGCGCTCCGGGCGTTCGCCTATAAGCCGCTGCTCGCCCTCATGCGCGAGCGCCGCGAACGGATCGAAGCGGGGCTCGAGAAGGCCGCGGAGGCCGACCGGCGCCTCGTCGAGGCCGATGCGGTACGCATGGCGAAGATCCGCGAAGGGGAGGGCGAGGCGGTCGCGATCCTCAAGCGGACCGAGACGCGGGCCAGGGAGCTCGAAGAGAGGATGCTCGCCGAAGCCCGGCGCAAGGAGGCCGAGGAGCTTGCGGCGGCCCAGGCGCGCCTCAAGTCCCTCGAAGAGGAGTCGCGTCAGGGCATGGAGCAGGAGGCGGTCGCCATGATCCGCCGGGCGATCGCGAAGACGGTTGAGCTTGCGCCGAAGGACATCGACGACGCCCTGATCGCGCGCGCGGTCAAGGAGGCGGGCGCATCACAGCCATGAGATACTCCGCCCACATCTACGCGAAGGCGCTCGCCGAAGTGATCGCCGATTCGCCGAAGCTCACCCCCGAGCAGTCGTCGCGGATCGCGAAGAACTTCCTCGCGCTGGTGCGCAGGAACGGCGACGAGGCGCACCTCACGAACATCGTCGAGCATGCGGCCCGGCTCGCGCGCGGCGCGAGCGGCGTCCGCAAGGTGACGGTTGCGGCGGCGCGGCGGCTGACGCCTGCGCAGGAAAAGGAGCTCGCACGGTTCCTCACGCCGACCGATGTCGTCGAGCGGATCACGGACCCGCAGCTCATCGCCGGCGTCCGCATCACGGTGAATGACGAGCTGCAGTTCGATGCATCGCTCAAGGGGAAGCTTGATACCATATTCAACACACACTAACGGCCCATGTCCTACGACATCATCGAAAAACTGAAGCGCGAAATAGAGGGATATAAGGAGAAACCCGAATGGGCCGAAGTCGGCCGCGTCATCGAGGTGGGCGACGGGATCGTCCGGATCCTCGGCCTGCGCAACGCGGTCAGCCAGGAAATTTTGAACATTGAAACGCCGAAAGGCCCGCGCACCGCGCTCGCCCTCAACCTCGAGGAGGAGTCGATCGGCGCGCTCGTCCTCGGCGACTTCCTGGCGATCGAGGTCGGCAACACCGTGAAGCGCACGGGCGAGGTCCTTTCGATCGAGGTCGGCGACGAGCTTGTCGGCCGCGTGGTGAGCCCCCTCGGCGAGCCGCTCGACGGCCTGGGACCGATCTTCAGGAAGGGCGGCGCGCCGCAGCGCAACAACCTCGAGGCGCGCGCGCCGTCGGTCCTCGAGCGCGAGTCCGTGAACACGCCGGTGCATACCGGCATCAAGGCGATCGACGCGATGATCCCGATCGGCCGCGGCCAGCGCGAGCTCATCATCGGCGACCGTTCGACCGGCAAGACCGCCATCGCGCTCGACGCGATCCTCAACCAGAAGAACGACCAGGGCCGCCGCACGCCGATCTGCATCTATGTCGCGATCGGCCAGAAGGAGTCGAAGATCGTGAGGATCGCCGAAACCCTGCGGAAGTACGACGCGTTGAAATATTCCATCATCGTCGCCGCCTCGGCGTCGTCGCCCGCCGCGCAGTGGTACCTCGCGCCCTACGCGGGCTGCGCGATCGGCGAATACTTCCGCGACAAGGGGATGGACGCGCTCATCGTCTATGACGACCTTTCGAAGCACGCATGGGCGTATCGCCAGATTTCGCTCCTGCTCCGCCGCCCGCCGGGCCGCGAAGCCTATCCGGGCGACGTCTTCTATCTGCACTCGCGCCTGCTCGAGCGCGCGGCCAAGCTCTCGCGCGAGAAGGGCGGCGGATCGCTCACGGCGCTCCCGATCGTCGAGACCCAGCTGGGCGACGTGACGGCCTACATCCCGACGAACATCATCTCGATCACCGACGGCCAGATCTTCCTCGAGACGGACCTCTTCAACCAGGGCCAGCGGCCGGCGCTGAACGTCGGCATCTCGGTGTCGCGCGTCGGCTCGTCGGCGCAGACGAAGGCGATGAAGAAGGTCGCCGGCAAGCTGAAGCTCGCCCACGCGCAGTTCCGCGAGCTTCAGGCGTTCGTGCAGTTCGCGACGGACGTCGACGAATCGACCAAGAAGCGCATCGCGCAGGGACAGAAGATCAACGAGATCCTCAAGCAGGACGACCTCGCGCCCATGCCGGTCGAGATGCAGGTCTGCGTCTTCTATGCGGTCCTGAACGGCTATTTCGAGTCGATCGACGCCGCGAACGTGAAGAAGGCCGAACGGTCGCTCGTCGACTACCTCGAGCGGCTGCACGAGAACGACGTCCTGCGCCCGATCCGCGAGACCGGCGAGTTCCCCGAAAGCACCGAGAACGCGCTGAAAGAGGCGCTGTCGCGCTTCGTCGCGGAGCGGCCGGGCATGGACCAATAACCACTCATCACCCACAAGCATGGAATCAGGACAGAGCCTCAAGCGTCGGATGCGGAGCGTGCAGAACATCGGCCAGATCACGAAGGCGATGGAGCTCGTCGCCGCGACCAAGATGCGGCGCAGCCAGGAGCTTGCGCTCACGTCGCGGCCGTATTCCTATGCCGCGCTCGAGCTTCTCGGCACGCTGTCGGCCATCGAGGGCGTGAAGCTCCCCGAGATCCTGCTCGCCCGGCCCGTTCACCGCACCGCATTCCTCGTCATGACCTCCGACAAGGGGCTTGCCGGTTCGTTCAACAGCTCGGTCCTCCGGCGGTTCGAGCAGTACGTGCGCGAGAACCGCATCGACCCCCGCGATCCGCGCTATTCGTTCATCGCCGTCGGCCAGAAGGCGCGGTCCTATCTCGAGCGCCGCGGCCTGAACGTCGTCCGGGCCTTCACGCACGTGGGGGATGTCGTGCGCGAGACCGAGGCCGACCCGATCGCCGATACCCTCATCGACGGCTACGTGCGGGGCGAGTTCGACAATGTCCTCGCGTTCTTCACGACGTTCGTCACGGCGCTCCGCCAGGACGCGGTCGTGCGCGAGTTCCTTCCGGTGACCTATGACAACGTCAAGGAATCGATCGAAGAGACGATCCCGCGCGCGGGGCGCTATTCCGAATTCGCCAAGGCCGAGGCCTTCCTGCGGAACGTCGACCGCGACTTCATCATCGAGCCCGACCCGACGTCCGTCCTCGCCGAACTCGCGCCGAAGCTCCTCAAGATCCGCGTCTATCACATGATCCTCGAGGCGAACGCCTCGGAGCATTCGGCCCGCCGCGTGGCCATGAAGAACGCGTCCGACAACGCCTCGGAGCTTTCCGAAACCCTCGGCGTCGAATATAATAAGTCCCGACAGGCGGCAATCACGAGCCAGCTCATCGAGATCGCGTCGGGAGCGCAGGCGCTTCAATAGTCAAGAAGCCGTTAATCATTTTTTAACAAAACCATGGCAACCAAGATCGGCAAAATAACCCAGGTGATCGGCACCGTCGTCGACGTGGATTTCGGGGAGGAGACCGCGCTGCCGCCCATCTATAACGCGCTGAAGATCAAACTGGGCGCTGGCGAGATCCTCGCCGAAGTCGTGCGGCATCTCGAACCGGGCAAGGTGCGGGCGATCTCGCTTGAACCGACCGAGGGCCTGAACCGCGGCGCGCAGGTCGAGGACCTTGGGAAGATGATCGAGGTCCCGGTCGGCGAAGAGACGCTCGGCAACATCTTCGACGTGATGGGCCGTCCGCTCACGGCGCCGAAGAAGCCGTTCAAGAAGTACCTGCCGATCCACCGCGACGCGCCGAAGTTCACGGACCAGTCGACGAAGGTCGAGGTCTTCGAGACCGGCATCAAGGTCATCGATCTCATCTGCCCCTTCATCAAGGGCGGCAAGGTCGGCCTCTTCGGAGGCGCGGGCGTCGGCAAGACCGTGCTCCTGCAGGAGCTCATCCGCAACGTCGCCGAAGTCGGCGGCGGCTTCTCGGTCTTTGCGGGCGTCGGCGAGCGCACCCGCGAAGGCAACGACCTCTATCATGAGATGCGGGAATCGGGCGTCATCGACAAGACCGCGCTCGTCTTCGGCCAGATGAACGAGGTCCCGGGCGCCCGCGCCCGCGTCGCGCTCTCGGCGCTCACGATGGCGGAATACTTCCGGGACACCGAAGGCAAGGACCTGCTGCTCTTCATCGACAACATCTTCCGCTATTCGCAGGCCGGTTCCGAGGTGTCGACCCTCCTCGGCCGCATGCCGTCGGCGGTGGGCTATCAGCCGACGCTCGCGTCGGAAATGGCCGAGCTTCAGGAGCGCATCACCTCGACCAAGAGCGGCTCCATCACGTCCGTGCAGGCCATCTATGTTCCGGCGGACGACGTGACCGATCCGGCGCCGGCGACGACCTTCAGCCACCTCGACTCGACAATCGTGCTGTCGCGCGCGCTGACCGAGATCGGCATCTATCCGGCCGTCGATCCGCTCGCCTCGGGCTCGAGCGCCCTCGATCCGAAGATCGTCGGCCAGGAGCACTATGACGTAGCGCGCGGCGTGCAGGAGACGCTGCAGCGCTACAAAGAGCTGCAGGACATCATCGCGATCCTCGGCATCGAGGAGCTGTCAGAAGGCGACCGCGAGATCGTCTATCGCGCCCGCAAGATCCAGCGGTTCCTCTCGCAGCCGTTCTTCGTCGCCGCGCAGTTCACCGGCCGCGAAGGCAGGTACGTGACGCTCAAGGACACGGTGCGCAGCTTCAAGGAGATCCTCGAGGGACGCCATGACGCGAAGGCCGAGGACGACTTCTATCTCAAAGGTTCGATCGACGACGTCGGCGCGACGGCCTAAGAACCGCGATGACCGTGAGCGTCTATTCCATCGAGAAGGTGCTCTTCCGGGGCGACGCCGTCGCGGTGAACTGCAACACCCAGGCGGGGGAGATCACGATCCTCAGCCATCACCGGCCGATCATCTCGATCCTGGCGAAGGGGACGGTGAAGATCACGGACGGCGCCGGCCGCGAACACTGGATCCCGGTCCGGTCGGGATTCCTCGAGGTGAATTCTCAGGACCAGGCGATGCTCCTTGTGGAGGAAGGGCACGCCGACGCATAACGGAACTTGCTATACTGAACCCATGCCCGTACGACTCGTATTGCCGTTCGCGACGGATCAGGCCCACTATGAGGCCGATGCCTGCGTCGTCTGGTGCTTCGACGACCGCTTCTACCGGCTGCTCAAGGCGTTCGGCAAGCATGAGCATGTCAGCCACATCGACCTCGTGAAGGTCGCGGGCGGCGCGAAGGCGCTCGCCGGCGGCGGTTCGCCGGAGCGCGACTTCGTCCTCGCCCAGATCAGGGCCTCGATCGACATGCACAAGGCGAAGCGCGTGATCCTCATGGTCCACCGCGACTGCGGCGCCTACGGTGGGTCGCAGGCGTTTGCGAACCCGCAGGACGAGAGCGCCCATTACGAGAGCCAGCTTGAGGCGGCCAAGAAGTTCGTCATGGGCGAGGTCCAGGTGCCGGTTGGCGCCTATTTCGCCGACTTCGACGGGCTCTATGCGGTTTAAGGATTTCTTCATTTATTAAAAAGGGATAAAAAAGCCCCGCAATGGACCAGCCATGCGGGGTGTTGCTAATCGCTCAGGAGAGAGCGGAAGGAGGAATCACGCTGCGACGAGGGTCATCTGCTCGCGGGACCAGATGTTCCAGCGGTCCCAGTTGATCTGATAGGTGCGCTTCTTGTTCCTTTGGTAATCGACGTGAAAATAGCAGGGAACCTTGAGCGAAAGGCCGAGGTTCATAAGCTCTTCTTTGCCTCGGGCGTGAAGTGCGAGGATTTTCGGAATGTCGAGGTCGGCATTCGCGGCCGCCGTACAGGGGAAATGCGAGTGCGGGGCGAAGACATCGATGTCCTTCTTGACGATGCGACGCGCGTCCCTGATCTGATCCAGGAACACCTCGGCCGCCTTCGGATGGTTGTTGACAGGCGAGTCGGGCACGCAGGCGAGAATGCCGCCGTGCCAGGCGAACGTGTGAACGCGCGGCTCCGAACGGGTCTTGCGATTGAGCTGATTGACCTGAAGATGGGCGTGATGCAGGAAGGTATCATAGAACCGGTCGCCGTCGGAGCAGGCGATGAGCGCCGTTCCGTTTTCAAGCGGCAGCGATTTGTAGTCGGTGTCCGTGAGGACTCCGGCTTTGATGAGCATTTCGATCGTCAGTTCGTCGTGGATGGTAAGGGTTCCCGACATGCGGCGTTTGTTCCTCCAAGATATGGTAACGTACCGCCGTACATGATACATCATTTGCGGTTTTCGATCAAATCCAGTATCATAGGCGGAGCTTTTGAGAAAGGAACCTGCTTTCATGAAGGAATGGGGCCAACTGTGCCTGAGCATCGCCGAGCAGCGTTATCCGGGCCTCACGCCGACGCAGTTCGAAGCCGCGGTCCACGCGATCGTCAAACGTAACCATGATAACAGGCAGCAAGTCCTGCCGGGAGTGACCCTCGACCTCGTCGCCCGCGAGCTTGAAATAGAGCTTGCCCGGCGGATGGGTCCGAGAAAAGGCCGTTAAATCGCCGATGCCGCAGCGGAACCACGCTGCGGCTTTTTGCTGTCCCGGGCGGTCTGATATAATGATGGCATGATGAAGAATATGAAGTCGTTCACCGAGCGGGTCTATGACGTGGTGGCCGCGATCCCGCGTGGCAGCACCATGACCTATGCCGAAGTCGCGCGCCGCGCGGGCAGCCCTCGCGCCGCCCGGGCGGTCGGCAACATCATGCACAACAATCCCGACACGAAGCGCGTGCCGTGCCACCGCGTGGTCCGCTCCGACGGGACGGTCGGCGGCTATGCGAGCGGGACGCCGAAAAAGATCGAGATCCTCCGCCGCGAGGGGGCGATCCGCTGACCTGCCATGAACCGGGGACTCAAGGCGCTCGTCGTCGTGCTTGCGGTCATCATCGTGGCCCTGCTTGGCGTGCTCATCTTCTATAATCCCAAACCGGCGACGCCCGCGCCGGGGCCTTCGTTCGGCGCCACATCGACCGTCGCGCTGTCGCTGGACGGCCACGTCGCGGTCACGATCCCCCAGGCCGGCGCATCGGTCGCTTCGCCCGTCTCGATCGCAGGGACCGTCACCGGCGGCGGATGGTTTTTCGAGGCCACGTTCCCCGTGAAGGTGCTCGACGCGACGGGTGCCATGATCGGCGAGGGACAGGCGCGCGCGACGGCGGACTGGATGTCGACGGGGACCGTCCCGTTCTCGGCGTCGGTCTCGTTCCGGGCGCCCGCGACGGCGACCGGCTCGATCGTGTTTTCCAAGGACAACCCTTCGGGCGATCCAGCGCGCGACGAATCGTTCGCGGTGCCGGTCGTCTTCGCGTCGTCGACGGCCCCATCGGCCCCGATCCATTAGCAGCACGACCACTCGCATGCCGTTCGAACATCCAGACAGCGGGAAAAAGGAAAAAGGAGGCGTTTTTGAGGCCGCATTTTTGCTCGAAAGCCGCAGCGAGACCGTCAACGAGGTGGAGCAGCTTGCCGAACGGCATCTCGCCGATCTCGGATGGACCGAGGACGAATCGGCGCCGTTTCTTCTCGCCATCCGCGAAGCCGTGACGAACGCCATCGTGCACGGCAATCTTGAGGTCGCGAAGGAAAGTCCGGACGACCAGCACATCTCGCAGCGCATCCACGAGGCAGAAGCGGGCGAGAAATCCAAGCGTCACGTCGACGTCACGTTCCGCTTCGCGCCCGACGAAGCCGAGGTCACGGTCGTCGACCAGGGCCGGTTTCTGCCGACCGAAGACGACGTCGCCCAGGCGGTGAGGGACTTCAGCGAGAAACCGCTCGCGACGAGCGGACGGGGCATCGGGTTCATCAACGAAGGCGCCGATCAGATCGAATTTTTCCCCGGCGGGATCCGCTTCTCGCGCCGCCGCGTGCGGGACGGATTCTGAAAGGAGGGGATGCGGGCAAGAAAAACCCCCGCCTGGTATTCCCTGGGCGGGGGGGTGATCACATGCTGGCTTGGATCGCATTGAAGCGATCGGTCTCGTCGTTCTTTTTCCTTCGTGCGACGCTATGTTTCTGCAAAGCGCTGCAGATCCGCGACCTTGTCTTTATCTGCTCCGTCGCCGGCACGTTGAACTGCCACATGGTCCGATGCACGGCGCTGAGGAACGACGTGAGGCCGTTCCGTCCGGGATAGCGGTACTTATGAAGCACGCCCGCCCACCGTACCATGAAGTCGAAGCGTTCGTCGGGATTCCTTGGCAGCTCGTCCTCGGTGAAATCAACCTGGTTGCAGGTTACCTCATGGGTGAGTTCCCGCTGGAGCACCAGGCGTTCAAATCCGTCGTTTATGCCGTTTTCATCAAGCGTGTGCTCGATAGTCTTGCTGATGAGGACACCCGAGCCCCGCATCATGCGCACCTCGATGGCCAACTGCAAAAACGTTTTCCGCGCGATCCGTTTCCTTGTCAAAGCTCTTCTCCCTTTGGTAAAGATGGCGTTCTACGTTCATTTATATCACTTTTTGCACAAAAAGTCAATATTTAGGGAAAA
>Ga0335069_10000856_pt1 | contig 48869 bp, 49 predicted proteins | sample Lox_Sample_11_FD_206714 | JGI IMG/M metagenome (GOLD analysis project Ga0335069, IMG submission 206714) | Soil microbial communities from Loxahatchee National Wildlife Refuge, Florida, United States - Lox_Sample_1.1 | ecosystem: Environmental > Terrestrial > Soil > Wetlands | place: USA... | reverse complement strand
TCACCATCAGCGCCGAGGCTCGGATCGGGGCCCTCATCAGCGGTCCGCCGCCCTATGCCGTGCGGCTCCGGAAGATCGAGGATCTCGAGGCGGAGCTCATCGCCGCGCTCTGCGCGTGCGAAAGGGCGGGCGCGAGCAGCATCCCGATCGCGGTCGCCCGGCGGATCGAGGAGGTCAATGGCCTGATCCGCGATCACAACCGGTTCTATCCGGTCGAGCGGAACCTGCCGATCGACGCCGCGACGGGCCAGCTCCTGGACATGGGAGAGCCGTGGAAGCCCCGATCGGCTTTGACGATCGACGGGCTTCGCACCCAGGCGCGCGCGCGCCTCGGCGGAGCCTGATAGGGATCGTGGTTCATCGATGGGGCGGTATGGCGACGAGCTGCGGCGGATCACGCGCGCGCAAGGCGGCGCACCAGCGCCGGAGCCTACGAAGCCCGACGAGCCAGCGTCGGGACACCGGCGCCACGCTCTCCTCGTCGTGATGGCGATCGTCGTCGTGCTCGCAGGTGTCGGCTGGGTGATCGTTCGGCAGCTCATGGCCGACTCGAAGCTGCAGGACTGCGTCATGTCCGGCCGCAAGAACTGCGCCCCCGTCGAGATCGACTCCGCTGACCGCTGACGCTTGAACATCGGCCCGACGCGGCGCACCTTGAGCCGGCGAATGGGCCTTCGCGCGAGTGGCACCGCCCTCACGGCCGCGGAGTGAACCGCCGGCTACTCCAGGGGCGCATCTCCGTGAAAAATGCGCGTGGGAGAACGGCACACTCGTCGCAGGGCCGGGCGCAACCATGACAATCCGGCCCCTTGTCTCGCTTCTTCTCTTGTCCGGCCTCGCCGCGTGCTCTTCGGCGTCGTCCTCGTCGTCCCAGGGCTCGCCCTCGACGCCCGCCGCGGACGGCGGAGCGGAAGGAAGCACCAGCAACAACGGCACCTCGCTCGCCCCGCCTGCGGCCGGGCAGGGCATCCAGCTCACGATGGAGACGACCATCGCCGCCAACGCCGAGGACGAGCGATGCAAGTTCGTCCAGACGACCGAGGACCTCTGGGTGCACTCGGAGGAGGTCCGCTACACCCCCGGCAGTCACCACTTCCTCCTCTATCACACGCCCTACACGTCGATTCCGACGGTGGACAACCAGGGGAACACGATCGACACGTCCGGTGTCTTCGACTGCCCTGACGGCGGCCCCGGCGCCTACTTCAACGTGGACCGCGGACTCGGCGGCGCCCAGGCTCCCGACGCGCCGCCCATCATCGGCGGGCTGCCGAGCGACGCGGCCGTGCACATTCCGTCAGGCTCGGTGCTCGCGCTCGATCTGCACGTGCTCAACGCCACGAGCAAGCCGCTCGACGTGACCGTCCTCATGAACCTGAACACGATCCCGCAGAGCCAGGCGAAGGTCGAGGCCGGCATCTACTTCTTCTACAACCCGTTCATCCGCGTGCCGGCCGGCGGGAAATCGCAGGCGCGTATGAGCTGCCCGGTAACGAGCGACGTCACGATCGTCAACGCGCAGACGCACATGCACAAGCAGGGGCTCGGGGGGCTCGCCAACCTCGAAGACTCCAGCGGCAAGGTGCTGCAGCAGCTCTACACGAGCCCGTCGTGGACCGATCCGCCCGTGAAGATCTGGTCGCCGGGCATGAACGTCAGCGCTCCTCAGCAGATCGACTTCCTCTGCAACTACGACAACCCCGGTACCACCGACGTCATCCAGGGCCTGTCGGCCGCGAAGAACGAGATGTGCGTGTACGCCGGCGCCTACTACCCGCGCGACACGAACTTCGAGAACTGCAGCAACCCGACGTACATCGGCACGGGCTCGGCGGACGGTACGGCCACGCTGCAGTGCATGGCCACCGCCGATCCGTCGTCCGCGAACTTCGACGACACCTACTTCGGCTGCGTCGTCTCCAGTTGCCCCGCAATCGCCAAGCCCATGACGGCGCTCATCAGCTGCGAGCTGCAGAACGGCTCGAGCTCCCAGACCGCGTGCTCGGCGCAGATCACGGCGCTGCAGCAGGCCACCTGCCAGTAGTCACACTCGCCTCCGGCACCGCGGATGCCTCGCGATGAGAGGCATGCTGCACGTCCTGAAGCTGCTCGCCTCTCGCCAGGTCGACGAGGTCTACGGTTCCGCCGCCCTGCGCAACGCGCCGCCGAAGCACCGCATCCCCGAGCAGGAGATTCCCCCCTTCGACGCGTACCAGCTGGTCCACGACGAAGTGGGGCTCGACGGGAACTCACGCCTGAACCTCGCCACCTTCTGCCAGACCTGGGTCGAGCCCGAGGTGCACCGGCTGATGAACGAGTGCATCGACAAGAACGTCATCGACAAGGACGAGTACCCGCAGACCGCGGAGCTCGAGGCCCGATGCGCGCACATCGTCGGCGATCTCTGGCACGCACCGGAGACGGGGCACCCCATCGGCACGTCCACGACAGGCTCGAGTGAAGCGGCGATGCTCGGCGGGATGGCCGCGAAGTGGCGCTGGCGCGCCCGCATGCAGGCGGCCGGAAAGCCCACGGGCAAGCCCAACTTCGTGTGCGGACCGGTGCAGATCTGCTGGCACAAGTTCGCGCGGTACTTCGAGGTCGAGATGCGGCAGGTCCCGATGGAGAAGGGCCGGCTGATGCTCACGCCCGAGGAGGTGGTGGCGCGCTGCGACGAGAACACCATCGCCGTCGTTCCCACCCTCGGCGTCACCTACACGCTGCAGTACGAGCCCGTCGAAGCCATCGCGCGCGCGCTCGACGACTTGCAGCGCCGCTCCGGGCTCGACGTGCCCATCCACGTCGACGGTGCGAGCGGCGGCTTCCTCGCGCCCTTCCTGACCCCAGAGCTGCGATGGGACTTCCGGCTGGCTCGCGTGCGGTCGATCAACGCGTCGGGGCACAAGTTCGGCCTGTCGCCGCTCGGCTGCGGGTGGATCGTCTGGCGAAGCATGGACGACCTTCCGGAGGACCTGATCTTCCGGGTGAACTACCTCGGCGGCGACATGCCGACGTTCGCGCTCAACTTCTCGCGCCCGGGCGGGCAGGTGGTCGCGCAGTACTACGACTTCGTGCGTCTCGGACGCGAGGGCTACGCCCGCATCCACCGCAGCTGCGCCGAGACCGCCGCGTGGCTCTCGGAGCAGATCGCGGCGCTCGGACCGTTTTCGATGATCTACGACGGACGCGGCGGCATCCCCGGCTGCACCTGGACGCTGCGTGAGGATGCAGGGGTGCCCTACAACCTCTTCGATCTGGCCGACAAGGTGCGGTCGCGAGGCTGGCTGGTGCCCGCCTACTCGCTTCCGGCCAACGTGACCTCGCTGGTCGTGCAGCGCGTGCTCGTCAAGAACGGCTTCTCGCGAGACATGGCGGGCCTCTTCCTGCAGGACCTGAAGCGAGCGATGGCGCAGCTGGCCAAGCACCCTCCTGGCCGCTCGCTCGCAGAGAACGAGGTGGGCTCGTTCAAGCACACGTGAGTCCACTTGCGGTCGGGCCCCAGTCGCCCCACGAGCCCCGTGTGAGTTTCTGCGATCTCGACTCGCCCCGGCTCTGGCGTTGCTCGCTCCAGGTGGCCCTCGCTCTCGGTGTGGCAGCGTGCAGCGCGAGCACGATCCCGCAGCAGCCGCAGGCGCCCGGCGTGGCCGAAATGCAGGGCCGCGAAGAGCCTGCGGCCTTCCGCTTCTGGACGCCTCCGGGCACCAACTACGTCTGGACCGAGCGGCGGAAGTTCGACGTCGCGCTCGTCGGAACCGACGTCGCCGATCACGACGAGAGCGAGCTGCGGTGGTTCGTCGCGATGCACCCGTCGTCGAGCGAGCCGACCGTCATCGACGCGCGCCTCGTGAACGTGTCTTACAAGCGCGACGGGCGCGCCCTCGTCTCCGGCGAGACCGACGCGGTCATCCAGCTCGCCGTCGACTCCGAGGGTACGGTTCAGTCCGTGAGCGGGCTCGAGGCGGCCTCGCGCGCGGTGCGCACGCTCGCATCGGCCGACGCACGACCGGTCGTCGATCGGATGTTCTCGGGCGCAGCGCTGGGGGCGCTGGTCCGCGCCCGCGCCCAGATGATGCTCGAGGACGTGGTCGGCCGACCGACTCGCGAGGGCGCGACGTGGATCGTCCCGCAACTGCCGGGCAGCGACGCGCTCTTCAAGCGGTACACCGTCGAAGGCACCCAGCCATGTGAGGCGGCCCCGGGAGGAGCGCGCACGGTGTGCAAGCAACTTCGCGTGTGGGTCGACGTCCAGCCGCGCGCCGCCGAGGCGGTCGCGCGTTCGTTGATCGAGGAATACGCGCACCAGCAGGATCAGGGGGTCGCTGCTTTGCCCGAGTGGAGCGGCGGATACCACCTCTGGGGCACGGTGCTGGTCCAACCCGCGACGCTGCTGCCGGCCGGCGCCGAGCTTCGCGAGGCCGGACACTTCTCGATGGTGTCGGGCAAGACACGATACCGGGTCGACCTGAGCGCCGTCACCGACGACACCTTCGAGTACGGGTCGCCGAACGTCGCCTCGCGGTAGCCCCTCAGGTTCCGCCGGTCGTCATGTCTCCGAGGGCGCGCCGGGCCGCGTCGACGCCGGACTGCACGTACTGCCGTCGCAGGTCGATGGAGGTGAACCCCGAGAAGGCATGGCCGGGCAGGTCGGCTTCCGGACGGATCTCCACGACCTGCACCGCCGGGTAGGTGCTTGCGACACGCTGCAGGTCTCGGATCAGCCGCTCCTGGACGAGGAGGTCGAAGATGTGACCCGCGAGCGCGAGTCCGTGCAGGTCGGCCGGCTCCGTACGGACTCGCGGGTACGGTGCACACACGAAGACGCGCGCGATCTCGGGCGCACCTTCGAGAGCGCGGCCGAGGGGCGCGTCGTCCACGATGCCTCCGTCGAAGCCTTGGACGGTCCGTCCATCGATCTCGATGGGGACGGGAGCGAAGATGCCGGGAAGGGCAGCGGAAGCGGCGACAGCGGTGAAGATGCGCTCGAGCGACTCGGCGGTGTCGAAATCGGCGTCGGTGGCGTCGACGACGTGCTCGAACGACGTTGCGGGGCTGCCGGCCACGTCGATCGTTTCGCCGGTTGCATTCGTGACGATGACGCGGAGCTGGATGGGCTGCCTGCCGCTGGCGGGACGGATGTGCTCGCGCAGCACCCCGAGCACCTTGTCGCTGTTCGAAACGCCGAGGCCGTGCAAGAGGTCGTGCAGGCTGAAGTCGAGCGCGCCCCGAAGCGTGGCGTCGTCGAGCCAGAGCTGCGCGAGCTGCTGAGCTGCGGCCGCCTCGGTCCCGTCGCGGATGGCCGTGGCGTAGAACACGCCGTTGAGCGCGCCCGAGCTCGCGCCCACGATGCGCGTGACGTCGATGCCGTGGCGGGCCTTGGTATCCGGGTCGGAGAGAACCGACAGCACTCCGGCGCTGAAAGCGCCTTTCACGATCGCTCCAGCCAGGACCAATGCGTCCGACATCTCGGGAGCGGACTAGGGCAACCCGGATACCTGCGCCGGCTCGTAGACCATCCCCGCGTCATCGCCGGCCCCGGTGCCGAGCTCGCCGCTCTGTCCCCAGCACCAGAGCGTGCCGTCGGTCTTGATGGCGCATGCGTAGCCGACCCCGACCGAGAAGTTCAGGACGGGACCGAACGGCGAGCCGTTGAGCGTGATGGTGGACGGGTTGGGGTTGCAGGGCGAGCTGCTGCCGGAGCAGCTCGAGAGCGGGTCGGTGGCCGGATCGTGGCCGAGCACTCCGCCCAGGTTGGCTCCCCAGCACTGCACGTGCTGCATCACGTCGACGATGCACGTGGTCCACGCCGAGACGGACACGTGTCCGACGCCGGTCGCCATCACCGTGAACGCCACCGAGTCGTTGCCCCCCGCCACGGGCAGTGAGTTGCCGAGCTGCCCGGCGCCGTTGTCACCCCAGCACGAGAGCGCGCCCTGGCCGCTCACGGCGCAGCCATGGTTGAAGGAGCTCGACGCGATCTCCTTCTGCAACCCCAGGGTCGCGTTGTTCCCGACGGACACCTCGAGCGGCGTCCACGAGTACGTGCCCCCGTCGGGCGCGCCCTGGCCCAGCTGGGCGGTGTAGTTGTCTCCCCAGCAGAACGGGTCCTGGGCCACCGTGTCGTTGGTGCAGCCGAACATGCCGCCGAGCGAGAGCTGCGCAGGCCCGTACAGGTCGATGTTCGTCGTCGGCGTGCTGTTGGCATACTGGTAGAAGAAGGCGTTGGTGATGGAGACGTCACCCATCGTGCCGGGCTGGTGCCCCAGCTCGCCGTTGCCGTTGCTGCCCCAGCACGTGATCTTGGTGCCCATGATGGAGCAGGTGTGGAAGTAGCCGGCGCCGACCTGCGTGGCCTGCACGTTCGGAACGAGGTGCGGTGCGAGCCTGTTCGCCGAGCCCGCATCGATGGGCAGCGTGATGCCGTCGCCCAGCGCCCCGGCGTCGTCCGTCCCCCAGCAGTAGACCGTGTTGCTCTTGGAGACGGCGCACGTGTGCTCCAGACCGGCGCTGACTTGCGCCATGGGGGGCAGGGCCGCGCCGGTCGAGTCCTTCGTGATGTGCACCGGCACCGCGCGGTCCATCGTCGTGCCGTCGCCGATGGTGCCGTACTGGTTGCTGCCCCAGCACCAGAGGGCGCCGGACTGCTTGACCACGCATGCGGATGCGCCCGTCGTGAGCGATACGATGGGATCGGGCCCGGCGTCGCCATGGGGTCCCGTGTCCCCGCCGACCCCGCCGTCGGTGCTCGGGCCGTCGCCGGTGGGCGAGTCGGTCGAGCCCTCGCTGGTCGTGCCGTCCATGCCACCTTCCTGTCCGGCGGGCCCGTCGTTGCCGGCCCCTCCTCCGTCTGCCGCGAGCGAGCCTGCGGGCGGATTGCCGAGGATGGACGTGCATGCCGCCGCGCCTGCGAGGACCACGATCGCCGCCACGAACCCCGCGTTCCGTCGTCTCGCGCTCGCGATGCGCATCCTCGCCTCCAGCAGGGCATCCTACTGTAGTCTCGTCCGCTAGAGGGAACTCGCGATGCGTTCGAACGTGATGACCAAGGCGGGCGTCTGCTTCATCGCCGGCGCGCTGCTGCTCGGGGCCACACCCGCGCGGGCGGACGAAGAGGCCGACCGTGGGCAGGCGAGGGAGCTCGGCACCCAGGCTTACCAGGCGGCCGACAAGGGCGACTGGGCCAAGGCCGAGGCTCTCTTCCGCCGCGCGGACGCGATCTACCACGCGAACACCTTGCTGCTCGGTCTCGCCCGCGCGCGCGCGCACCTCGGCAAGTACGTCGAGGCGTGGGAGGACTACCACCGCATCCTCATCGAGACCTTGCCGCCCAACGCCAGCGCCGCCATGAAGAAGGCGGTCGACGACGCGCGCAGCGAGATCGGGTCGGTCGAGGGCAAGCGCGCGCGCGCGACCATCACGGTGACGGGGCCGTCGAACCCCACCGTGACGATCGACGGCGCACCGGTGAATGCCGCCGCCCTGGGCGCGGAGCGTCAGGTGAACCCCGGCACGCACGCCGTGCACGCCGAGGCCACGGGGTACCTGCCCGGTGACACGACCTTCACGGTGGCGGAGGGGCAATCTGCGACGGCGAGCCTGCAGCTCCAGCCCGCGCCGGCGGCACCGGCGGCTGCCGCTCCTGCAGCCGGTGCTGCGCCGGCGACGGCGGACGCGTCCAATCCGGTTCCGGCGGACAGCGGCGGCGGAGGCGGTGGCTCCACGCGCAGGACGCTCGGGCTCGTGGGCATGGGCGTCGGCGCGGCGGGGCTCGTCACGGGCGTCATCACCGGCATCATCGCCATGGGCGATCACAGCAGCCTGATGAACAACGTCTGCGCGAAGGGCCCGTGCGGGCAGTCGGACCTGACGAGCTATCAGTCGTCGACCAGCTCGTACCAGACGATGGGCACCATCTCGACGATCGGCTTCATCGCTGGCGGCGTGCTCGCCGCGGGTGGCGCGATTCTCTTCTTCACGGCGCCGAGCGGGAGCGGGTCGAGCACGGGGGAGGGGGCTCACGTCGCGCCCTACGTGGGTCTCGGTCACGCCGGCCTCACGGGCAGCTTCTAGGGAAGGGCAGGGACTACAATCGCCGCGTGAGGCGGTCCGTGCTCGCCGGCGTCCTGGTGCTGACCGCGTGCACGCGCCAGACGCCGACCGCGAGGCGCGAGGTCGATGCGTCGGGACCGCGCGTCCAATCCGTGCGCGTTCCTGCGGCGCTGAGCCTTTCGCGCGGGCTCGACACGCTGTCCGTCTCGATCGATCCCGCATCGCTCGCCGACACGGAGATCACGGTCGATCCCGGGATGCTCCTCGGCGTCGAGAGCGACACGGTGGTCTTCGCGCTGGGGCAGCAGCCTCCGGCGAGCGGACGAAGGGGGTACGCGTCGGGGACGGACTTCTCGCTCGGGACGAGCACGTGGAGCACGCGCGCCGACGGCATTCCCGCGTCGGGCACGCGGTACGTGGCCGAGATGCGCGTAGTCCTCTTCGAGACGGATGTCCCCGCGCAGCACGAGTGGGACCCTCATTCGGGCAAGTACAAGGCGCTCTGGATGCGGGCTCTGCGGCAGGCGGAGGAGTGAGCTACGATTGAGGCTTGGAGGGTGCGATGGCTCGTCGACTCTTCGCGGTCACCGGTGCGACTGCTTTTCTCGTGTGGGGCCTGGCGGGAGGCTGCGGCGGAAGCAACTCGACGAACGCCGAGGGTGATGGGGGTGCCGACGCGACTGCCGGGGACAGCTCGGGCGGTGCGAGCAGCAGCTCCGGGAGCGCCGGCAGCAGCTCGGGCACCACGGGCGGCAGCTCCGGCACGACCAGCAGTTCGAGCAGCGGAAGCAGCTCCGGCGGGCACGGTGGCTCCAGCAGCGGCAGCAGCTCGGGTGCTGGCAGTAGCTCCGGCGCCGGCAGCAGCTCGGGCGCCGGCAGCAGCTCCGGTACCGGCAGTAGCTCGGGAACCGGGAGCAGCTCCGGCGCGGGCAGCAGCTCGGGCGCCGGGAGTAGCTCGGGTACAGGCAGCAGCTCCGGCGCCGGAAGCAGCTCCGGCGGAAGCAGCGGCAGCTCCAGCGGCGGAGGGACCGGCAATCCGTGCCCCACCTCTGCGTGCGTGGCACCCGCGGTTTGCTGCGCCGAGGTCGACGCCGGCGTCGCCGCTTGCTCCTCGTCGTGCCCCACGGGCGACACGATCGGCTGCATGGCGCCGTCTCAATGCGGCGGTACGACCCCGGAGTGCTGCGGCACTGCCGTGCTCAATGGAGGCACTGTCCCGAACTGCTCGGTGGTCACGCTCTCCTCTCAGTGCACGGCGAAGTGCACCTCGACCATCAGCCTCACGTGCGGCAGCACGGGGCACACGGTCACGGACACGCTGCACATGTGCGCCACCCCTTCGGACTGCACCACGTCGGATCCGGGGAACCCGAACTGCTGCCTCGTGCACGGCTACTACGTGTGCGTCAGCAACATCGACAAGACGCTCGGCGGGTTGACGTGCCAGTAGGATCCTCCCACTGAGACCCTCATGGGTTCCCTCGTCGACGGAAAGTGGACGACACGTTGGTACTCCTCCGACGCGCACGGGCGCTTCGTGCGGGAGGGGACGCAGTTCCACGGACGCGCCGTCCCGGAGGCCGGGCGCTACCACCTCTATGCGTCGTACGCGTGTCCCTGGGCGAGCCGCACACTCATCATGCGCAAGCTCAAGGGGCTGGACGCGGCGATCACCGTGGGCATCGTCGACCCCTTCATGGGCGACGACGGCTGGGCCTTCTCCGAGACCCTCCGCGACGAGGTGAACGGCGCCGCGTTCCTGCGCGACGTGTACGTCAAGGCGAAGCCTGACTACTCGGGTCGCGTCACGGTGCCGGTGCTCTGGGACAAGAGAGAGGGCACGATCGTCAACAACGAGTCGCGCGAGATCGTCCGGATCTTCGATCACGACTTCGCCCCGCTATCACCCGGCGCGCCGGATTACGCGCCGCCGGACCTCGTGCAGGCGGTCGACCGCGAGATCGACGCGATGTACGAGCCGGTCAACAACGGCGTCTACCGCGCCGGTTTCGCCACCTCGCAGCACGCCTACGAGGAGGCCGTGGGCGAGGTCTTCGCTGCCCTCGATCGGTACGAAGCGCGGCTCTCGCGCCAGCGCTACCTCCTCGGCTCGAGGATGACCGAGGCCGACGTGTGTCTCTTCACGACGCTCGTGCGATTCGACCCAGTGTACCACTTCCACTTCAAGTGCAACCTGCGGCGCCTTCGCGACTACCCGAACCTCTGGGGCTACGTGCGCGACGTCTACCAGCAGCCTGGCGTCGCCGAGACGGTGAAGCTCGACCACATCAAGCAGCACTACTTCCGCAGTCACCCCACGGTGAACCCGACGCGCATCGTCCCCGTCGGCCCGGACGTGGACTACACGACCTCGCACGACCGCGCGCGGTTTCCGAGCTGAGTCAGAACTCGAGCCGCGGAAGCCACGCGCCGGCTGCGGTGGCGTCCGGCTTGTGCGCCAGGAACTGCCAGAGCCCGAGGCCCACGGCGATCACAGCGACTCCCGCGGTGATGCCCGAGACGATGTAGTCCGTGCGGATCGGCGATACCTGGGGGTCGGTGCACGTACCGGCCACGCCGCAGGAGCTCACCGCGAGATTGTGCTCGTCGACTTTCCCCACCACGAGGAAAACGACCGACGCGATTGCGGCCGCTGCTCCGATGCCCGTCGCGACGTAAGCACCGACGGGCGCGCCCCTCGACTGCGTCGAAACCAGTGCGGCTTCCGCCGGTGGCTCGAGCCGCACATCGACGCGACGGTCGTGCTCGCCGTCGTGGAGCGTCACGCGCGTCTCCACGGCGGGCCACCCGGGGCGCTCGAAGCGAAGCACGTGCTCGCCCGGATCGAGCGGGATCGGCACCACCGGGAGCCGACGTCCGACCGCGGTGCCGTCGATGGTGAGGGACACGTCGTCGACATCGGAGCCGTCGGCACGCTTCGCCGAGACGACGACGCTGGGGATGTGGGGCCCGAGCTCCAGCTCCCAGCGCGTGCAGTCCTGCACGACGAGCGAGGGGCAACTCGACTGAGCGCACACGAGGAACAGGCGCCGCGCCTCCACCCAGTGGTTGGCGAGCCGCACCTCCTGCCCGTGCTCGTGCGCAGCCATGCACGAGGCTTTGTCGTCGGCTCGCGCGACGCCCGTCGCGGAGAGGCGCGCCAGGCTCGCCGCCACGAGGGCGGCGCGAGGAACGCGCATCATGTGTCGCGCTTGCGCGGCCGCGGAAGCCCGTACTCCGCGATGCGGTTGATGAGCGTGCGCCGCGAGATGCCGAGGATCTCCGCCGCGCGGGTCTGATTGCCCTGCGCTTCCTCGAGCGCTCGCACGACGCGTTGACGCTCGTCCTCCTCGGCATGGGCTCCCAGGACGGCGTCGTCCAGCAGCAGGTGGTGAGGCTCGATGCGCCCACCCTCGGCCAGCGCGAGCGCGCGCTCGATGACGTTACGCAGCTCGCGCACGTTCCCCGGCCACGTGTGGCGATGCAGGCTCGTCACGGCCGCCGGTGAGAGCGTCGGGACCGCGATGCCCGCGTTCCGCGCGCCTTCCTCGAGGAACGTCTTCGCCAGCGGAACGATGCGCTCGCGTCGCGCGCGCAGCGGCACGACGTTCACGGTGACGCCCGCCAGGCGGTAGTAGAGGTCGCGGCGGAACTTTCCCTCGGCGATGAGCCCCTGGAGATCGCGATTCGTCGCCGAGAGGATGCGGACGTCGGCCGCCACGGGGCGCAGCGCGCCGAGCCGCAAGACCTCGCGTGCCTCGAGCACGCGGAGCAGCGCAGCCTGGGTGGTCGCGGGCATCTCGCCGACCTCGTCGAGGAAGAGGGTGCCGCCGTCGGCCGACTCGATGAGGCCCGGCTTGGCGTGCAGCGCGCCCGTGAACGCACCCTTCTCGTACCCGAAGAGCTCTCCCTCCAGCAGCGTCTGCGGGAACGCTGCGCAGTTCAGCCGCACGAGAGGACCGGAGGCCCGGCGCGAGCGACGGTGGATCGTCTCGGCCGTCACCTCCTTGCCGACGCCGGTCTCGCCGATGATCAGCACGCTGAGCGGGCTGTTGGCGATGAGGCCGAGGAAGTGCTCGAACTGCGCGTGGCCTTGTCCCGGCGCGCCGGAAGACGCGGCGCGCTGCGGTCCGATCTCGCCCTGGACCACGACGAACGCGGCCCCGACCTCGGCGACCTGCCCGATCGTCAGGGGACACGGGCCCTCGATGGGGACGCCGTTCACGCGCGTGCCGTTGGCGCTGCCGAGATCCTCGAGCACCGGCGTCGACCCCGCCGCGCGGAGGACGGCGTGCCGGCGCGACACCGACTTGTGGAGGATCTGGATGTCGCACTCGTCTCCGCGCCCGAGCACCAGATCCTGGCCGGGGACGAGATCGCGCGTGATCGTCCCGCCGTCCCAGAACACGACCACGCGCGGACGCCCGGGCGGTGCGGCGTCGAAGGCGTACGACCGGGTTTTCTCGTCGGAGCCTACCGCCATCGACCTCGGTCATTGTATCTCTTCCTCTGATGGCGTACCGGGTTGGTCGCTACCAGGTGCACGAGCCGATCGCCTCCGGGGGGATGGCTGTGGTGCACCTGGGGCGGATCGTCGGTCCGATCGGCTTCTCGAGGACGGTCGCCATCAAGCGGCTGCATCCGCACCTGGCCACGGATCCCGAGTTCGTCGCGATGTTCCTCGACGAGGCGCGGCTCGCCGCTCGGGTGCAGCACCCCAACGTCGTGGCCACGCTCGACGTGGTCGCGAGCAACGGGCAGCTCTTCCTCGTCATGGATTTCGTCCTCGGCGCGTCGTTCTCGCAGCTGCTCCGGAGCGCGCGCGAGGACGGGATCGTGCCGACCGCCGCGGTCACGGCGGGGATTGTCGCCGGGGGACTCTACGGTCTGCACGCCGCCCACGAAGCGCGCGACGAGCGCGGCGAGTCGCTCGGCATCGTGCATCGCGACGTCTCGCCGCAGAACCTGCTCGTCGGAGTCGACGGCATCACCCGCGTCGTCGACTTCGGCGTCGCGAAGGCCGCCTCGCGAGGGCAGTCCACGCGCGAAGGCCAGCTCAAAGGCAAGCTCTCGTACATGGCGCCCGAGCAGATCCGCCGCAAGAACGTGGACCGGCGCGCGGACGTCTATGCCGCGGGGGTCGTTCTCTGGGAGGCGCTCTCGCTGCAGAAGCTCTTCCAGGCCGACGACGAGGGCGGCGTGATGGCAGCGGTCCTCGAGGGTTCGATTCCGCGCCTCTCCGATCAGCGCTCCGACCTGCCGCGTGGCATCGATGACGTCGTGGCGCGAGCGCTCGCGAAGGATCCGGAGGTGCGGTTCCCGACGGCACAGGACTTCGCCGCCGCGCTCGAAGAGGTGATCCCTCCGGCACCGCAGAGGGAAGTCGGCGCGTGGGTCGCGCGCGCGGGCGGGAGCGAGATCGACGTGAGGCGCGGTCTCGTCTCGACGGTGGAGCAGTCTCCGACCATCGAGAGCGACGCCGACGACCGAGCCGTCGAGGGGCTCGTGGCGCACCGGCTGACGGAGGAAGAGGCGCGCAAGCTCGCGACGGCGCTCACCGCGACTCTTCCCTCGCGCGCCATCGCGGATCCGGACGCACCCGACACGAGCATCACGGCCACCGACGTCACGACGAGATCTCGCAGCGGACGGACCGGTTTGTGGGCGGGCGGCGTGCTGGCGGTGCTGCTGCTCGTGGGAGGAGCGTCGTACGTCACGGCGCGACGGGATGTCGCGAGCCCCTCGGCTGCAGCGGCGTCCTTCACGGCGGCGGCGATCGCACCGTCGTCATCGTCGTCCGAAGGGGAGCCGCCGGCACCGGCGACATCCTCGTCGGTTGACACGCCGGCCGTCGGTCCGGCCGTTCATCACGCTCTGCGCCCCGTCCACAAGGCCAGCCCGCACGCCTCTGCGTCGGGTCGGGATCCGAGCTGCGATCCGCCGTTCACCGTCGACCTGCAGGGCGTGAAACGGTTCAAGTCGTGGTGTCTGTGACCGGCCTGCTCACGGGTGGTGCAGGATGGTCCCGCCGTTTCCGACGGCCCACACGTCGTCCGGCCCGGTGCCCCACACCCCGTTGAGGCCGTTCGTCGTGACGCTCACGGGCTGAGACCAGCTGCTCCCGTCGTAGTGGATCACGGCGCCGCCGTACCCGACCGCCCAGACGTCGGCTGCGCCACTGCCCCACACTCCGTTGAATCCGCCCGTCATCGTCGCGGGTCCCCATGCGCTGCTGGTCCCGTCGAACAGCACGATGGGCCCGTCCTGACTGACGGCCCAGACGGACTGCGCGCTGCTCCCCCAGACACTCGTGAAGTCGTCCGGGACGCTCACCTGGTCCGGCTGCCGCTGCCACGAGCCTCCGGCGTAGGTCGCGATCGTGTTCGAAGTGCCCACCGTCCAGATGGCGCTCGAGGAGGCTCCCCACACGGATTGCAGTCCCGCGTCGAGCGTCGTCGAGAGCGACCATCCGGTGCCGTCCCAGTGCGCGATCGGCCCTCCGCCATCGGCCTCGCCGACGACCCATACGTCGTTCGAGGCGCTGCCCCACACGCCGTTCCACGTGGTGCCGTGCTCCATCGCGGCCGCGCCGGCGTCCGTGGGCGACCACAGGGTCCCGTCGTAGTGGAGGATGGCTCCGTCCTCGCCGACCGCCCAAACGTCGGTGCGCGAGGATCCCCACACGGCGTTGAGAGGGCCGACGCTCGCGGGCGACACGGACCACGCGGTGCCGTCCCAGTGCAGGATCGTGTTGAAGCCGACGGCCCAGACGTCGCCCGAGCTGCTTCCCCAGACGGCCGCGAGATCCGCGAAGCTCGACGACCCGTCCGTCCACGACGACCAGCCCGCATCGACGACGTCGACCGCGCCGGTGTCCGTGGCGCCGCTGTCCATCGACCCGCTGTCCATCGTACCGGCGTCCGCGTCAGAGCCGGCATCGGGCGCCGGCTGCGCGCCGTCGCCGTGCTCGCCGGCATCGGTACGTCCGGCGTTCTCGGTGAGGTAGCCCAGATTGCACGCCGTGAGGAAGGGCACCGACCACGCCCACCACACCGCACGCATCACTCACGACATTACCACGCGCCGGGCCTTCGCAGCCGCGCGTGGGAGCGCCGGCGCCCCGTCGATCACCTTGCGCAATGGATTGTGCAACGTTGCACAACGGGCCGCGTCTCGCGCGCCGGCAGAGTGTCGTCATTTCGCGCGTCTGCGCGATTGGTCCGCTCACTGCAAAGGCTGCTCGGCATGACGCGTCTCCTGGCCGCAGCGATCACTTGCCTGCTCGTTGGATGTGCAAGCACCGGGAGCGACAGCGGCACGCCCGGGTCATCGTCGGGAGGCGGGTCGTCTTCCAGTGGCGCGTCGTCGTCTTCCGGGGCGTCTTCGTCGTCCGGTGGCTCGTCCTCGTCGGGCGGCGGGTCGTCCTCGAGTGGCTCGTCCTCGGGCGGACGCGGGTCGTCGTCGAGCAGCGGATCGTCCTCGGGCAGCGGCTCCTCTTCCGGCGGCGACGGCGGGCCGCCGACGGCGACGACCGTCTGCGGGTCGACGATGCTGAACGGCCCGGCCTCGGCGCCGGCCGGAGCGGTCGTGGTCCCGGCGGGGGACAACTCGGCGTTGACGCCCAACTACGCCAATCCGGGCTTCAGCGTTCCGAACACGACGTTCTGGTTCGCGCCGGGCGTGCACACCCTCGGCACCGACCAGTACGCCCAGATCCAGCCCGGTGACGGCGACGTCTACATCGGTGCGCCGGGCGCGATCATCTCCGGGCAGAAGGCCAATCAGTCGGCCTTCACGAGCACGGGGTCGAACGTGACCATCGAGTACCTGACCATCCAGGACTTCGTGTCGGTCGAGGGCCAGATGGTCGTCAACCACGACGGCGGCCAGGGATGGATCATCAAGTTCAACACCGTCCAGAACAACACCGGCGGTGCCGGCGTCGGGCTCGGCACCGACACGGTGGTGTCGGACAACTGCCTGACGCACAACGGCGAGTACGGGTTCTCGTCCATCTGCAGCGGCTCGAGCTGCGATCCGCTGACCGGGGGCGCGGCCAACGTGACGCTCACGAACAACGAGATCAGCTTCAACGACGCCGACGGTGAGTACGATCAGCCCGGGGGTATCGATTGCGGGTGCTCGGGCGGCGGCAAGCTGTGGCAGGTCAACGGCGCCACGGTCACCGGCAACTACGTGCACGACAACGGGCAGGTCGGCATCTGGGCCGACACCGACAACACGAACCTGAACATCTCGAACAACACCGTCACGAACAACTACTCCGAAGGGATCATGATCGAGATCTCTTACAACTTCTCGATCACGAACAACGTGCTCACGAACAACGCGTGGAAGGCCGGACCGCAGCTCGGCGGTTTCCCCGACTCGGCGATCTACATCTCGGAGAGCGGCGGCGACTCGCGCATCCCCGGACCGTACAGCGGCAAGGCGATCATCAGCGGCAACACGCTCACCGACAACTGGGGCGGCATCGTAGTGTGGGAGAACGCGAACCGCTTCTGCTCCGACGGGAGCGACGGCGTGTGCACGCTCGTCGATCCGAAGACGTTCACGCTCTCGTCCTGCGCGGCCAATCTGCCCACCGCCGTGGCGGGCAAGAGCACCGGTTCGCCGGCGGCGGACTACTACGACGGCTGCCGCTGGAAGGCGCAGAACGTCGAGATCTCGAACAACACGTTCCACTTCACGCCGGCGAACATCCCGCAGTGCACGACGGCGAACCTGTGCGGGTTCATGGGGCTCTTCAGCAACTACGGCAGCACGGCGCCGTACACGGGCGCGGCGGTGCCGACCGCGATCACCTTCGCCCAGGGCAACCTCTGGAAGAGCAACACGTACGTCGGGCCCTGGAGCTTCTGGGCCTGGTCGCAGAGCAACATCGACAACCCGGTCGCCAAGTGGCAGTCGGGCGTGACCGACAAGTGCGCCACGTCGTCCGAGCAGCAGAGCGGCACGTGCGACACTGGGTTCGGTCAAGATCTGGGGAGCACGGGTCTCTGAGGGGGCTCTCGTAACCACTCACACACTGGAGTCTCGTCATGACGTCTCGTTCTCTCGCCTTGTTCGCCGCTCTGGGCCTCGTGGTCGGCTGCTCGAGCTCGAGCGGCGGCGAGCCTTCGTCGGGTTCGAGCGGCGATGATGGGGGCGGATCGTCCTCGGGGGGTGGCTCCGGCGGATCGAGCGGATCGGTATCCGGAAGTGGCTCGGGTGGATCGAGCGGCTCCAGTGGTTCGAGCGGCTCGTCATCCGGGAGCAGCTCCTCCTCCGGATCGGGAAGCGGCTCCTCGTCGGGGAGTGGCTCGAGCTCGGGTGGCAGCGGCGGCGGCGACGCGGGCATCCCCATGACGGCGTGCACGTCGCCCGTCTTCACCACCTCGGACCAGCAGGGGGGCCAGACGTTCGGCAACTACTACGTGTTCAACGACATGTGGAACACGTCGGCGACCCTCGGTCCGCAGACGCTCTCCGCGTGCTCGGCGAGCAGCTGGTACGTCGTCTCGAACCAGACGGACCAGCAGGGCGCCGTGCTGACGTATCCCAACGTGCAGGAGAACTTCAGCCAGGCCGTGAGCTCGTTCCACACGATCACGAGCACGTTCGCCGAGACGAGCCCGCACGTCGGCATCTACGAGGACGCGTACGACATCTGGTTCAACGGCTTCGGCAACGGGCACACCGAGCTGATGATCTGGGTGGACAACGAGAAGCAGGTGCCGGCGGGCAACAAGCTCGCGACCACCACGCAGGGGAGTCACACGTACGACGTGTGGCGCACGTCCGACGGGTCCTACATCGCGTTCGTGGCGACGGCCACGTTCACCTCTGGCGAGATCGATCTGCTGGGGATCTTCAACTACATGATCTCGCAGAGCTGGCTGAAGGGGACCGACACGCTGAGTCAGATCGACTTCGGCGTGGAGATCGTGGACACGGCCGGCGGCAACCAGACCTATCAATTCACGAACTTCTCGATCACGGCGAACTGAGCGAGTCGCTCACGGGCGCTTCGGGTCGAACCAGGTCCGCGTGCCCTCGAACATGCGCAGGAAGTCGGGGTCGACCAGCGGCGTCTCGCGCGCCCACGCGGTGGACCGGAAGGGCAGGGCCGACTCGAACATGACCCAGAGCGACTCGTCGGGACCGCGGCGCGGCGGGTCGACCACGTCACCCGGCGTCGCCAGGATGCGGTCGTAGGTCGATGCGGCGACGCCGTGCGGCGTGAGCAGCGGCGACACGAAGGTGCATCCCGGGTCGTAGCCCGACTCGGGCGACGGGGTCTGCACGACCATGTTCACCTCGCTCGCCGCGTTGCGGTGCATGAACGGCGGGCGGAACCCCTCGAACACTTCCCACCGGCCGGGGAACACGACGAGGTCGGCGATGGCGCGACCATGGTCGTCGAGGGGCGCGGTGAGCACCGTGAGGATCGACGGGTCCGGATGGTCGTACCGGACCGACCCCATCGCGCTGAAGAGCGCGAGGTCGTACGTGAAGGGTACGTGGTTGCCGTGCCAGGCGACGACGTCGAACGGCGAGTGCTCCTGCATCGCCGCGTGCAGGTGGCCACCCAGCTTCGTGACGATCTGGAAGCCCGCGGGGCACGCGCGGTCCTCGTAGGAGGCCACCGGCGCGAGGAAGTGACGCGCATCGGCGAGTCCGTTCGATCCGATGAGCCCTCGCTCGGGCAGCCTCAGTCGCCTTCCGAAGACCTCGAGCACCCAGCCGCGTGCGTGCCCCTCGGGCAGACCCATCGCGAACTTGAGCGCACGAGGCACCAGCAGGACCGAGCCGGGCGGCACGCGCAGCCACCCGAGCTCCGTCCGGCAATCGAGCGTCCCGGTCTGCGGAACGATGAGCAGGTCCCCGTCGGCGTCCGAGAAGCTGCGGTCGACCATGTCCGCGTTCGCGGCGTAGAGGTGCACGGCGTAGCCGGGGCCTGACGTGGGCTCTCCGGCGCCGCCCAGGGTCACGAGGCCGTCGAGGAAGTCGACGCGCGTGCTCGCATCCGGGATGGGCAGCGGCTTCCATCGCGTGCGGTTCGGGTTCACCTCCTCGAGCGGCGCCGCGAACCGCGCGCAGGGCAGGGGGGTGAGCACCGAGTGCGAGAACGAGGGGCGGATGCGGTACATCCACATCCGCGAGTTCTCGGCGCTGCGCACCGTGAAGGGCGTGCCGTTGAGGAGCTCGGGAAACAGCCCGTAGGGCGCGCGTCGCGGCGCGTTCTGCTTTTGCGGCAAGGCGTTCGCGAGCGCTTCGGACTGCAGCGTCGCGCCGAAGCCCGCTTGTGTAAGTGTTTCACGAGGTGCGCGCAGCGCCGGCCCCGTCGGGCGTGCGGCCGGTCCCGACCACGCCGACTGCATCATCGCCACGACGGCGCCGCGATCGAGCGCACCCGGGAAGAGGGCGGCCGCGTTCATCGCCGCCTCGACGGCGCGATTCACTCCGGCCTGCGGCATGCCGAGCTTCTCGAGAGGGACCGCGACGCCGGTCGCCTGCGCGAGCAGCGCGATCCCGTCGACGGGGTCGAGGACGCCGAGCCCTCGCGCGATGGCCCCCATCGCCTCGGGCGCGGCCTCCCGGTGCAAGCGGACCATGTGCGGCAAGAGCGCGGCATGCGTCGCGGCGTGAGGCATGCCGAAGGTGCCGCCGAGGAAGTGGCAGAGCCGGTGGTGCAGTCCTGCACCCGCGTCGGCGAAGACGGTGCCGGCGAGATATGCGCCCTCGAGCGCCTCCTCGCGCGCCTCGCCGTCGTCGATCCGCCCGGAGAGACGTCGCAAGCTGGTGGCGACGAGACCGATCGCCGCCTCGGCAGCGAGCTTCGTCGCGCGATCCGACGAACCGACCCACAGAGCCTCCACCGCGTGCGCCATCGCGTTCCAGAGGCTCGTCATGCTCACGTCGCGCGCGAGCCCATGCGACAGCGTGGGGTCGTACACGACGAGCACCGGGCGCACGCGATCGTCGCGTCCCGTCTTCTTCTCTCCGCCCTCGGTGACGCCGTAGACGGGCGTCATCTCGGAGCCCGAGTACGTCGTCGGCACGGCGACGACACGCACTCGCCCCGCGAGCGCCACCGCCTTGGCGAGACCGATCGCCGATCCACCTCCGAGGGCCAGCGCGACGTCCGCGTCCGTCCGGCTCGCCTCCTGCTGCGCGGCCGCCACGGCATCGGCAGGCACGTGCTCGCGCGCGATCGCCAGCACGCCGACGGATCGTCCGCCGAGCCTGGCCGCCAGCGTTGCCGCGTCCGCCTTGCGCCCGGGCGAGGACACGACGAGCACGCGCTGGCCGCCGATCGCCTCGATCTCCTGCGGGATCTTCGTGGCCGCTCCCGCCCCGAAGACGACGCGTGTCTTGCCGCGCTGCATCGAGAACTGCCGAGCCATCATCGCCTCCCGTCTTGTGTGGCGCGCTCTCCGGAGTCTAGCCTTGCCCCCTCCAAGTCACCCGAGAAAGGAGCAACAGCATGAAGCTGCACTTCCATCCCGTCTCCACGGCCTCGCGTCCCATCGTCCTGTTCTGCGCCGACGCGAACATCTCCTACGAGCCCGTGATCGTGGACATCGTGAAGGGCGCGCACTTCGAGGAGCCGTTCGTCACGCTCAACCCGAGCAAGCAGGTGCCGGTCCTCGAGGACGGCGACCTCGTGCTCACCGAGTCGTCGGCGATCCTCAAGTACCTCGCCGAGAAGGCCAACTCGCCCGCGTACCCGAAGGACCTGAAGGCCCGTGCCCGGATCAACGAGCGCATGGACTGGTTCAACACGCAGCACTACCGCGAGTGGGGCTACCACCTCATCTATCCGCAGACCTTCCCGCACCACGTGAGGCCGACGGAGGAAGCGCAGCGCGCGACGGTCGAGTGGGGCCGCGAGAAGTCCGAGGCGTGGCTCAAGGTCCTGAACGACAACATCATCGGATCGCACAAGTACCTCTGCGGCGACACGATCACGATCGCCGACTACTTCGGCGCCGAGATCCTCGCGGCAGGTGACCTCATCGGCGTCACCTACAAGCGCTTCCCGAACGTCGACCGCTGGATGAGCACGATGCGCGCTCTGCCGGGGTGGAAGAAGACCAACGAAGCGACCGACGGGTTCGCGGCCTCGCTGAAGGGGAAGAAGTTCGTCACGATCAACTGATGCCGGCGGCGTTCCCCGACACGATCCCGGAGCTGCTCGCCTGGCGCGCCTCGCGCTCGCCGGAGCGCGAGTGGCTCTTCTTCGAGGACGACTCGTGGACGCTGGCCGACGTCGCCGGCGAGGTCGACCGATTTGCGGTCGGCCTCGCCGAGCGCGGCGTCGTGCGTGGGGACAGGGTCGCGCTGCTAGCCGGCAATCGGCCGGAGACACTCTTCGGATGGTTCGGGGCGAACCGGCTCGGGGCCATCGCGGCACCGCTGAACCAGGCCCTCAAGCCGCCGGAGATCGCGGCGCTGCTGAAGCTCGAGATGCCGCGTGTGCTCGTCGTGGCCGAGGAGCACCGAGCCCTCGCGGCAGGCGCGAATGACCTTCTCGATGCGAGCGACCGACCGGCGCTCGCGACGCCAGGGGAGATCGTGCGCGCCGGCGTCGGCGCTCCCGAGGTGACCGTGCGTCCTGAGGACGTGGCGGTGCTCATCGCGACGTCGGGCACGACGGGTGCGCCCAAGGCGGTGATGCAGACGCACCGCACGTACGCGATCACCGCCGAAGCGTTCCCTTCGTGGGTCGGCCTCGGCGAGTCCGACCGGCTGCTCGGGGCGCTCCCTCTGTTCCACATCAACGCGCAGGCCTACTCGACGATGGGCGCGCTCGGCGCCGGAGGCGGACTGGCGCTGCTCGGGCGGTTCTCGGCGTCTCGGTTCTGGGAAGACGCGCGTCGCCTCGGGGCGACGCAGGCGAACGCCGTCGGGGCCATGATCCACATCCTGCTCAAGAGCGAGCCTCGTCCGGCCGATCGCGAGCACGGCATCCGCTCGGTGTACGCGGCGCTCGCGCTTCCGCAGGAACAGCACCGTGCCTTCGAGCAGCGCTTCGGGCTCGCCCTGACGGTCGGCTACGGCATGTCCGAAACGACCTTCGGCACGGTGTGGCCGCTCGGGGAACCCGCGCGCTATGGGACGATGGGGCGCCTGCGGCAACATCCGCGCCTCGGGGCGATCAACCGCGCGCGTGTCGTGTGCGAAGACGGCGCCGATGCGGCCGATGGAGAGGCCGGGGAGCTCTGGCTCTCGAATCCCGCCACGATGGCTGGCTATTGGGGTGACGCGGCGCAGACCGCCGCAGCGCTCGCGGACGGATGGCTTCACACGGGCGACGTGGTCCGCCGCGACGGCGATGGCTTCTACACGTTCGTGGCGCGCAAGAAGGAGATCATCCGTCGCCGCGGGGAGAACGTGGCGGCAGCGGAGATCGAGAACGTGCTCCTCGCGCATCCCTCGGTGGGCGAAGCCGCCGCAGTCGGAGTTCCCTCGGACCTCGGCGAGGACGACATCGTCGCGTACGTCGCACCCCGCGCTGGAGCGAGCATCGATACGGAGGCGCTCCGAGCGTGGGCGCGCGAGCGACTCGCCGACTTCAAGGTGCCGAGCGCCATCCACGTGCGCGACACCCTGCCGCGCACGGCGACCGAGCGCGTCGCCAAGCACCTCCTCAAGTGAAGGCAGATGAAGCGAGCGAGCTGAGCTCGCGGCGGACCATCTGGGCGCCGCGTCCCATCGCCAAGAGCTTCGCGAACGCGACGTCGCGCCGCAGGTACTTCATCCCGCAGTCGGGCGCAACGACGAGGCGCTCGTGCGGAAGGACGTCCAGCGCGCGCCGGATGCGGTCGGCCACGATCTCGGGGGTCTCGATCTGGGGATCCCCCATGCTGATGACGCCGACCATGAACGACTTGCTGGGGAGCTCGCGGAGGATCGACAGGTCGAGGCTCGGTTGCGCGGCCTCGATCGAGATGACGTCGGCGCGCACGGCCTCGAGCTCCGGGAGGAACGAGTAGCCGCTTGGACGGTCGTGCACGATGTGCGCGTACCCGAAGCAGAGGTGGACGACCGTGGTGCCCTTCACGCCTTCGAGCGCGTGGTTGATGGCGCGCACCGCGTACTTCTTCGCCTCGGACGCGCGGGCCTGCAGGTACGGCTCGTCCAGCTGGACGACGGAGACGCCCGCTGCGAAGAGATCACGGATCTCGGCGTTGACCGCTTCCGCGTAGTCCATCGCCGCGGCTTCGGCGCTCGGGTAGAAATCGTTCTGCGCCTGCTGGAGCATCGTGAAGGGCCCCGGCAGGGTGATCTTGGTCTTGCGGCTCGTGTTCGCGACGAGGAACTCGGCGTCGCGCAGCTCGATGGGGCCTGTTCGACGGATCTTGCCGACGATGTTCGGGTGCCCGGTGCGGTCGAGCGCGGTGCCGGGGTTGTCCACGTCGATGCCGGCGAGCGCGGTGGCGAACCGGTTCGAGTAGCTCTCGCGTCGCATCTCGCCGTCGCTGACGATGTCGATGCCGGCTCGCTCCATGTCGCGAATCGCGACGAGGGTCGCCGCGTCCTGCGCCTCCTCGAGGTGCTCGGGTGCGATCTTCCATAGCTCGCGGGCGCGCACGCGCGGAGGGAGGCGGCTCTCCAGGTTGCGGCGATCGACGAGCCAGTCGGGCTGCGCGTAGCTGCCGACGACGGTCGTAGGCAGGACGATCTTGTCCATGGGGCCCGTCCTTCTGTGCGAGAAAAGCAGGGTGACGATACACGACGGCGGCGCTCTCGTGCGTCTCGCGGCGGCGAGCACCGTGGCGAGTCTCTTCGCCGTGCGCGCGCGGGTTCACCCCGAGCGGGTCGCGGTCGAGGATGGCGTGCGTCGCTTCACGTACGCGAAACTCGCAGGTCGCACGCGCCGGCTCGCTGGAGTGCTCGCGGCGCGCGGCGTCGCCAGGGGGTCGCGCGTGGCGATCCTCTCCGAGAATCGGCTCGAGTACCTCGAGGTGTTCCTGGCGGCCGCGCGTCTCGGCGCAATCGTGGCTTGCCAGAACTGGCGACTCGCGCCGCCGGAGCTGGCGCATTGTCTGGACCTGGTGGATCCGGCGTGCGTGATCGTCTCGCCCCGCTGGGCCGACAAGCACGCGGCCCTCGGGCGCGCAGGACCGACGCCGCTCGTCCTCGGCGAGGCGTACGAGAAGGCTCTGGCCGCGGGGTCCGAAGAAGTCGCAGTAACGGAGGTGGAGCCCGAGGAGCCGCTCCTCATCCTCTACACGAGCGGCACGACCGGGTTGCCCAAGGGCGCCGTCCTCAGTCACCGCGCGGAGATCGCCCGCAACCTCGTCATCCACGCCGAATTCGGCGTCGCCGCAGACGACACGTTCGTCGCGTGGTCGCCGCTCTATCACATGGGCGCTGCGGAGTGGTCGCTCGGGACGCTCATGTCCGGCGGCAAGGTCGTCGTGGTGGACGGCTTCGATCGCGCTCGGCTCGCAGAGCTCGTGGCCACCGAGCAGCTCGGGTGGCTGCTGCTGATGCCGGGGATGGTCGGCGGCTTCGCCGCCGAGCTGAAGGCACGCGGGATACGCGCGCGCGGCGTTCGTCTCTGCGGCGTCATGGCCGATCTCGTACCGCCCGCCGAGATCGCCGAGATCACGACGCTGCTCCGCGCTCCCTACGCGAACACCTTCGGCGCGACCGAGACCGGATGTCCGCCCTGCTCCTCGGACCTCATCCCGGTCGGCGTCGCACCGACGCGCCTGTCGAAGCAGCAGAGCCCCTACTGCGAGGTCCGCCTCGTCGACGAGAACGACCGCGACGTGCCGGACGGATCCCCGGGCGAGCTCTGCATGCGTGGCCCGACGCTCTTCAGCGGCTACTTCCGGGCGCCCGAGGCCAACGCGCACGACTTCCGCGGCGGCTGGTTCCACATGGGGGACGTCTTCGTGCGCAACCCGGACGGCTCGCTCGATTTCGTCGATCGCGTGAAGTACCTCATCAAGACCGGCGGCGAGAACGTCTACCCCGCCGAGATCGAACGCGTGCTCCTGCAGGACCCTCGCGTCGCCGACGCGGCGGTGGTCCGCCGTCCTGACCCGCGCTGGGGCGAGGTCCCCGTCGCGTTCGTCGCCCGTCGCGACGAGAGCCTGACCCCCGACGAGCTGCGGGCACGTTGCCGAGAGTCGCTCGCGGGGTACAAGCAGCCCAAGGACATCCTCTTCATCGCCTACGACGCGTTCCCGCGAAGCGCCTCCGGCAAGGTCCAGCGGCACGAGCTCGAGAAGCGACTCGCGCAGAAAGAACCGACCCCATGAGCCGACTCCCCGACAGCCAGACGACGAGCATCGCGAGCTCCACCGCCGACGACGTGATCGTGCGCGGCAGGAGCCTGTGCCGCGATCTCATCGGGAAGCTGACCTTCACGCAGATGACGTACTTCCAGGTCACCGGGCAGATGCCGACGCCCGCGCAGACCGCCGTCGTCGACGCGTGTCTCGTGGCGCTGATGGAGCACGGGCTCACCCCGAGCGTCATCGCCGCGCGCATGGTCGGCTCGAGCGCGCCCGAGGCGCTGCAGGCCGCCGTCGCCGCGGGGATCCTCGGCGTGGGGAGCGTCTTCGTCGGCACGGTCGAAGGCTGTGCGGCGCTGCTCCATCGGATCGTCTCGGCGGAGGGGGGCCTGGAGGCCGAGGCGCGTCGCATCGCCACGGAGCACCGGGCGGCGATGACTCCCATTCCGGGGTTCGGGCATCCCGTGCACAAGCCGGACGATCCTCGGCCGCCGGTGATCCTCGGCGTCCTGACGACGCAGAAGGTGGCCGGCAAGCACGCGGAGGCGCTGAAGGCGCTCTCGGCGGCGGTCGACGCGGTCTACGGTCGCCACATCACGATCAACGCCACGGGCGCGATCGCGGCGGCGCTGGCGGACGCGGACGTGCCGATCGAGATCATGCGCGGCTTCGCCGTCCTCGCACGATGTGCTGGGCTCGTGGGGCACCTCTACGAGGAGAAACGGCAGCCCGCGATGCGCGCGATCCAAGAGGCGGCCGAGCGCGCCGTGCCCTACGAAGCGCGCTAGCTACCCCCCCGTATCCGGCTCGCGTCGGACCCGCGCGTCATGGGGTCGTGAACGGCGGACGACACTCCCTCTCGATTCCGCGGAGTTACGTCGCCCCGCGCCGTATTCCCGCGCCGGCACGGCCTTCGCTGAGAGGCCTCGCATGCGCACCTCCTTCCTTCTCCTCGCTTCCTGCCTCGCCGGTCTCACGATGGGCTGCGGCTCCGACCACACCGCCAGCATGCAGGACAACCTCGGGCTCACCCTCGATCTGAACAACACCAACGTCCTGCACACGCCGTACGTCGCCGGCTCGCACTTTGCCATCACCTTGCAGGCGGGCCCCAACGCGACGAACGACGGGTGGACGCTGAAGAGCTCCGACCCGACGGTGATGCAGGTCGCCTCCTCCAGCGAGAACGGCCCGAACGAGTTCCCTGTCGTGGCAGCTGGCGCCGGCCATGCGACGCTCACGGTGACCGACAAGAGCGGCAACGTGATCGACAGCGCGGACGTCGACGTCGACGTCCCCACGCGCATCCAGCTCTGCGAGCAGGGGCTGCTCTACGCGGGGTACTCCGACGATCAGGCCGCGCTCACCTCGGTGCAGGTCGTGAACGGCGGCACCGCGACGTTCCTCGCGCGCTACTTCTCGGGCAGCCAGGAACTCTACGGGAACAACGCGCTCACGGCCACGAACACGTCCATCGCCCTCGCGTCCATCACCTCGACGAGCCTGTCCGCGAGCGACTTCGTGGAGATCACCGGCGCCGGCACCGGCTCGACCACCGTGCCCCTCGCGGCTGGAGGAACGACGCTCGACGTGCCCGTCACCGTGGTGGACCCCACGGCCGTGAAGAAGGTGGCCATCGCTCCCCAGAGCGAGAACGGTGCGTCCGACAAACAGCTGCTCCACTTGTTCGCCCGTGCCTTCGATGCGAACGGCGTTGACGTCTACGGTTCGTCCTTCGCGTGGTCGGTCGACGGGCAGACGCAGACGCTTGGCTGCTGCGCCAACTCGGCCGATCCTTCCGACCTGCTCGTCTACCAGTACAACTCGTCGGGCACGGAGAGCGTTGCGGCGACCCTGGACAGCCAGAGCGCCTCGACGACGGTGCACGGCGCGCCGAGCACCACGAGCGTGTCGAGCTCCCAGGACGTCGGCTGCAGCGTCGCCCGAGGCGCGGGCGCAGGCGGATCCGCTGCTGCCTTCGGGACGTTCCTCATGGGGCTGGTCGTGCTCGCATCGCGCCGACTGCGTTCGAAGCGCGCCTGATGTAGAACCGAGTGCATGAAAGCGCGCGCCGCGGTGGCTCACGGGGCAGCCAAGCCGCTGACGATCGAGACCATCGACGTCGAGGGGCCGAAGCAGGGCGAGGTGCTCGTCGAGATCAGAGCGACGGGCGTCTGCCACACGGACGCGTACACGCTCTCGGGCAAGGACCCCGAGGGCCTCTTCCCGGCGATCCTCGGCCACGAGGGCGCGGGCGTCGTGGTCGACGTGGGGCCCGGGGTGCGCAGCGTGAAGAAGGGCGACCACGTGATCCCTCTCTACACGCCGGAGTGCCGCGAGTGCTCCTACTGCACGAGCGGCAAGACGAACCTGTGCCAGGCGATCCGCGCCACGCAGGGCAAGGGGCTCATGCCCGACTCGACGAGCCGCTTCTCGGTCGGCGGGGAGAGGCTCCTGCACTACATGGGGACGTCCACGTTCTCGAACTACACGGTGCTGCCCGAGATCGCGGTCGCGAAGATCCGCGAGGACGCGCCGTTCGACAAGGTTTGCTACATCGGCTGCGGCGTCACGACCGGCATCGGCGCGGTGATCAACACGGCCAAGGTGCGTCCCGGCGACAACGTGGTCGTCTTCGGCCTCGGCGGCATCGGCCTCAACGTCGTGCAGGGCGCGCGCATGGCCGGCGCCGCGATGATCGTCGGCGTCGACATCAACCCGCGCCGCCGGGCGCTCGCCGAGTCGTTCGGCATGACGCACTTCGCGAACCCGCGCGAGGTCGGCGGGGATCTCGTGGCGCACCTCGTCGACCTCACCAAGGGCGGGGCCGACTACAGCTTCGAGTGCATCGGCGACGTGCGCGTCATGCGGCAGGCGCTCGAGTGCTGCCACAAGGGCTGGGGAACGAGCATCATCATCGGCGTCGCCGGGGCAGGGGAGGAGATCGCGACGCGTCCCTTCCAGCTCGTGACGGGGCGCGTGTGGAAGGGCACGGCCTTCGGCGGTGCGCGCGGCCGCACCGACGTGCCGAAGATCGTCGACTGGTACATGGACGGCAAGATCCGGATCGACGAGATGATCACGCACACGATGCCGCTCGAGCGCATCAACGACGCGTTCGAGCTGATGCACCACGGCGAGTCGATCCGCAGCGTCGTGACGTTCTAGGCGTTCACGCGTCGAAGCGGCTGATCTCGAGCCCGGATCCGACCGGAACGAGGACGCTCGTCATCTTCGGCTTCGACCGGACGGCGTGCTGGTAGCGCATCACCGCTTCGTGCTCGTGGGGCGGCTCGATCATGTTGTCGCTGACGATGATCGCGCCCGGGTTGAGCTTCGGATAGAACGCCTCGAGGCAAGGCACGTAGAGCCCCTTCCACAGGTCGACGAGCACGAAGTCGATCCCCTTCGGGAGCTCCTCGATCATCTTCACGGCGTCGCCCACCTTGAAGTCGACGAAGGCGTCGAGCCCGGCCTTCTTGGACATCTCCCGCGCGTAGGCCGACTTCTTCTCCGAGAGCTCCATCGTGACGAGCCGGCCGCCGGTCGCGCGCGCCGCTTCGGCCAGCCAGATGCCGGAGTAGCCGTACGAGGTCCCAAGCTCGAGGATGCGCGGGGCCTTCAGGCTCTTGGCGAGAATGTTGATGAGCTGTCCGCTCTCGGGGCCGACGGGAAGGAGGAACTCGTCGATGACCTGCGCGAACGTGCCTGTCTCGGACGCACTGCGCATGCGCGGTCGCTCGGCCTCCATGCGCTGGTGGTACTGCTCGAGGACGCCTTGCACCGCCTGATCGAGGGACATGGCGGCGGAGCTTAGCAGTCGCGTTCGCGAGGCGCGGACCTTGCTTCACGAAGCGGTGGACGCGCCATGAAGGGATACATCACGACGAAGGATGTGCTTCTACATCCCGTGCTGATCATCCGAGCCTTCGGCTTGCGCGTGTACGGTCGGTGTCTGGCCAGCCTGGGTCTGCACCACGGCCGCGGCACGTTCCTCGAGTGCATCTGAGGCGGCCCTCGCCTCGGATGCGCCGGGAATCACGCTCTGCTCGTGCTCGTCCCAACGTACTACGCGCTCGTAGCGTGGCCGAACGGCCAGCTCGTACGCGGTGCCGATCCGCGAAGCGTTCGGCCTCGAAGTGCCGGCGCCCTAGTGACGGCGGGCACAATCGGCCCGGGCCTGAAAAAAGTCCCTCCGGACTTTTCGGTTTCTACGTCTTAAGAGGCAGGACACATCGAGAGGCCCGGAGGCCGAATCGAGCGAATCGCCCGCGGTTTCGCGGCTCTCCGGCGCGGCGAGTCGAAACAGGCACGCGGCGGACCGAAACCCGACATCGGCGGACAGGATCCCGAACCCTCGCAACTGGATCCCGACCCTGGCCGACTGGACCTGCTCCAGTGCCGACCCGACTCCGACCGTTTTCGTTCGGAAACCGACGTTCTCCGAGCCGACCCCGAACGGTTTCCGTCGGCCAAGGACGGCGTCCGACGGAAACCCGGAAGCGTCGGACGCGAACACGACGAGGTCGAGTCTGCCGAGGCCGGGGTCGAGTCCGACCAGGAGCGAGTTCGGTCCGCCGAGGACGGCGTCCGACCGAACGAGGAAGGCGTCGCGTCCGACCCGTTCGGGTTTCAATCGGACGCGTTACAGGTCGAGTCCGACGAGGTCGGGTTTCGGTCCGACGCGTGCGGGTTCCGGTCCGACGCGTGCGAGTTTTCGTCCGACGAGGTCCAGGTCCGACTGAAAAAGGCCGGGCGCCGAACGAAACAGCGCGGGGTCGAGTCCGACGACGTCGGGTTCCAGTCCGCCGCGTCAGGGCTCCAGTCCAGGGCTTCACGATTCCGACTTACCGAGTCTTTCTTGCGCTTCGAAACTGCAGTTTTATCGAACAGATGAGCGCTGAATTCACCTTGGCTACTTCAAGCACGAAACCACGCAGGCCTGCGCGCGGCGTCGGCGTCAGCGGGAGCCGAGAGGGACGTCGAGGGTGCCGCGGATGCCGGCGAAGAAGGAGCCGGCGAGGGGGCGACCGGAGACGGCGACCCACCTGCCGCCAGGGAGTTGCTGGGTGAGGTAGTCGTCCAGCGTTCCGCCGATGATGGGGCCGATCGCGACGGCTCGGCTCACGCGGATGTCCAGACCGACGCGGGCGCGTACGAGCTCGAGGCCGTGAGCGGCGTACGTGGCGCCGTCGCCGTAGCCGAACCACTGGCCACGCCAGCCGGTTCCGAGGGACAGCCACGGGTCGAGATGGGCGGACGAGGGCAGGAAGTGCCATGTGCCGCCCAGGCCGGCCGCCGCTTCGTAGAGGTTCCTCGGTATTGCCGGCGGCGCCTGAGCCGCCGTCATCCCGAGCTGCGCACCGTGGCCCCACACGCCGATCGCGACGTTCGAGCTCGCGCGCCATCCGAGGTCGGCTTCGAGCGCGCCGCCCTCACCGGTCGACAGGACTCGGCCGTTCGGGCCTCCCGTCGCGGCAGGGCTGAAGGACTGCGCGTAGCCGCCCGAGAGGCCCAGCTCGAACGCGTTCCCCCGCGCGCCGATCGGTGCTTGCGCCGGAACCTCCTGCGCGCGCGCCGCGGCCGAGGACATCAGGATGAGCGACGCAGCAGCGCATCCTTGGAGAGCCGCGCGCATGACGCGGACTTCGGTGCATCCCTCGTTCCCCTGTATCCTCGGCCACGCGATGTCGCGGACGACGGGAGTTGAGCCGTGCTCACGCGTCAAGAGCACCTTGCTCGTCGGATCGCTGCAGGCGCTCCGATCGCGCGGTCACGGCGAGGCGTACCTCGCGCACATCGATCCGCACGTGGTCGAGACGCTTTCGGCCGTCGGCGTCCCGCAGTGGCTGCCCATCGAGGTCGCCGAGGCTCACTACGCCGCGTGCGATGCGCTCAGTCTGACCGTCGACGAGATGATGAAGATCGGCGCGATCGTCGCCCCCACGGCGGCGTCGGGGGTGAGGGTCATCCTGCGGGCCGCGCAGACGACCGGAGCGACCCCCTGGACGGTACTCGAGCGAGCGCCGACCTACTGGGGACGCATGTACGACGGGAGCGAGCTGTCCGTCACCAAGACCGGGCCCAAGGACGCGACGATCGTCATCCGCGGCAACGCGCTCGCGCGCTACGCCTACTGGCGCACAGGGCTGCGCGGGATCATCGTGGAGCTCGCGCGAGCGCTGTCCACCACGGCCTACGCGCGGGAGAGCCCCGCGCGGGCCATGGTGCACGACGCCGTGACGTACAAGCTGTCGTGGGTGTGAGAGGAGCCCCGCTCCTAGAACTGCGGTGTCGACGCGGCGAGATTGATCTGCGACGCGGGCACCGCGGTCGCCACGACGCCGGCGAGAAGCGCCTGACCGGCGAGCGACGGGTGCTTGTTGCAGGTGCCGTCCGACAGCTTGTAGAGGAGGCCCGCCTTGCACGAGTCTCCGCCGCCGAGCGCTGTCGCCACGGCCGCGTACGTGCTGAAGCTCTTGCCGATGTACAGGTTCAGCGAGGGCACGGCTTGCGCGAGCTCCACCATCGCTTCGTCCAGGCCGTACACCGCCTGGAAGGTGGGATCGGCCGTGTTCGTGTACTGCAGCGCGTAGTACGTCATGACCACGATCTGCCCCGTGTAACCGGCGCCCTGGCGCAGCGCCCCGGCGATGTATCCGATGTTGTTGACCGCGCCTTCGATCGCCCCCGGAATGCCGGCCTCTTCGCACGCCGTCACGTCCGCGATGTAGTTCGCATCGGTGGTCGGGTCGTACTTGGCCTCGCATCCGAGCTGGACCAGCAGAATGTCGTTGGCGCCGATCTGGATCGAGACGGTCGCCGTGTTCGGGTTCTGCACGAGGTACGAGACCGCGTACTGGAGCTGCGACTCGTACGGTGACGCATAGGCCACGTGCATCGCGTCCCCGGCGATCTTCCATTGCTGGCAGCCGTTGTCGGGCGCGGCGACGTTGATGAAGCTACCGGTCGTCTCGCCTTCACACGCGGCGTTCGCGATGGGGTTCGGCGCGAACTTGCCCGCGATCGGTAGCACCTCGGGATAGCCGGTGAACGCCTTGATGTTCGTCGGGTCGTTTACCGCGTCGACGGGGTTGTATCCGAACGGCACGGAGTCCCCCAGCGCGAGGTACGGCTTTCCGGACGACAGGTCCTGTCCTTCTGTCGCGCTCGGCTCGCCACTCGACACCTGTGTCGAGCAGCCTGCGAGAGCAATGAGGACGACGGGGACGGAAATAGCTCGATGCATCGGACTCCTCCTTGGGGACGGGGAGGAGCCAATGCATGAGCCGTGCGACACCGGCTGAGCCTGAAAATTGCCGCTGCGGTCACTTGCCTACATGCGGCCCTGCGATGGTGAGCTTTCAAGACCGCAATGGGGGGGGCCGAAATGGGTGTCCATGCCCCCCATCGCGGACGATCAGTTGGATCCCATCGATTGTGAAGATTCGATGAATCTCACCAGGCCCCCGGTGGGTTGTATCCGGGCGGGTTGTACGCCGGCGCGTACGGGTTGTACCCCGGCGGGTTGTAGCCCGGAGGGTTGTACCCGCGTCCGTAACCAGGGCCGTATCCGTATCCAGGCCCCCTGCCGGGCGGGTTGTATCCAGGCGGGTTGGCCGCCGGATGATACGGGTTGTACCCAGGCGGGTTGTACCCAGGAGGATTCCCCCTCCGGTAGTCGACGTTGTCGCCACCCCTGCGGTTCCACGAGTTCGACTCGTGGGCGTTCGTGTCGTGCGGGTTCGTGTCGTGCGAGTTCGTGTCGTGAACCCCGTTGTCGCGGTTGACGATCGCGCTCTCCTCGGTCGCCGTCTTCTCGTCGGCGGGCGTTGCCTCGTCGGAGGTTCGCTCGTCACCGCCGGTCTCCGCAGCGCATCCGCACGCGAAGCTCACCAGCAACGCAGACGCAGCCCCCATCAGCATCAGCTTCGAATTCATGTGCCACCTCCTCGCCGGCACGACGGTCCGGCTCGCGCGCCGGCTTGTGCAATCGACGCTCCCCGCATCGCCTACGCGCGGCGAGCGATGGAGTGCTCGGATCAGGCGCGGTTCTCCGCGTGGCGGGACGCGACTCCGCGCGCGGCTCGGCTTCGGCGTGCTAATTCCTCGCGCAATGTCCGAGGGAATCGCTCTGTCACCGCTCGTACGCGGAACGCTCCTCGACCCGGCGGCGCGGCTGGCTCGCCTCGAGGAAGCACTGCCGCAGATCCGCTCGGCCGTCGAGGGCGAGACGGACGCGGTCGCGCTTCAGGCGACGCTCGCGTGCCTGCTCTGGGAGACGCTCGTGCAGACCAACTGGTGCGGCTTCTACCGACGGGTGGAGGAGTCCGTGCTCGCGGTCGGTCCTTACCATGGGACGATGGGTTGCCTGCGGATCGACTTCCATCGTGGCGTCTGCGGGGCGTGCGCGCGGACGCGCGAGGTGCAGCTCGTTCCGGACGTCCATGCGTTCCCCGGCCACATCGCCTGCGACGATCGCACGCGGTCCGAGCTCGTGGTGCCCGTCGTCGCGCGGGGTGAGCTGCGGGCGGTCCTGGATCTCGACTCGCCGCACCTCGACGCCTTCTCGCGCCTCGAGGCCGACGCGCTGCTGCACCTCGTGCGCGACGTCTTCGACCGGCCCGACGTCCGCTGGTGACGAGCTACCGCGTGGGCAGTCGCCCCAGCCAATCGAAGACGGCGGTCGTGAAGCCATCCGGCTGCTCCACCCACGGGAAGTGACCCGCGTCCGGCAGCACCTGCTTCTCGACCTTCGGGAGCATGGAGACGAGGCTGTCGATCGCCTCGAGCGGCCTCGGATCACGCTCGCCGGCGACGACGAGCACGGGTCGCTCGAACCCGCGCAGTCGTGTCGCCCAGTCGTCCAACGAGAGCTGGTAAAGCTCCGCCGTCAGCAAGCGGTTGCACTCGACGTTGACCTCGAAGCCGGCGTCGAGCATCCGTTGCACGCGAGGTCGACCCGAGGCCTCGTCGACGTAGTCCGTGCTCCAGCGCAGTCGGTTGCACTCGGCTTCCTCGTCGGCGCTGCGGTTCGTCGACGAATCGAGCCGTGTGTAGCGCTCCGCTTCCGGTCCCAGCCTGCGCAGCATCTCGGTCCGGTGCGACGCTCGGAACCGAGGCCACTCGCAGCCGATTCCCGAGACATAGAGGACGCCCCGCACCCGCTCCGGATGGCGAATCGCGTAGAGCAGCGCGAGGCACGCTCCCCACGAATGGCCGGCGGCCACGATACGATCGACTTCCGCGCGCACGCGGACCTCGTCGTAGTCGGCCACGAAGCGCTCGAGGGTGTAGGGCCCTCGACGGTCCGACCGCCCACCCCCGCGCTGGTCGTAACGAACGACGCGGAACCGGGGCTCGAGCAATCCCGACAGCTCGTCGAGGTAGTCCCACAGCCCCGGCCCTCCGTGCGCGAGCACCATCGGCACGCCGCCGCCTGCTTGCTCCACGTGCAGCCGGGCACCGTCGCTGGCCGTGACGAACATGGTTCCCTCACTCCTCACGTTCCACCATCGCACGCAGCCGCTCGATGGCCGAATCCCAGCGTGCCGAGATGAGGTCCAGCGATCGCCGTGCCGCCTCGAGACGCCGCGGCTCGATCTCCCAGACGCTCTCGCGCCCCTCGCGGCTGCCGCGCACCACGCCCGCGTCTTCGAGCACGCGCAGATGCTTGGTGACGGCCTGCCGCGTGACTTCCGAGCCCTCGGTGAGCTTCGCGATCGACTGAGGACCCTCGTCGCAGAGGCGCACGACGAGACGCAGGCGCGTCTCGTCGCCGAGGGCCGCGAAGACCGGAGCCGTCTCGTGGAGCGTGCGCGCCGCGCTGCTAGCTCGCATGCGCAGCCAGGTACTTCTCGATGAGACCCATCTGGCCCGTCCAGCCCTGGTCGTTCATCTGGAACGCCTTGGCGCGGCGTGAGACCGGGATGGAGTCGAATCCCGACTCGGTGATCGTGAGCTGCGTTCCGCCCGGCACGGGCTCGAGCTGGAACGTCACGAGCGTCGTGGGCTCCTTCGAGTAGTCGACGTTCGGGTCGATGGCGAACGGGTGCCAGCGGAACGAGAAGAGGGTCATCGGCTCGATGCGGTCCACGACGCAATCGAAGGGCATGCCGGCGTAGGGCTCCTGCGTCTTGGCGATCTCGGGATCGGCCTTCGTGGGGACGATCTTGCCCTTGATTGGCTTGCCGGCGACGAAGGGTCCCTCGAACTGGACGCCGAACCACTCGCCGAACCGGCTCGAGTCGCTGACGGCCTTCCACACGCGCTCGATCGGCGCCTTCAGGGTCACTCGCTTCTGGATTCGGTCGGTGTCGGTTCCCATGCGCAACCTCCTGGTTGCGCATCTTCTAACGCCGACCAGGCCGATGTGCAACCCATTGGTTGCACGACGTCGTCACTGGCAGTAGTTCCCCATGCACATCATTCCGCCCGTGCAGGCCGTCACGCACGTGTCCGTCATGATGTCGTTTCCCGAGCAACAGCCGCCGTTGCACGGGTGCTGGCCGTCGCACGCCGTGCCGCACTGGTCGTTGTGGCACGCGTTGTTCATCGGACACTGATTCTGGTTGCCCGGCCCGGCGCATCCGCACGTCTGGACGGCGCCGATCACGACGCACTGGTTGCCGAGCGGCGAATTCGTGCAGTCGACGCACGTCTCTCCCTGGCTGCCGCACGACTTGTTGCCGGAGTTGGTGCACATCCCCTTGTCGTTGCAGCACTGGTTCGCGGTGCACCCCGTGCACGTCGGTGGCGGCGGTCCGTCGGAAGTGACGTCCTCGAGCGACGGGGCGTCCTCCGAGGTGCCGTCGCCGCCCGGCTCCACGTCAGGGGTGATCGGCGCGTCGTTCGTGCTCACGTCGTCCGGCGCGTCGACCTGCGCCTCGCTCCGCGGCGCGTCGGTGCCGCCGCCGGGGCCGTCCTTCGAGATCCGCGCGTCGACCGTCGGCTTCGTGCTGCCGTCGCTGGTCGCTCCGGCCTCGCCCGAGGTATCGAGCCCGCACGAGGCCGCGGCCGCGCACACCGCGAGCGCGACCAGCGCCACCGCGGCGAAGGCGCTCGCTCTCGGTCGCATCCCAGAAAGCCTAGCAACCCTATGCACGCGGCGCCCGGCTCAGGACCTCGCGAAGGGTGGCGACGAGGTTGGCCTGTGTCACCGGCTTCTGGACCACCGTGTCGCCGGACTGCGCCTGGTACGCATATCCGGTCAGGAAGACGACCGGGACGAGAGGTGCCACCTCCGCCAGGCGGCGGCGTATCTCGGGACCGGACTGGCCGGGCATCGAGACGTCGAGCAGCACGAGATCGATGGCGGCATCTCTCGACGGATCCACCATCCGCGCGAGCGCTTCGTCCCCCGTGGCTGCCATATCCACGCGGAACCCCTCGCTCTCGAGCATGCGGCCGACGACCGGGAGGACCGCCGCATCGTCGTCGATGACCAGGATGACGGCACCGCGTGCGCGGGCATGGGGTGCGACGTTCGTCGCCGGTTCGGTGGTCACCGGAGTGACCGGGCCATGGCTGCGCGGCAGGTGCAGCGTGAACGTCGTGCCCCTGCCCGGAGCCGAGCTGCAGGTGATGAAGCCGTCGTGGTCGCGCACGATCGCCTGCGTCGTCGCCAGACCGAGGCCGGTGCCCTTGCCGGCGGCCTTCGTCGTGAAGAACGGCTCGTAGATGCGCTGGATCGTCGCCGCATCCATGCCGACGCCGTTGTCGACGACCCGGATGGTCACCCAGTCGCCCTTGCGCCCCTCCAGCTCGGGTGAGCTCGACGCGATGGTCTCGACGACGACCCGGATCGTCGGAGTGGCGATCCCGCGGTCCTCGAGCGCGTCGCGCGCGTTGATGAGCAGGTTGAGGACGGCCTGCTCGATCTGCGACGCGTCCATGTCGGCGTTGCCGGCGTCCTTGCACTGCACGTCGATCGCGATCCGCCGGTCGAACGTCGTCCGGCAGAAGCCCGTGACCCGCTCCACCAGCAGAGCGACGGGCTCCGTCCGCCGGCTCGTGGCGCGGTTGTGCGCCGCGTACGACATGAGCTGCCGCACCACGCCCGCCGCCCGCTGAGCCGCACCCTCGGCGATGCGAAGGAGCGGGACGATCTCCGGCGGCGCCGACTTCGAGGCCATCTCCAGCGTGGGCAGGATGCCCATCAGCAGGTTGTTGAAGTTGTGGGCGATGCCCGCCGTGAGCTCGCCGACGACCTCGAGCCGTTGCGTCGCGCGCTGCCGCTCCTCGCGCTCTCTTCGTTCGGTGACGTCGAACACCGCCCCGAGGACCATTTCGCCGCGATCGCTGCTGACCACGCGCGTGCGCGAGGCCAGCCAGCGCACCGCGCCGTCCGGTCGAAGGATGCGGTACTCGTGCTCCCAGTGCCCTTCGCCGCGGCCGCGGGCGATCCTCTGTCTCGTCTGCTCGCGGTCGTCGGGGTGGATGAGGGTCAGGTATTCGTCCCGGCTCTTGGGGATGTCGCCGGGCGCGCGCCCGTAGAGCGCGCACATCGTGTCTTCCCAGGTGATGACGTCCGCCGTGGGGTCCCAGGTCCAGAGCCCGATGCCCGTGGCCTCTGCGGCCATGAGCAGCTTCGTCTCGGTGGTCCGCAGCGCCTCCTGCGCCGCGTATCGCGCCGTGGCGTCGCGGACGATGGCGATGACGCCGGTGACTTCGGAGGCTCCCGGTTCGCGCAGGGGAACGTAGAGGCGGTCGTAGACCTTGCGCGTGCCGTCGGGCTCCACGAAAGGAACGCCGGCGACGGCGATGGTCTCGCCCCCGAGCGCGCGCTCGATGGCGACGTCCAGCCCGAGATCGCGCAGGTTCGGGAAAACGTCGAACGCGCGCCGGCCGAGCACCTCGGCGGCCCGCTTGCCCGTGAACCGCTCCATCGCGTGGTTCCAGAGCGTGTAGCGATTCTCGCGGTCGACGACGGCGAACCCGTCGACGCTACCCTGTACGACGGCGGCGGCGAGTGACCCGACGTGCGAGTCGAACAGGGCCGAGACGGGCGTCATCGTCACCCCTAGGGTACGACACGCCACTTCCTCATGTCGCGCGCGACGAAGGTGTAGCGCCCCGCACCCGGACGAAGTTCCGCACGGCGCGCACACCCGGGAGATTCCAGGCGTCGTCGTCGACGGCGCGCGCCGCGGCGTCGTTGGGAGCCACGCCCGAGAGCACGACCACGCCGCCCTGCACGTACACCCGCGGCACGAACGGCGTGACGCGGCCGTCGTGGAGGAACGCGTCGAGCAGCGACTGCTCGAGATCCCCGTCCGAGCGCGGCGTCCGTGGCGAGCCGCGCAGCGTCCCGTCGTCGGCGAAGGGGACGAGCTGGAGCGCCTGCACGTCCACCGCGGCGGGCGAGGCGGTCCGGGCGTCCGCTTCGGCGCGTGCGCGCTCCTGCGGGCTCGTCACCCAGCCCTCGAGTCGGACGACGCCGCGACGCGCATCGACGCGCACACGCGAGCCGTCGAGCCATGGATCCACGCTCACCGACCTGCGGACGGCGGCGGCCACGAGCGCGTCTGGACCGGTGACGTTCTGGACGACGACGTCGTCGAGGACCGAGACGAGGCCCGGGATGGCCTGGAGGTCCTCGAGGGCGGCGGTCCGGATGGCGGGGGACTCGACCTCGCCCGTCAGGAGCGCCGCTCCGTGCTCCACGTGCGCCTGGAGCCTCTGACGCGCGGTGACCGGGTCACGCCGCAGCGCGGTGCCCGCCTCGAGATCCAGGTCGTTGTCGGGCCGCGGCACGGCCGCGAGATCGATCCGGTCGACAATCGCGCGGACGCCGCGAACGAGGTGCGCGATGTCGAGCGCTCGCTGCGCCGCGAGGAGCGTCGTCACCGACCCGGTGAGCACGAGGACGCCGTGGTCGCTGGTGGCGCCGATCGCCTCCGTCCGCGTGACCGGGTCGTCCTTCAGCTCGCGCTCAGTGACCGTGACGATCCACGCGTCCGGTACGACCCCGGCGGGGTACCCGGTCACCGCGCCCCGCAGCGCGGCCGGTGACTCGAACGACGGAGGCGGCGTGACGGCACCGCCGCCCCCGCACGCCGCGGTCGACGCGAGCGCAAGCGCAACCAGGAGACGTCTCACGGTCTCCGACGAGACGCATGGCGCGTGCCCTTCACCTCTCGGGGCGAGCAGCACAACCGGGCACGAGATCGACACCGCCGAAGAACTCGGCCGCGATGGCGTCCCAGGCCGCGCGGTTCTCCGGGGGCCCGCACTTGAAGGACGGGCTCACCAGAGGGCCCCCGAGGACGACGGCGCGCTGCTCGCGGTACCAGCGGAGCGCCACCTCGGCAGCGTACTCGCGGGCGTCGTTGCCCGGCTGGAACGCGTAGTACGTCCCGCGGCGGACGATGGTGGAGGTGGGCGCGTAGGGCGCGAGGCAAGCGGTGCGAGCGCCGCACCTGTGCTCGACGGCGTCCTGGATCGCGGCGAGATGGGCCGGAGACCAGTCCCCGTGGTCGGCGTCGTCGAGGTGGAAGATCTCGTGGAAGAGCGTCTCGCGCGCGGCGTCGGCGCTGCGGTCGATGGAGCCGTTCACGTTGTAGGCGATGGCCCAGTCGTCCGCGAAGGCGTTCGGCGTCGTGTTGCCGACGCTCCGGAAGAAGCGCAGCGTCAGACCGCGCCAGCGGTAGTGGACCGTGCCATGGCTCGCCAGGGCGGCGAAGAACGCGTCGAAGTCACGCATGGCCGCCGCGACCCATTCGAGGTGCTTCCGATCGGCGCCGGTCGGCACGGCAGGCACGAGCTGGATGTGGCCGCGGTAGCCGCCGTCGAACCACTGCGCGGGGAGCACGTCGACCTCGTCGCCGTCGGCGTCGAAAAGATCCGTCGCGATCTTCTGCGCGGTGGGGTCGCTCGCGAATCTCGCCGCCACGTCCTCGCGCGTGGAGAGCAGTCCGACGGCGAGCAGAAGGGCAGCGCGCACCACGTTAGGACCATGCCATGCCGGCGATCCTTGGGGCTACCTTCGCGACGGTCTGGCCTGCACCGGGGCGAGAACCCAGGTCAGCGACATGAGCTGTGCACCGCGCGGCTTCCGGTTGCGACGAAGGAGCGCGAAGGCGCGCGCCTGCAGACGATTGAGCTCGGCCAGGTCGGAAGGGGAGACCCATCCCTTTGCACGCGCGGCGTGAAGCGCCCGGTGCGGACCCTCCGTGACGACCTCCGGATCGGCCAGTGCCGCCTCGAAGTCGCGCCTCGCGATGCGGAGCATCCCGCCGATGACCCGTGTGACGGCGCGCGCGTTCGGCGTCTTTCCCGGTTCGTAGCGCAGGCGCAGTCGCTCGGCCCGGCGCGCTCGCGTGCGATAGCGCCTTCCTTCGCCCTCGTCGGGTAGCTCCTCGAGCAGGCCTCCCTTCACCAGGATTCGCAGGTGGTAATAGAGCCCATCGCTGGGTCGACCGAGGGCTGCCGCGATGGCTGCGACGGCCGCGTTCCCCCCCAGCGCCTCGAGTGTGTCGACGATCTCCTGCCTCACCGGGGAAGCCAGCAGCTTGATCTCTACGGGCCGCTGGATGACGGCTGGGTTCCGTGCCATGGTTCGCCTCGCCGTTGAAGGATGTGCTCATTTTTCAACATCGCGATCAAGGGGTGTCTTCATGACCAGGTTGACGAGGAACGCGGCGCTCGGATGCTCTCTTCATCTGCTCGGGTGCGCGGGCTCCGGAGTCCCCGTGCCGACGGGCGCACCGGCCAACGCGCCGGCGCCGACGTCGGCCGGTGACGGGGCGTCGCTCGTCGCCCGGTTTCTCGTCGCCTCGGGCGGCGGCAGTTACTGGGACTCGGTCGACGCCATCCAGGTGGACGGGACGATCGCCGCCGGCGGCCTCTCCGGCGCCATCTCCTCCGTGAACGACACGAGGACGTGTCGCTCGGTGTCGCACTACACGCTCGGCCCGGTCCAGGGCGCCGAGGGCTACGACGGCAAGCAGGCATGGAGGCAGGACCCGGGAGGGGAAGTCGTCGCTCTCGACGCGCCGGACGCTCGCCAGAAGGCCGTCACCGCAGCGTGGATGACCTGCCTCGGCTCGCCGCACGCCGAGAAGCGCACGGTTTCGTTCTCGGCGGTGCGCGCGGCCGACGACGCGGGACGCCACTGGCAGGTGGTCGACGCCACGCCCGAGGGTGGGCGGGCCATCACCCTCTGGTTCGACGCCGAGACGGGCCTCCTGGGTCGCACCGATGAGCAGGAAGACTCCGACGTGCAGACGACGCGCATCGACGATTACCGCGACGTCGACGGGGCACGGTTGGCGTTCCACCAGATCACCGATCGCACCGATTCGAGAGGCCAAACCGACCCTCGCGATCGCGTGGAAGTGAAGGTGGCGCACATCGCGCCCCTGGCGATGCCCGACGCTCAGGCGTTCGCGATGCCTGCCATGACGGCGACCGCGCGCATCGTCGACGGCTCGGGCGTGACGCAGGTCCCCTTCGACCTGCTGAACAACCACATCTATGCCGACGTCACGATCGACGGAACGCGCCTGCGGGTCCTCGTCGACACCGGGGGCGCGAACGTGCTCACGCCGTCCGCAGCTGCGCGCCTCGGAGCGAAGATCGAAGGCAAGCTGGCGGGAAGGGGAGTCGGCGAGCAGCAGGTCGACGTCGGCCTCTCGCACGTGGGGGAGGTCCGACTGGGCGGCGCGGCCCTCTCCAGGCCGGTCTTCTACGTGATGGACCTCGGCGATCTGGCGCCCGTCGAAGGAGCGCAGTCGGACGGGCTGGTCGGATTCGAGATGTTCCGCCGCTTCCGCGTGACCGTCGACTACGAGAAGCGCGTGCTCACCCTGACCGATCCCGCGAAGTTCCAGCCGCCTGCCGGGGCCCAGGTCGTGCCATTCGAGCTGGCCGATCGCATTCCGATCGTCGAGGCGAAGCTCGACGGCATGCCGGTGCGACTGAGCGTCGATACCGGATCGCGCGCCTCTCTCACGATGAATTCCCCCTTCGTCAAACAGAACGATCTGGTGTCGCGCTACGGCGCCACCACCGAAACGGTGACCGGGTGGGGCGTCGGCGGCCCCGAGCGCGGGCGACCTGCGCGCGCCGGCACCTTGCTCCTTGGCGACGTCGCGGTTCGCGACGTGGTCGTCGATCTCTTCACCGGGCAGAAGGGAGCGGACGCCAATCCGGATCTCTCCGGCAACCTGGGCGCCGGCGTCCTCCGCCGGTTCACGGTGAGCTTCGACTACGACGCACGCAAGATGTATCTCGTGCCCAATGCCGACTTCTCGAAGCCCGATCTCTACGATCGGAGCGGCATGTGGGTCATCGCCGATGGCGACGCGTTGAAGGTCGTGGCGGTGACACCGGGCGGTCCTGCCGAGAAGGCGGGCCTGCACGAGGGCGACCGCATCGCGAAGCTCGGGGGAGAGGGGATCGCGCGTCGCTCTCTCGCCGAGTGGCGCGTGCGTCTGCGCGAGCTACCCGCGGGCAAGCATCTCGCCGTCACGCTGAGCGGCGCCGGGGCAGGGAAGACCGTCGACCTGGTCCTCGCGGACCTCATTCCCGCGCATCGGTAGTCCGCGTCTTGACCGTGGTCGCCGCGCGAGGTTTGCTGGCCGGGATGACCCATCGCGAGTTTCTCGTATGGCTCCAGCCTCGGCTGGAGCGCGCGTCCGCCACGGGCCTCGGGAGCGAGGGCGTGAGTGAAGTCCTGCAGGAGCTCGGCAAGATGCAGGCGGCCGGTGCGTTGCAACCGTTCGCGAGCAGGCTGCACAACCTCCTGCGCCAGCAATCGACGTTGGACGCGAACGCGGTTGCCGGGCTCGTGAGCGAGGTCCGCGCCGAGCTGGTCCCAGCCCGCGAGCGGACCGTGGTGCTGACGGCGCCCCCGGGAAGCGACGACGACTGAGAGCCGTATCTACGCGGAACCGCCGACCGACGAACTGATGAACACGGCGATCCGATCGATGGCGGCGCGTGCGTCCGACGACACGGTGGCGAGCAGGTGACCCACGTGGATCATGCCCGGCACGACGTCGAGGGTGACCGGGACGCCGGCGTTCCTGGCCTTCTCCGCGAAACGCACGCCTTGATCGAGGAGCATCTCGGCGCCTCCGGCCTGGACGAGGAGAGGCGGGAGACCGCGAAGGTCGGCCAGTGCCGGTGACGCGAGCAGGGTCGTGGGGTCGCGATCGCCCAGGTAGTAGCGAACGCGGTTCGGCACGTCTTCCGGCTCGCACCAGTCGAAGGGCGCGTTCGTTTCGAGCGATCCCCCGCGCGCCGACAGATCGACCCATGGAGACAGGAGCGCCGCCGCCGCGGGCAAGGGTTCCTTCGCGTCACGAAGGCGGAGCATGAGCGCTGCCGCGAGGCCTCCGCCCGCCGACTCGCCGACGATCACCGTGCGAGACGGCTTCACACCCGACGCCAAGAGCCAGCGCCAGGCGGCGAGCGCGTCGTCGATGGCGGCGGGGAAGGGATGCTCGGGCGCCAGGCGATAGTCGAGCGACAGCAGGCGCGCGCTCCCCACCGCCAGCACGAGACGAGCCAGCCACTCGTGGAAGTTGCGCGGCGATGCGCTCGAGTACCAGCCGCCGTGCAGATGAAGCACCACCGGTGCCCCCTCCGCTCCGTCTCGCGGCAGCACCCATTCGGCGGGCACGCCTCCGGCCGAGGTCTCCTCGAAGCGGACTCGCTTCACGATCGGGTGCGGCGGCGACACCCGCGCCCACTCGCGTCCCTGCTCGGAGGGCGGCACCTTGTTGATCCGCACTGCGCTCGTCTTCAGGGCGTCCGCGAAGATCTCGAAGGTGAGCGTCCAACCCGGATGCAGCGGGCCTCGACGGAGCCGCCTGGGAACGACGCGCGCCCCCGAGACGGCGAGGCCCGAGAGCACGCTCCACATCGCCATCAGACGGCCTCGTGACAGACGGCCTCGATCCTGTAGCCGTCGAGGTCGCGCACGAACGCTGCGTAATAGCCCGGCCCGTAAGGCGGCCTGAGTCCGGGCGCGCCCTCGTCGATGCCTCCCGCGCGCAGGGCGGCCGCGTGGAACGCGTCCACCGCCTCGCGATTGGGAGCGTTGAAGGCGATGTGGCAGCCGACACCCGGGGCTCTCGCCTCCGCGCCGGACGCGATGATCGCGAACTGCTCGTCCTTGTCACCCGGCCTGCCGTAGCCGATGGCGCGCTTCGAGAAGAGCCGCACGTATCCCATCGGAGCGAGGACCGCGTCGTAGAACGACCCTGCGCGCTCGAGATCGGAGACGCCTATGGAGAGATGGTCGAGTATCATCACGGGCGCTCTTTCTAGCGCGGCCCGAACGGCAAGAGCATGGGAACGCGCTTGCGGTACGCGTCGTACGTCTCGGCGCCGAGCTCGGCGCGCAGCCATTGCTCTTCGAGGCGCGCCTTCATCCACAAGCCCAGCGTGATTCCGAGGGCGCCCGCGATGCCGAGGGCCGTCCCTTTGGCCGCCATCGTCGCGTACGCCGCGAGAAGGATGCCGGTGTAGATGGGATGGCGCACGATGCCATACGGCCCCGTGTCGACCAGGTGGTGGTCTGCTTTTCGCGTGATCCGGCCGGACCACAGGCGCCCGAGATGGATGCGCGCCCACCAGCAGAACGCGAAACCGGCGACCATGAGCGCGACGCAGGTCCACGCTGCCACTCGGTTCACGTGCCAGATGCGCAAGACACCCTCGTAGCGATGCGCGGGCACTGCGAGCAGCAGCACCCCGAGGGTGAGCACGACGCGGTAGCCGATCTCGCGCCGCATGCCGGCTCTCTTTTGCGGCGCGCTGCTCCATCCAGCCGCCAGGAGCCACGACAGGGCCCAGGCGATCCACAGGCCGACGATGATCCGCGCAATCACCGGTGCTCCTTCTCGACGCGTTTCTCACGGCGCACGTGAGCCGCCTCCACGGCGAGCTGTATCCGCTTGGCGCGCGTCGTCTCGTGCACGGCCTTCTCGATCCAGTGGATGATGTGCTCGCGCTTTCCCGGGGGCAGCGACTCCCAGTCGGCCAGGACCTCCTCCTCGCGCAGGGCGAGCGAGAGATCCTCGGGGACCGGCACCTCGCGCGGACCGAAGTCCGGCTGGACGACGACGCGAACGCGGTCGCCCGGCGCCGTGCGCGCGGCGCGGCGCGTCTCGGCGTTGACGGTCACGAAGTGCCTGCCCCCGCCGCGCGGCATGAGCGTTCCCCGGAACTCGCCCGCACGCCCGTAGCGAACGATCGCCGGCACGCGCCCCCGCACGCCGATGGCTCTGCTGACGCGCTCCGGGACGACCACGAAGTAGTCCCGATCGACGCACACCAGCTCGGTCGTGAAGGCGTACCTGCTCACCGACGGCCTCCGACGGGCCGAGGAGAGGACAGTCGGCGCCGACCGTCAAGAAGGCGGGGAGGGGTTCAGTGAGAGGCGGCGCGTAGCTCGGCGAAACGCTCGTCCGTGAGGTTGGCCACGCGGAGGGCGTCGGCCAGAGCAGCCTCCGGCAGCCAGTGAGCGGCGGGTATGAAGAGCAGTCGCCTGCGGATCACCATGAAGAGACCGTGGCCGTGTTCCGCCAGCACGCGTCCGCCCACCTTCAGGAGGACGGTCACGAGCTGTTCGCTGGTCGTGGGGGGGAGCTTGGTCGAGGCGGCGTGCCTCAGACGTGGCGCATTTGCTCGTCTCGCAGTCATCCTGGCGCGCGACTGTGTGGGGCTAGTCGCGGCCGGAAGCGTCGGAGGTCGTGTCGACATGATGGTCCCGCCACGCCTTCACGGCGCGTGCCTGAGCTACGAAATCTCGGAGGATTCCGCGGCGGATGTAAGCACCGAGCCAGCGAGCCAGCGAGCGAGCGAGCGAGCGAGCGCGTGCGCGGCGGGGAATCTCCGGGCCCGGCAGCCTGCTGAGATCCGGAAAGCATGAGACGCGCTTCCTTCGCCGCGGCGGCGGCGATTGCCGGCGTCCTCTCGGCGCCGGGGTCTGCTCGCGCGCAGCAGGACGCGCCCGCCGCCATCGACGGTTCCATCGAGCACGCGCCGCGCCGGCCCGACGAGATGGTGACGCTGTCGCTCCAGAACGCGGAGCTGGCCGACCTGGTGCGCGTGATGAGCGAGATGACCGGCAAGCGGTTCCTCGTCGCTGCGGCGCCCAAGTCCTTCCAGGCGACCATCGTGTCGCCGCAGAAGGTCACCGTCTCCGAGGCTTACCAGGCGTTTCTCGCGGTCCTCGCGGCGAACCATCTGACGGTGGTGCCCCGCGGGCGCTTCTACAAGATCGTGGACGCGCAGGACGCGGTGCACGAGGCGCCCGTGGCCTCCGCGCGGGACGCGACGCCCGAGGAGCGCTACGTCACCTACGTTCATCGAGTCGGCCACATCTCCGCCGAGGAGGTGGCGTCGAGCGTGCTCTCGAAGCTCGCATCGCACGACGGTGCCGTCATCCCGTACGGAAGCGTGCTGCTGCTGACCGACACGGGGGCCAACGTGCAGCGGATGCTGCGGGTGCTGGACGAGATCGACGTGGCGCAGGCCGAGGACCAAGTGTGGCTCGAGCCGCTGCAGTACGTGCCCGCGGCGGATGTGAAGAAGGAGCTCGACGAGCTGCTCGACCTCGGACCCAAGGGCGACAAGGCCGGCAAGGGAGCGGCGCCGGGAGGCGCCTCGCGCGTGACGAAGATCGTCGCCCTCGACCGGCCCAATGCGCTGCTCGTGGTCGGGTCGCCCGCGGGATACGAGCGGCTCCTCGAGCTGGTGCGGTCGGTCGACGTCGCGGTCCCGGTCGAGGGGCAGATGCACGTCGTGATGCTCGAGCATGCCGACGCGAAGAAGATCGTCGGGCCCATCAACGAGGCGCTCAGCGCGGCAGGAGGAGGAAGCGGCGGGAGCGCGGGCGCGGCGGGAAGCCCGACCCCCGCGACGAGCAAGGTGCTCGAGGCGCCGGTGAAGGTGAGCGCGGAGGAGACCAACAACGCGCTCATCGTGACGGCGAGCGCGCACGACTTCGCCGCGGTGCGCGAGGTGATCCGGCGTCTCGATCAGCCGCGTCGTCAGGTCTACATCGAGGCGATCGTCCTCGATCTCAGCGTCCAGCGCTCGACCAACATCGATACGGCGTTCCACGGGTTCGACTCGCTGGGCGGCGGCGCGCTCGGCTACGGCGGCTCCAATCCGATGAAGTCGCTGCTGCTGCCGACCGACACGACGTCGCTGCAGGCGCTCGTGCTCGGCGTTCGCGGGCCGGACGTGCCGGTTCCGAGCTTTCTCCAGAGCACGCTCGGGACGACGTCGATCCCCGGGATCGGATTCTTCCTCGACGCGTACGCGACGACGGCGGACACGGACATCCTGTCGACGCCGCACATCCTCGCGACCGACAACACGCCCGCGGAGCTGCACGTGCAGCTCAACACGTCGCTCCAGCGCAACGCGCCGTCGTACGGCGTGCCTTCTTCCGGTGCGGCGGGGTCCACGGCGGCTGCGTCGGCCTTCGCCATGTACTCGGCTCCCGCATCGGCGAACTACGGGAAGATCGGGCCGCAGATCAAGGTCACACCGCACATCGACGAGTCGGACGAGGTGCGCCTCGACGTGACCGAGACCATCTCGGACATCGGCGCGACGCACGGGACGCTGGGCACCGTGGACTTCACCGAGCGCGGGGCCCAGACGACGCTCACGGTGAAGGACGGGCACACCGCGGTCATCGGGGGCCTCGTCCGCGACCGCGTCTTGCACTCTGCGACGAAGATTCCGCTGCTGGGGGACATCCCCGTCATCGGCGCCCTCTTTCGCTCGACCCTCGACACGACCGAGAAGGGGAACCTCGTCCTGGTGCTCACGCCGCACATCATCCGCAGCGAGGAGGACATGCGCCGCATCTTCGAGCAGCGCATGCAGGAGCGGCAGGAGTTCCTGGATCACTACTTCGCCTTCCGCGACGGGCCTCCCGTGGGCTTCGCGCCCGAGCGGGGGCACGGACTGCTCGGCGAGCTGCGCACGCAATACGCCGACGTCGCCGCACGGAGGCGCCTGGAGGCTCCGGCGCTGGGCAGCGCCGTGGCCGCTCACGAGCCGCACGAGGCGATGAGCATGCCGAACGGTCACGCCGAGCTGCAGGCGCAGCCGGCGAAGCTCGACGTCACTCCGCCGGCGCGGACGATCGAGCACGTCGAGAAGTGAGCCGGTGAGGCGGGGAAGAGACGTGCGCCTATCCGTAAAGGACTAGTTTCACCGGCACATGAGGACCGGGCGCATCGCCGCTGCAGTCGCTTGCCTCGCTTCCGCGTGCGCCGGCTTCACCATGGCCGCGTGCGGTGGGGGCGGCGCGAGCAACACTTCCGGTGAAACGGGTCAGGACGCATCGGGAGGGAGCAGCAGTTCGGGCAGCGGCTCCGGCGGGACCACGAGCTCCAGCTCGAGCGGCTCCGGTGGGAGCAGCGGCGGGAGCTCGGGCGGGGGCGAAGCGGGCATCGTCGACGCCGGCGTCGTGGACGCACCCATCGCCACCGGCGACGCGAGCTCCGGCTGCGGCACCGCGGCGACCGCCGGGATGCACGACGTGACCATCCAGTCCGGGGGCATGGCGCGCACCTTCCACGTGTACGT
>Ga0335069_10000855_pt1 | contig 48874 bp, 44 predicted proteins | sample Lox_Sample_11_FD_206714 | JGI IMG/M metagenome (GOLD analysis project Ga0335069, IMG submission 206714) | Soil microbial communities from Loxahatchee National Wildlife Refuge, Florida, United States - Lox_Sample_1.1 | ecosystem: Environmental > Terrestrial > Soil > Wetlands | place: USA... | reverse complement strand
TCGACTTCAACCATCCACGGAAGGTTCATCACCGGGATTTCGATTGCACCGTGAATGCGGTACGAGAACCCGCCGATGTTGTTGTTGCTGCTGCTGCCCGGTACGAACTCGTTGTACACCTTCGGTGAGATGATGTAGTCACCGGCGACGTAGAAGTCGTAGTAGGGCGGCGGAGTGGGAGTCGGCGTTGGGGCCGGCGGCGGCGGCGGCGGAGGGGCCGGCGGCGGCGGAGCCGGTGTCGCCGGGATATAGCGCACGACCACGAGACGCTTGTCGGCGACCCATAGCACGTAGGCGCCCATGCCTTCCGAGATCACGCGGACCGGAACGAGAACGGTGCCTTGATAGATCTCGGGCGGCACGTCCAGCGGACGCGACTCACCGTTGATGACCACTTCCGGCTTACCGACGATCACCTTGACCTCGGCGCCTGGTTTGCTGACCGTCACGGTCTTGGTGCCGCCGTCGTACGAGACGGTTGCGCCCATTTGCTCGAACATCGAACGAAGCGGGATGAGGAGCGTGCCGTTCTTCACGAGAGCGGCCAGCACACGACCCTGCTTCAGGATGTCGGGCTTCGAGTAGACGTGATGGTCGTTATAGAGAATCGGATACTGTCCCGACGGCGGGGACCCGAAGTTCGCCGGCGGAGCAGCCATCGCACCCTGGTCCTGCGCGATCGCTTTGGTTCCAATGTTGCCATGCGACGCTCCGGGCTGGGCTGCGACCGCGTTGAATCCAAGACCGGCCGCCATGAGCGCGGTCAGGATTCCAGTGCTCAGTCGCTTCAATCTGTCCTCCTAGCTAGTTAATTGAGACTTAAGGCCTTACCGTCCTGACCCCCGTGGGGCTGCTCCAGGTGACCTTTGACGTCCCCTTTTCGGGGACGGGCGATTGCCTCCCCTGCAGTGGGAGCCTGCTCAGGCAAGCTTTTCGCGCAGCTTTGCCAGGAATTTGGCCTTTTCGATGACGTACCGCTCGTGGGTCCCCTCGGCCACCTCTTCCTGTTCGTCGAAGACGTGGACGGCGAAGCTCACGCGGGGTCCGTCGAGCATGACGACTTCAACTTCGGTGCGCACGATAAAGCCGACGGGCACGGGCTTTTTGTGCTCGAGATCGACGTGCGTGCCAAGGGTAACCTGGCCGGCCCGCAAGAGCGGCTCGACGCAATGGATCGCGGCGCTCTCAACCAATTGAACGAGCATCGAGGTGGAGAGCACGTCGACGCCCTTGTTCCCGGCCTTCTCGGCTGTCATCCACTCCTCGACGCGGCTCTGAAGGCTGTACGAGCGGCCGATGTCGAGTTTCGCGCTCATGCCCCCGGGAGATACGCCTTGCAGCCGATTACCTCATGCCGCGGTTGTGGGAGTCTGTGAGCCAGGCGCCCACCGCGTTTGCTTTGAATCAAAGGCCCCTGGGCGCCGTATATGAGACCATGAAGGACCGTTTCTTTAGGAAAGAGATGCTCAGGATGACAGCCCTCCCCGTTCCTTTGAAGGCGGCGCTCTTGGCGGTCGCGGCTGCCGCGGCGCTGCCCCTTGCGGGCTGCGGCAAGAAGCCGCCCCAGGGCCCCCCGCCGCTGACCGTCGACGCCGCCGCCGCATCGCGGCAGAATATCGCCACCTACCTCACCCTCGACGGGCAGATCGCCCCCCTCGAGCAGTCCACGCTCGCCTTCCAGCAGAGCGGCACGATTCTGAAGATCAACGTCAATATCGGCGATATGGTCCATAAGGGCCAGTTGCTGGCGACGATCGATCCGCGGACGCTCGAGGCGCAGCTCGCGCAGGCGCGAGCGCAGGCCTCGCAGTTCTCGGCGGCCGCGCAAGGTTCTGTCGTCGGATACCCCGTCCAGGTGCAGACCAACAACGCCGCGGTCCAGACCGCGAAGGCGTCGCTCGACAACGCGAAGCTCGTCTACGATCAGAACCAGCAGCTCTACAAACAGGGCTACGTCTCGGAGACGACGCTCCAGCAGTCGCAAGCGAATTACGTTCAGGCGCAGCAGACCTACAATAACTCCGTCGTCGGCCTGCGAAACAACGCCGTCAGCGCGGAGAACGTGAAGTCGCAGCAGGCGCAGGCCGCAGCGGCCAGCGCGCAAGCGCAGTTGCTCAGCACGCAGCTCTCGCAGACGTTCCTCTACGCGCCGTACGACGCGGTCGTCGCAAACCGGCTCGTCGATCCCGGCGCGTACGCGTCGCCGTCGCAGCCGGTGCTGCAGGTCGCGCGCGTCGACCAAGTGTGGATTAACGTCAACGTTCCCGACGAGGATCTCGCGTACGTCCATCCCGGAATCTCGGTCGCGTTCGCCTCGACCTCGTTGCCCGGCCGGAAGTTCAGCGGCCCCGTGCAGACCGTGAACCTTGTTCCGACCGCGGGTACGCTCTCGTACCTTGCGCGGCTCCAACTGCGCAACCCCGGCTACGTCCTGCGGGGCGGCATGCTCGTGACGGTAACCGTCACAAAGGCAAGGGCCGTCGGCGCGATCGTCGTGCCGCGAAGCGCGGTCGCGCAGACGCCGGCCGGCAGCATCGTCTACGTCGTCGCCGATAACAAAGCGCAAGCGGTTCCGGTGCGCGTCGGCGTGCAGACCGACACGATGTCGCAGGTCATCAGTCCGAAGGTGCAGCCCGGCACGATGGTCATCACGACCCGGCCCGATGCGCTCAAGGATGGGAGCGTCGTCGCCGTGAGCGGCGGCGCCGCGTCGCAGGCGGGTTCGGTGCATTGAGGATGAAGGCACAAAGGCTCCCCGCGCGCGCGCTCGTCGTGGCGCTCGCGCTGGGCGGACTCGTCACCGGCATCGCGCCGGCGCAGACGGCTACGAACCAGGACGCGTCGCCGTTGCGCGGCATCGAGATGCCCTCACCGCAACCGCAACCGACGATCAGCGGCACGCCGCTGCCCTATCCGGCATACGGCGCGCCCGCACCCGACGTTGCGGCGCTCAAGGCGAAGAAGGGCGTGCCCCAGTCGATCTCCTTGGCAGATGCGGTGCGCATCGGCGTCGCGCTCTCACCGACGTTCGCCCTCGAGAACGCACAGTGGGCGGCGATTCACGCGCGATACACGTCGTCGGTGCAAGCCTACTATCCGACCGTGAGCGGCAACGGCCAGGCCGGCAAGAATTACACGAACGGAACGTCGTCGTCGGTCAGCAGCCCGACGCCGCCGCCCGCGGTTCCCAACCCGGCGCCGACGAAGCCGTCGTTCGGGACCTACAGCCAGAGCACGATCACGACCGAATCGGCGACGATCTCGATCACGCAGCTGATCTACGACGGCGGCCGGACGATCGCGAACATTCGATCGGCGAAGGCAGCCGACGTCGCCGGACGCGCGACGCTGCTGCGTCAGTTGCAGACGCTCGCGCTCAACGTCGCCAACGCGTACTACGCGGTATTGGAAGACAACGCCACCGTCACCGCGGACGCGCAGCTCGTGCACGAATTCGAGGTGAACGAAGCCTCGGTCGCGGCGCAGATCCGCAACGGCGCCGCCGCACGTTCCGACATCGCCGCGGCACAGTTTCAGACCGCGCAGGCGCGCGGCAATCTCGTAACCGCGCAGGGCGCGGCGATCGGAGCGCAAGCCACCTTTGCGACGACGCTCGGCCTCGACGCCGACGCGCAGGTCGTTCCGAAGCAGATCACCGCGCAGCCGGCCGCGCCGAATCCAACCTACACCGCATCGCTGAAGCGGGCGATGATCATGCGCCCCGATTACATCTCGGCCGAGTACAACGTCGACTCCGCGAAGGAGAACCTGCGCTACGCGAAGTTGGCGCGATTCCCCATCCTCGCCGCCGGCGCGAGCGACGGCGTCAGCCGAACGTTTCTCGACTGCATCACGACGGCCACCAGCTCGGTCTGTCCGGGGCAGGCTGCGTGGTCGAACGACAAGGCGATCGGCCTCAGCTTAACCGTGCCGATCTACGATTCGGGCGAGACGAACTACAACGTCGCGGTGGCCGCATCGCAACTCGATCAGGCGTACGCGACGCTGAACTCGACGAAGCTCACCGTGGAATCCGACGTTCGTTCGGCGCTCGCGACGCTGATCTCGGCGCGCGCCTCGCTCGTGCAGGCCCGTTCGGAGTTGACCGCCGCCCAGGTCTCGCTCGACGCGACGCAGGCGCAATACAAAGTCGGCGCGACGACGATTCTCAACGTCGTGACCGCCGAGGCGAATCTGACGACCGCGCAATCGTCGTACATCACCGCGCTCTACGGCGTGCGAACGGCCGAACAGAACTATCTCTACGCCACCGGAATTAGCGACGTCCAAATCTAGTGAGGCGGGAGTCTCCGGCGTACCGGCGACGATCTCCGACCCGATCAACTCGGCGATCTTGGCGATCTCCGAGGACCGTCTCTCCGGATTTCAAGTAGACCCGTTCGGCGAAATAGCCGCCCGCAGCGGCGTCTCGGTCGAGACGGTGCTCGAACGCGTCGCCGCGATGCTGCGCGCGGGCACGATCCGCCGCGTCCGCCAGACGCTGCTCGCGACGAGCTTGGCCAACGGCGCGCTCTGCGCGTGGGAGGTCGATCCCGAGCGGCTCGACGCCGCCTTCGACTACATGGTTCGCGAGGATCCGTTCTCGGGTCACGTCGTGATCCGCACGACCGATGCGGTCTCCGCCGGGAGCACCTATCGCCTCTGGACGACGTTGAAAGTGCCGCAGGGATTCTCGATACGCAAACACGCGCAGTGGCTCGGCGAGCGCGTCGGCGCGCGGCGCTTTCGATTGATGCCTGCTAAGATGCTCTTCACGCTCGGCGTCGGGCACGTACGCCGTCGAGGCCTGCAGCCCGGCGCCCGCGCCGACGAGCCGGCGCGGCCGCTGCAGACGACGCTCGTCGAACTCTCGGACCTCGAGTGGCGCGTGCTCGTCGCGCTCAAGCGCGAGTTCGCGCTCGACGAGATCGTCCGCAATCTCTGGGAGGCCCGCGCTCGCGAAGCCGGCCTCGATCTCGACGCGTTCGTTGAGGTTGCGAGCGCCCTGCAGCGCCGCGGCGTCATCGGCCGCTTCTCGACCTTCCTCGAGCACGTGAAGGCGACGGCCGGCGACGAACGCGCGACGCGCTACAACGCGCTCTTCCATTGGGCGGTCCCGCCGGGGCGTGAGATCGAGGCGGGCTGTGAGGTCGGCCGTCACTACGTCATCACGCACGCCTATTGGCGCGAGGGAGGTCCCGAGTTTCACGACGTCAACGTCATGGCCGTGGCCCACGGAATGGAGAAACAGGCGGTGCTCGCGCATAAAGCGGCGATCGACGCCCACCTGCGGGAAGCCGGCATCGAGTTTGCGTACACCAACGTCTTTTGGGGCGGCCGCAGCGAGATCAAGCCGTCGGAGATTGCGCCGGAGGCCTATCGCGAGTTCTGTGCGGCTCGCGGTATCGATCCGGAAACGATGCGCGCCGATGAGGGCGAGGAAGGAGCGTCTGCTTGAGCGCTGGATGGGCGCGCGTTGCCGCCGTGCTGGCACTGGGTGCCGTCGCCGCCGGCTGCACGAAGGTCTCCACCGGAAACGCTCCCGCGGGGACGCGCCATCCGTGGACGATCCCCGGCGTCCTGCGCTTCTCCGAGTTTGCGGATCCGAAGAACCTCAACCCGATGCTCGCTTCGGCAAGCCCGACCCTCGACATCGCGATGTTCGCCTATTCGTGGACGGTGCGCTACGACGACAAGGGCCGGCCGGTCCCCGACGCGCTCTCGGAGATCCCGACCGTCGCGAACGGCGACGTCAGCAAAGACGGCCGTACGCTGATCTACAAGCTGCGCAAGAACATGAAGTGGCAAGACGGCCCGCCGGTCACGTGCAACGATCTCAAGTTCACCTGGCAGGCCGTGATGAACAAGCACAACAACGTCATCACGACCGATGGCTTTAAAGACATCGGCAGCATCGATTGCTCGAACCCCTACGTCGCCGTCATCCACATGAAGAAACTCTACGCGCCGTTCTTGCAGCAGCTCTGGAGCGTCAACGGCAACGCGCCGATCCTGCCCGAGCACATCTTAGCGAAGTACAACGACGACAAAGGCTCGTTCAACACCGCACCGTACAACGCGCTGCCGGTCGGCAGCGGCGCGTTCAAGATCGTCGAGTGGAACCGCGGCCAGGACGTGAAGCTCGTCGCCAATCCCGACTTCTATCTCGGCGCGCCGAAGCTCAAGGAAGTGATCTATAAGATCCTGCCCGACGAGAATACGGTCATAACGCAGTTGCAGACCCACGAGGTGGACATGCTCGCGCTGGGCAGCGGCCTCAAGTGGCCGATCTATCAGCAGATCGCCGCCGATCCGCGCAACGGGCTCACGGCCCTCCGCGTCGACGCCTTCTCGTGGTCGCACGTCGACTTTAACCTCAAGCACCCGATCGTCAACGACGTGCAGGTGCGCCGTGCGCTGGCCTACGCGACCGACAAGAACGAGATCATCGCGAAGATCCTCCACGGATCCGGGATCCCGGCGAACACCGACCAGCAGCCGCACTTCTCGTGGGCCTATACCGACGACGTCGCGCACTATCCGTTCGACCCGGCAAAGGCGCGAGCGCTCCTCGACGCGGACGGCTGGAATGTCGGGCCCGGCGGGATTCGCGTAAAGGACGGTCAGCGGCTGGAGTTCGTCATGAGCACGCAGACCGAGTCCAACGTCGGGAAGGAGAACGAGACGGTTCTACAGCGCCAGTGGCGCGACGTGGGCGTCCAGGCCGACATCAAGAACTATCCGACCGACCAATTCTTCGACAACTCGACAAACGGCGTTCTGCAGGGAGGGCACTACGACGTCGCGCTCTTCAGTTGGATCGGCGCCGCCGATCCCGACGACAGCCCGATCTACTCCGGCGACAACCTGGCACCGAAAGGCCAGAACGCGATGTTCTGGAACAACCGCGTCGCGACCGACGCGATGAACGACGCCCTCAAAACGATCGATCAAAAGCGCCGAAAGCACGATTACGTCGTCGTGCAGCAACAGCTCGCACTCGACATGCCGACGATCATCCTCTACTTCAACCGCTTTCCGTTCGTTTACAATACCGATCTCAAAGGCTTTAAACCCTCGCCCGTGATCTCGGCGTTCTGGGATCCTTGGGATTACTCGATCTAAGGAGCTCCGCAACGATGAAGCAACGTCTTTACACCATCGCGCTCTGTGCCGCCGCGCTCGCGGGCCTGGCCGCATGCACGAAGACCGGGGGCGCGAGCGGCGCCGGCGGCCGCGCGAACGCCTGGACGCAGCCGCACGTGCTGCGCTTCGCCGACGCGGGCGACGTGAACACGCTCAACCCCCACCTCGGCCAGGTTCTGGACATCGGCTACCTCTCGTCGATGACGATGGCGTATCTGATCAAATGGGACGAGCACAACAACCCCTATCCGGAGCTCGCCACGGAGGTGCCGGATACGACGAACGGCGGCGTCAGCAAAGATGGGCTGACGATTACCTACCATATTCGCAAGGGCGTGCGCTGGTCGGACGGCGCTCCGTTCGATGCCGACGACGTCGTCTTCTCGACCAAAGTCGTTCTCAACCCCGCGAACAACGAGGTCGGGCGTCTCGGCTGGGATCAGATCACGAGCATAGACGAGCCCGACAAATACACGGTCGTCTACCATCTCCGCAAGCCCTACTCGCCGTTCATCGAGACGTTCTTCTCGACCGCGGGCGCGAACCCGTGCATCCTTCCCAAGCATTTGCTGGCGCAATATCCGAACATCAACCACGTTGCGTACAATTCGCTTCCAATCGGCATCGGGCCGTTTAAGTATCTGCGCTGGGAGCGCGCGCAGGACATCGTGCTCGTGCCCAATCCGCTCTACTGGCGCGGCCAGCCGAAACTCAAGAAGATCGTCTACAAGATCATCCCGGATCGCGACACCGTGCTCGCCCAGCTCGAGGCCAAAGAGATCGATATGTGGACTCTCGTACCCGGCGCGTATCTCGCCCGGGTGCAAGCTATCCCGGGGATCTCGATCCTCCGTCAACCGAGCTATTTGTTCAACCATCTCGATTTCGAAACGGGACGGCCGGCCCTGCGCGATCCGATCGTGCGGCAGGCGCTCCGCCTCGCGCTCGATCGTCAGACGATCATCAACAAGATCGGGCGCGGCGTCGGCATCCTCCAAGAAGTGACGACGCCGAAGAACGCGCCGTACTACGTGTCGTCGATCCCGGTCACGCCGTTCGACATCGCGCGCGCCAACGCGCTCCTCGACAAGGACGGATGGACGCGCGGCGCCGACGGCATTCGGCAGAAGAACGGCGTGAGGCTGCTGCTCGACTTCGCGACCGTCGCGGGCTCGCAGGACGTCGACGAGCAGATCGAGCTGATCCGTTCGTGGTGGAAGGAGATTGGCGTCGATCTCACCGTGCGTCATTACCCACCGGCGATGTTTTTCGCGCCGCTCGAGCAGGGCGGCATCGTCTACTCGACGCGCTGGGACGTCATCGCGTTTGCGTGGGTGAACGACGCGATCGGGGACATGTCTCCGCTCTACTCCTGCCGCTCGCTGCCGCCCAACGGTCAGAACGACGTGCGCTGGTGCAATCCTCGCGCGCAGGCGGCGATGGATGCGCTCTTCACGCACTACGAACAGCAGCAGCGCAACAAGGACATGCTGGTGGTCCAGCAAGAGCTCGTGAAGGACGTTCCAATCGTCGTCACGTCGCTGCGCGAGGACATCGACGGCTACAACAAGGACCTCAAGAACTTCCACCCCAACGCGCTCACGCCGTTCGACAACGTGATGGACGTCGATATATAGCGTAAGCGAGTAGAGCGCACCCGAGCAGCGGGGCCGAACGCAGCGCGGCCCACGCCGGGTTCACTGCGAACAACCCCGTCGCGCGCTGCTCTTGCGACCAGATCGCGGCCGCAGACGCGCCGTTTGGCGCTTGGAACGAGCCGAGGGCGTCGGGCCAGATCGGCGCCGGATGACCGTAAGCGAGCCAAACCGCAGCCGCCAACGCGCACGCGACGACCGCCCCGATAACCGCGCCGGCGCGCAGTTCGCGCGTCTCGCCGAGCGACGCGAATGCGGCGAGCGCGGCGAAGAGAAGCAGCGCGCTTTGCACCGCGGCGCTCGGCCGCTGCGCGAGGCCGAGCCAGTCAACGCAGAGCAGCAGCGTTCCGGTCAGCGCGATCGCGCGCGTCGCCCCGCGCGTCCGCAGCGCGCACCAGGGCGCGGCTGCGGCAGCGACGACGAGGTCGTGTTCGTGGACGAACGCGGCGACGAACGGCACGAGCGCGGAAAACGCGGCGAAGCGAGCGAAGCGCCCGCGGACGGCAATCGCGATAAGGACGGCCGCCACGATCGCGAGCGCCGCGACTGCTAAGCCGATGAGGCGCGCCTGTGCGGGCGCGGCGCCGAATCCGTAGGCGATCGCGGCCGGCGTCAACTGTATCGCGTCGAAGCGCTCGGCCGCGAGCTGGGCGGCGACGATGCGCGCGTATGCCGCCGGCCACCCCCAACCGGCGGCGACCGCGCCGAGCGCGTACGATGCGAGCGCCGCGCACGCAAGCGCGATCGTTATCCGGTTGCGCCCGAGTTGCGAGAGCAATCCGAGCGACGCGTTCGGTTGTGCGAACGCGATGATCGCGGCCGCCGCGGCGGCGAAGAGCGATCGCGAGGCGAGCGGCACCAGCAGTGCGGCCGCGGCGAATGCCGGCAGGGCGAGTTGGCCGAGCACGATCGCGCTGCTTACGGGGGCGCAGGCGAGCCCCAGCGCCGTTACGGCGGCCAGCGTGAAGAGATCCATGCGCGCATGGCTCCCGAGCGCGACGCCGGCGACGAGGGCGATCGCCGCGGCGACTTCGAAAGCGGACCAGAGCGATGCGGCCGTCGCATATGGCAGGCGCGCGAAGAGGCTCCACGCGAGCAGCGTCGCCGGCGGACCGACGAACGGCAAGATCTCGTCGCGCCGCGCGTCGACGCCCGGAACGACGCGCTCGGCATTCCAGATCGCAGGCGAATAGGCGTCCTCGCGCGCGTTCCACGTCGCGCCCGCCGCCCAGTAGGCCTCGAAGTCGCGCAGATGTGGGCCCGGTACTGCGTGCGGTCGCGCTGCGAGCGCGGCGACGAGGATCGAGAGAAGCGCCGCAGCGAGAAGCGCCCGGTGCGTCACCAGATCGGGCTGCCCGACGATCCGGGCGTCGCGATCGCGTGCGACTGCGCCATGACGACGAAGAGTCCGGCGACGGTCGCGAGATACCAGAGGCTCACGCGCACGCGCGCATTGAGCGTCATGCGCGCGGCGCGCGGATCGGTTCGGCCCCACGCCCCGAGAATCGACGGAAGTCCGAGCAAGCCGATGATGAGGACGAAGAGGATCGGGATGTGCATCGCGAGCGCGGCGACGAAGAAGAGGGCGAAGCCGGCGATCCACAGCGGCGGCCAGAGCGCGCCGATGATTCGCCCGCCGTCGAACGGCGGCGTCGGGATCATGTTGAAGAGGTTCAAGAACGCCGAGAGATCCGCGCACGCGAACCAGAAGCGATCGTGGGTCGCGTCGCCGATCGCGAAACAGACCGCCGCCAGGCCGAGGCCGACGAGCGGACCCGCGAGCGCGATGTAGGCATCTTGTTCGAGATCGTCGGGCGCGGCGCCGGCGGTGAACGCGCCGAGCAGCGGGACGAACGACGGCAGCCGCACCGGCAATCCGTAGGCTCGGAAGGCAAAGTAGTGCCCCAACTCGTGCGCGAGCAAGAGCAGCATCACGACGACGGCGAGCTTCCAGCCGAAGATCACGACGTAGATCCATAGCGAGAGCAAGAACGTCCACGTGAGGCCGAAGAACTTCGCGCCGACGAGTACGGCTTTGAACTTCAGGAGAAACGCGACGATCGCGGCGAGGATCGCGCCGATGCCCCCACGGCGCCGCTGCACGGACTTCGGCGACTCCGGTTCGGGGGCCGAGGGTGGCGGGAGGTATTCCACGCGACCCTCTTCAACCGCACCGCGTGCCGCTCATCGTCGTCGTCGGTGGAGGCTTCGCCGGGATCGCGGTCGCCCGCCGGCTCGAGCGCCTGCTGCGCCCGGACGAAGCCGAGATCGTGCTCTTCAGCCGCGAGAACTACTCGCTCTTCACGCCGATGCTCCCCGAGGTAACGTCCGGCGAGCTCGAAGTGCGCCACGTCGTCACCCCGGTGCGCGCGCAGCTTCGGCGCACGCGCTTCGTGCTGGCCGACGTGGACGAGATCGACGTGCACCGCCGCGAGATCGTCTATCACCACGTTCTCACCGGTAAACGCGTCGTTCAGCCATACGATCAGGTCGTGCTCGCGCTCGGTTCGTCCACGTCGACGTTCGGGCTGCCCGGCGTCGCAGAGCACACGTGGGCGCTCAAGACGCTCGACGACGCCGATGCGCTGCGCAATCACCTGGTCTGGCTCCTCGAGTTGGCCGATACGATCGACGACGAGAGCCGGCGCGAGCGCCTCTTGACGATCGTCGTTGTCGGCGGCGGATTCACCGGCGTCGAGACGGCCGGCGAGATCGCCGAACTCTTTCGCAGCGTCATCCGTTTCTACAAGCGGCTGCAGCCCCAACGAATCAAGGTGGTCCTCATCGAGGCGGGTCCCGTGCTGCTCGCGGGGCTGCCGGCGAAGATGGGCGCGTACGCGCGGCGCGTTCTCGAGCGCCGCGGCATCGAGGTGCTGACCGGCGACGGCGTCACGTCGGTGGACGAGAACGGGATCGAGCTGCGGAGCGGCCGGCGGATCGAGAGCGAGACGGTGATCTGGAGCGCGGGCGTCAAACCCTCGCCGACGATCGCGAAGATCGATCTGCCGAAGACGAAGCGCGGCGCGATCGAAACGCGACGCGACATGCGCGTCGCCGGGAGCGACGGCGTGTGGGCGCTCGGCGACTGCGCAGCGATTCCGGACGAAGCGGGCGGCGTCTACCCGATGACGGCGCAGCACGCGATTCGCGAAGGGCCGGTCCTCGCGGATAACCTCACGGCCGCCTTGCGCGGACGGCAGCCGAGGCCGTTCCGATACCGGGCGCTCGGGATGATGGCGGCGCTGGGCGGACGCAAGGCTGTCGCGCAGCTTCCCGGAGATATCGTGATCACCGGCTTCATCGCGTGGTTCTTCTGGAGAACGTACTACCTGCTGCGGCTGCCGGGCCTCGATCGGAAGTTGCGCGTCGCGTTTGACTGGACGCTCGAACTGCTCTTTCCGCGAGACACCGCCGAACTGCGCTTCGGCGAGCGGCAAGGCGGCGCGCACGAAGAAACCGCCCCGCGGCCGTAGAACGCCTGGAAGATGCTCCGCGAACCGATCGAGCGCCTCATCCGGGATCCCAAGGAATTTACGCGCGAGGTGCGCTTCCCCAACCCGGCCGAGATCAGAATCTACGACGAGACGCTGCGCGACGGCGAGCAGATGCCCGGCGTCTGCTACACGCCGGTGCAGAAGGTCGAGATCGCAAAAGCGCTTGCGGCCGTCGGCGTGCACGTGATGAGCGTCGGCTTCCCGGCCGCGTCCGAGGGAGATCGCCGGACGCTCCAGCTCGTCATGGAGGCGAAGCGCCGCGGCGAGCTGGGCGACGTTGAGATCGTCGTGATGTGCCGCAGCAATCGCGGCGACATCGACGTGACGGTGAAGACGCTGCGCGACGCCGGCGTCGAGCCGCGCGACGTAACCTTCTTTATCTTTACCAGCGGAAGCGATCTGCACCTCAAGTACAAGATCGGCAAGACGCTATTGCGCTATGAAGGACGCGACGAGCGCGATTGGCTCGACCTGCCGCTCTCGTTCTACCGCGAGGCGAACATTCGGCTCCAGTGCGACGCGATTACGCACGCGCGCGAGTGCGGGGTCGAGCGGATTGAGTTCGGCGCCGAGGACGGCAGCCGCGGCGACGTGGACTACTTCGTCGAGTATTTCAAGGCCGGGCTTGCGGCGGGTGGAACGCGCCCGGCGTGGCCCGACACCGTCGGCACGCTGACGCCCGAAGCGACGAACTGGTACTGCTCGCGGATCGTCAAGGGGCTCCCCGCCGGCCTTCCGATCGTCGCGCACCTCCACAACGATTACGGCCTCGGCACGATCAACGCGATCACCGCGACGTCGTGCGGGTTCAAGGTCATCTCGGTCACCGCGAACGGATACGGCGAGCGTGCCGGCAACGTCAAGCTGCACGAGTTCGTCGTGGCGCTGCGGGTGCTCTACGGCGTCGAGTTGCCGGGCTTCAAGTATTCGAAGCTGCGCGAGCTCGCGCGGTTCATGGAGCGCATGAGCGGAATTCCGCTGCAGCAGCACGAGCCGATCGTCGGAGCGAAGGTCTTCGCCCACGAATCCGGCATCCACACGCAGGCGATGCTCATAGATCATCGCATGTACGAGGCCGTCCCCGCGGAGCTGGTCGGCGCGCAGACGTCGTGGGTCTTCGGCAAGCACACCGGCGCCGCGCTCGTCGAAGATACGCTGCGCCGCCAGAGCGCCCGTCTCGCGCGCGCCGGCGTCGAGCCGACGAGCGAACTGGCGCATCGCGTCACCGACGAGGTCAAGCGTCTGCGCGAAGAGCGCGCCGCATCGAGCAAGAGCGAAGAGACGATCGAAGCCTACGAAGGCGCGATGCGCAGGCTCTCCCTCAACGAAGACGACGTCGTCGAGATCGCGATCGCTCTCGGAACCCCCGCCAAAGCCTCGTAACTCCCAAGATTGCGCTTAGGCTTGGGAGCCGAGGCGCCAGGTTGCGACGAAGGCTTTGAAGACGACCGGATAGGAATCGTGGATGAAACGCACGCTGCGCGAGCCGGTGCGTTCGAAGCCGGGGATCGTCGCGACGAGATGCGCCTGGGCGGCGGTGACGAGTTGCACGTCGAGCGCGATCGGAGGCTCGAAGCGATAGGGTTTCGCCGAGGCAAGATCGCGTACGGCGGCTTGCGCTTCGCGCCGGATGAGGCGCTGCGCGGCCTCGGGCATCATCGAGTCCGCGGCGAAATTGCCGATCGATTCTTTGACGATCGCGCCGCGGACCCACGGCATCTGCGCCTGCACGCCTTCGACGGTCGTGCGGTCGCCGGTAACGAGAAGCAGCGGAACGCCCCAGTGCCCTAGCAGGCCGGCGTTGATCGTCGCCTCGCTGCAGCGCACGCCATTGAGGTGGACTTCGTAAATCACCGACGGCGTGTACGTGTGGCAGAGCACGGCATCGGCCTCGCCCGCGCCGCCGTGATAGCCGACGAAGAAGGCTCCGTCGAAGCCTGCGTCGGCGCCCTCGACCATCGAGAGCGGCTTGCGGTTCCCGAAGATCACGCGAACGTCTGGTGGCAGATCGTCGAGCAACAGATTACGCATCGGGCCGTGCGAGTCGTTGACGAGCACTTCGCCGGCTCCGCCCTCGCGCGCGCCGGCAATCGCGCTCGCCACCTCGCGCGTGTAGAAGCGCCGATAGATCTGATAGTCGCGGTGCGGCGTGCGCGCGTCAACCTGGTCCCAGGCGCAGACGCCGGCCACCCCCTCCATGTCGCTTGAGATATAAATTCTCACCTTGTTATCCTGAGCGGAGTCGAAGGGCTCATGCTTGCGCGTCCGCGGCGGCGGCGATCCGCGTTGCCGCGATGAACGCGGCGAGCAGCGTCGGATAATGGTTTGAGTGAAAGCGTACCGCTCTGCCGCCGATGCGCTGGAAGCCCGGCATCAGCTCGATGAAGTCGGCGTGCTCGACCGCCGCGGTCTCGATCGTCAACTCGAACGGTGCCTCGAAGATAAACGGCTTTGCTTTGCCGATGCGCCGGACCGCTTCACGCGCGCCGGCTCGAATCGCCTCGCGGGCCGCCTCGGGCGTCATCGAATCGACGGCGGTGTAGCCGATCGCCTCCTTCACCGCAACGCCGACGACCCACGGCATCGCGCGCGTCGTCTCGTCGACGATCGTGCGATCGCCGGTAATGAGAACGACCGGAACGCCGCGGCTGCCGGCGAGCGCGGCGTTGAGCAGCGCCTCGCTGCAGAGCGTCCCGTTCACGCCGACGGAGTAGACGGCGTCTGAGAACGTATGCGCGAGCGTCGCCGGATCGCCGGCCTTCGCATGATAGCCGGTGAAGAAGACCGCATCGGTCGTGGCGTCGAGGCCCTCCATCATGCTCCACGGCTTCGGTGCGCCAGAGATCACGCGCAGATCGTCGTCGCCCGGCAGCTCGGCGAGCAGTAGGTTGCGCATGGACCAATGCGAGTCGTTGACGACGATCTTGGCCGCGCCGCCCTCGCGCGCGCCGTCGATCGCGGCGCGCACTTCTTTGGTCATGTACGAACGGTAGATCGGATACTCGTGCGCGTCGCTCGGATCGCACTGGCGCCAGGAGCAGACGCCGGCCGTCCCCTCCATGTCGGCGGAGATGTAGACGTTCACTGACGCAGCGCATCCTTCGCTTGGGCGAGGCCGGTCTGTGCGGCGACGTTGCGCGGGTTCGCCCGCAGCGCGCGCTCGTAGAGCGGAATCGCCTGCTCGAATTTGTTTGCCGCGAGGTACATGTCGCCGAGCTGCGTCAGCGCGACGTCATCGTTGGGGTGCGTCGCGATGCGAGCCTGCAGCGACTGGAGTTGCGCCATCACCGGCGCGGGCGGTCCCCCTTCGACGCTGTTCTGCGAGCCTTGGCGCTCGGCCGGCGCGCCGGCCTGCGATTTGGCGGCGTTTCCGAAGACCGATCCCGTGACGCCGAATCCGTCGGCGACGAGATACGCCATAATGCCGAGAAAGAGCGCGATGAAGATCGCGGCGATCGGCAGATAGATCCGCGGGGGAAGGCCGTTCGCGGTGTCGGAAGGCACGATGACTTCGTTGGACGTGCTGCGAATGAAATCATCCGTGACGCCCGCTGCGCTGCCGAGCGAAGCCGACCTCCAGTTGCTCTTCGCGCAACTCAACCTGCGTTTCTTTAACGGCGAGGCGCCCGACTGCCGGATCCGCTACAACGAGCGCTTCTCAAACTCCGCCGGGCGCATCAGCTACGGCCGGCCGCTGCTGATCGAGCTCTCGCCGAAACACTTTCGCTCCTACCCGGATGCGCTCGAAGCGACGCTGATCCACGAGATGGTCCACGCCTGGTGTTTCGCTCGCTTCCGCGACACCGGCCATAGCGCGGCCTTCAAGCGGAAGCTTCGAGAGTGTGGCTTGAGCTCGATCTATCACGACCTCGGCAACGTTGCGCCGCTCAAGGAGTCGGGAAAGCGCTACATCCTCCGTTGCGAGCGCTGTTCGTTCGAAGCGTTGCGGCGCGGCCGCCCGCGCAGGGCGTCGAGTTGCCCGCGCTGCAACAAAAGTCGCTTCGACGAGCGCTATCCGCTGACGATCTACGAGATCGTCGAGATGCGCGAGGCGGGAACGACCCTCGACGCGCCGGCCGCGGCGCGGAAAGGCCTGCCGGCGCGACGAAGCTAGCCTCATGCGCATCGAAAGCGATTCCATGGGGAAGATCGAGGTTCCGAGCGATAAGTACTACGGCGCGCAGACGGCGCGTTCGCTGGTGCACTTCGACATCGGCGAAGACTCGTGGCCGCGCGACGTCATGCCGCGCCAGGTCATCAGAGCGATGGCCGTGCTCAAGAAGGCAGCCGCACTCGTCAACCACGATCTCGGAAAACTCGACGACGAAAAGACGAACCTGATCGTCCGTGCGGCCGACGAGGTGGTGGAAGGTAAGCTCGACGCCCACTTTCCGCTGCGCGTCTGGCAGACCGGCTCCGGGACGCAGACGAACATGAACGTCAACGAGGTGATCTCGAATCGCGCGATCGAGATCGCGGGCGGCGAGATGGGCTCGAAGAAGCCCGTGCATCCCAACGATCACGTCAATATGTCGCAGTCGTCGAACGACACGTTTCCGACCGCGATGCACGTCGCCGGCGCGCAAGGAATCGTCGAGATGCTGCCGGCGGTCGAGCGCCTGCGCGACGCGCTTTCGGCGAAGGCAGAAGGCTGGATGCACCTCGTCAAGGTCGGCCGAACGCACCTCCAGGACGCCACGCCGATCACGCTCGGCCAGGAGTTCTCGGGGTACGTCACGCAGCTCGACCGCGCGATCGCGGCCTGTAAAGAGGCGCTGAACTCGCTCTACGACCTCGCGATCGGCGGTACCGCGGTCGGCACCGGTCTCAACGCCCATCCCGAGTTTGGGGAGCGCACCGCAAGGAAGATCGCGGAGCTGACGGGCCTGCCGTTCCGTTCGCACCCGAACAAGTTCACCGCGCTTGCATCGCACGACGATTTCATCTTCGCGTCGGGCGCGCTGAAGATGCTCGCCGCCGCGCTCATGAAGATCGCCAACGATATCCGCTGGCTTGCATCGGGTCCTCGTGCGGGGATCGGCGAGTTGATTCTGCCCGAAAACGAGCCGGGCAGCTCGATCATGCCCGGCAAAGTGAATCCGACGCAGTCCGAGGCGATGACGATGGTCTGCGTGCAAGTCTACGGCAACGACTTGGCCGTCAGTTTCGGCGCCTCGCAGGGCAACTTCGAGCTCAACGTCTTCAACCCGGTCATCATCTACAACTTCCTGCACTCGACGACGCTCCTGCGCGACGCCTGCACGATGTTCCGCGAGCACGCCGTCGAGGGGCTTCAAGCCAACGAAGAGCAGATCCGAAAATACCTCGATGAGTCGCTCATGGTCGTCACCGCGCTCGCTCCGCAGATCGGCTACGACAAGGCCGCGGAGATCGCGAAGAAGGCGCATCACGAGAAAACCACGCTGAAGAAGGCCGCGCTCTCGCTCGGCCACGTTACCGAAGAAGAGTTCGACCGAATCGTCGTTCCCGCCAAGATGACGGCCCCGGGCTAACGATCGACGAGGCGACGGCGATGAGGGGATACGGGCCAGAGCGCGCAAACGTGCGGTCCCATCCGGCGCCGCTCATTTCAAGGGGCAACAACAAGCGTCATCGTGTTCGACTGTAGGTGAACCGGCTTTCCGCTCACAATTGGTACGCCGTCTGCAACCCGCACTGAATAAGTGCCAGCTTCATTGATCTTATACATTAGATCGAGACGAAACGTACCATACATAGATGCGCCTGCGGACACGGGGGGGCCATCTAAGGGGCCAGAGATTGGATCCAGGCCGAAGTTGTTCGGTATTGCCGGGGCTACGCTCCCCGTCCGCACATTCACGATCGTAAAGCTGTAAGTTGAGTTGCGAGGGCCGAACCAAGCACCCTGGGTCTTACCCGAAACGTTTCGAACTTCTACTGTTGCCCAGATCGGCTGGCCAACCTGAACCGTACTGTTCCGTAATGTTAGAGACAGAGCAACGCCATCTACTGACGCTCCGGCCGCGCTGTTTCCCGAAACGCCGATGTAAAGTTGTCGATTGTCCAGCGGCGTATCCGCCAGGCACTCTGCACTTGAAGCGAGTAGTATTATGAAAAGGAATACGTTTACGAACTTTGACATGTCCCCTTGGTTGAATAACGAATTCTTGGTCCTTCTCCGCAAGGCGGAAGACTCCACGAAACCGGGTCAGCTCCAGACGCTATGTATCGCATGTGTTTTTCATTCCATGCGCGCAAAATGTATCGCGTTACTTTGGCCGGCTTGATGGGGTCAACGCGAACACCGTTCCGTTCCCGGTCATACCGCCGAACGTCGTCGTCCCGTAGAGCGTGCCGCCGACGGCGAGGAGGCCCGCGCTGGGAGTGTTACCGTCGGGGTAGGTGCCAAAACTATACACCACGCTCTCCGCGCCGCTCATCGTGATGCTGAATACCGTTCCGCAACCGAAGGGGCACGTATCCGCGCCGCCCTCACTCGTCGTGCCATACAGCGTGCCCTTTACCGCGACCAGAGATCCGGTTGGATCGATGCCGTCGGCTCCATTACCGAAACTATGCAGCACTTTTTCATTCCCACTCGGAGTGATGCTGTAAACGGTGCCGCAGCCGCCCGTGCATACTACCCTGCGGCAGCCGCCACGAGCGCAACTTGTATAAGCGCCGCCCGCAGTCGTCGAGCCGTAAAGCATGCCGCCTACGTCGACGAGTCCGGCCACGGGCAGCTCGCCATCCGGCGAACCTCTGAAGCTGTATATAACCTTCTCCGCGCCCCGCGTCGTGATCGTAAAAACGGTGCCACCTCCGTATGCGCCTCCGAACGTCGTCGTACCGTAGAGTTTGCCGCCGACGTCGACGAGGTCGGCGTAGGGTTTTTCGCCATCCGGCGCACCACTAAACCTGTGTAGCACCTTCTCTGCACCGCCCGTCGTAATAACAAAGACGGTGCCTTTACCACCCCTGGCTTTATGAGAGCCGCCGGCACGCGTCGTGCCGTAAAGCTTGCCGCCAACGTCGATCAGAGCGCCGGTGGGGTTTCCTCCATCGCGTTTGCCGCTGAAGCTCTTCAACACGTTCTCCGTACCACTCGGCGTGGCACCAAAGATCGTGCCCCGATCGTGCGTGCCGCCGGAACTCGTTGTGCCGTACAGCACGCCCTTTACGTTAACGAGGCCAGCTAGGGGCTGTGCCCCGTCGTACCCGTGGCAAAAGCTCTGCAACACCTTTTCGGTGCCGGCCGTCGTAACGCTAAAGATGGTCCCACCGCAGCCGTAGTAGTACGAGCCCTGGGAATACAAGCCGCCATATTCCGTTGTGCCGTAGAGCGTACCGCCCACGTCGATCAAGCTCGCGACAGGATTTTCCCCATCAGGGGCCGCGCCAAAGCTATACAGGATCTTGTAGTTGCTGCCATTGGCGTGCGCCGCGAATGCTGAAGTTTGCGGTATCGCGCCGGGCGCGGCGATTGGCGGCTGCGATCCGCCGCAGCTTGCGAGAAACGCAGCGACGCCGACGCTTAGAGCAAAACGGTTGATTGCTTGCATTTTCACGGGCCGTCCCTCCCCGAAGCTGAACGGATTCAGCGGTTAAGAAGATTCGCCAGGGGCCGTTCTAAAGATATTCGGCGTTTTGCGCTCAGTTCCGTGCAGCCAAGCTCCGATTGCCAAGGTCGCCTCGGCTCATGGCTACGCGGCCACGGCGCCGATCGGCGGCCCCGTCTGCTCTACGCAGGTAGTTCACCCGCTTGTGTAGGCCGTGGATTTCTCGAACTTGCTAAATGTGTTTAGCGCGGAAACCGCCCTCACATGTACGCAAACGGAAATGAAACGAGCCCGCCGGGGGCGGGCTCGTTTCGCGTCGAGCGTAGCGTCTTACAACGCCACAGAAAATACCGTGCCGTCGCCGTTTGCGCCGCCGGCTCTGGTCGTGCCGTACAAGGTGCGCTTGATGTTGAACAGCCCGGCCTGCGGGTTTTGGCCGTCGCTCCCGGCGCCGAAGCTATGGAGCACCGTCTCGGTGCCGGAACGCGTGACCGAAAAGACCGTACCGTCGCCGTTTGCGCCGCCGGCTTGGGTCGTGCCGTACAGCGTCCCCTTGACGTCTATCAAACCGGCTAAGGGTTTCTGGCCGTCGTTCCCGCCGGCGAAGTTGTAGAGCACCGTCTCGGTGCCGGACGGCGTGATCGAGAAGATCGTACCGTCGCCGTTTGTGCCGCCGGCTTGGGTCGTGCCGTAGAGGGTGCCCTTGACGTTGATCAGGCCAGCCTGTGGGCCTGCGCCGTCGCTCCCGCTGCCGAAGGTATGGAGTACTGTCTCGGTGCCGGACGGCGTGATCGAAAAGACCGTGCCTTGGTTATTCGTACCGCCCGCGGCGGTCGTGCCGTACAACGTGCCCTTGAGATTGATTAGACCGGCAACCGGCTGGGCGCCGTCGCTCCCGCCGACAAAAGTGTAGACTACCTTCTCGGTGCCCGACGGCGTGACCGAATAGACCGTGCCGTCATTGTTCGTACCTCCCACAGTGGTCGTGCCGTACAACGTACCCTTGAGATTGATCAGGCCGGCAACAGGCTCCGCGCCGTCGCTCCCGCCGGCGAAGCCGTAGAGCGCCGTCTCGGTGCCGGACGGCGTGACTGAAAAGACCGTGCCGTAGTTGTCCGCGCCGCAAAGTTCGGTCGTGCCGTACAGCATGCCGCCGACGTTGATCAGGGGAACCTGTGGGTTCATGCCATCGGAACCACCTTGGAAGCTGTAGAGCACGCTTTCCGTGCCGGAGGTGGTGATCGCGAAGATCGTGCCGTAAGAGCCGGTACCACCTTCGTACGTCGTGCCGTATAGCATGCCGCCGACCTTGACGAGGCCGGCCTGGGGGTTCGCTCCATCGGAACCGCCGGCGAAGCTGTAGAGGACGGTTTCCTTCAGGTTTTTTATTGCCGGGTGTGATGCGGATCGCCCAAACGCCAGCTGCGGGACGAGAGACTGGGGCGATGCCGCGCCGGCTGCTAGCGAGGATGGGATCGATGCGCCGGAGAGAGGCGCCGATGCGGGGATGTTGCTGGAGCTACATGCAGCGAGGACGATTGCCGCGCAAACGCTGAGGCTGTAGCGCGCCGAAGTTGAAATGTGCACTTGAACTCCTGAGTCTTCCGAGCCCCTTCAGGCTGGAAATGGATGATGCGCCAAGCATGCATCTCCGTAGGTAGTGAAGCGGCAAAGTCGTGGCCACAGCTACGATGACTAGGCTGCCGGACGGGCGTTGGCGCTGCCAACCATGCTGATGCGCGGCACCCGAAGTTGCCCGCAACAGCCTGCCCCTCAATGCCGAAAATACGGCGGGCTCGGTCGCCCGACCTTGCGCCGCGCGGAGGAGCGCCTGGCGCGACCTCGCTAACGTTTGTCAACGAGAAGACTGTTCCGCACCCGAAACTTCAACCGCGCCTTCTCTTGCGGCTTGAAGCGCCCCAGCTCGGCGTTTAATCCGCTAAACCAGATCTCGTTGTCCGCAGGATCGAGGGCCAGGTCGTACGGCGCAGTCGCTCTGTTGGGATGCGGCAAAAAGTACGAACGGCCGATTTCATGGTATTGTTCGTCGAACTCGACGACCGCTGCCGCAGGTCGTGGCACGCCATGGATTTTGTCGGCAAATCGGCTAGAACGGCAAATCCATTCCGGTCCATGGCGTCATCGAGCCGAACGAACTGCGGGTGCCAATAGACGAAGCGCTCTCGTGGCCGAAAAAGGTTCGACATCACGCCGGGCGTTGTGCTATAGTTACGGCAAGGTTAGCCGGTTGCGCTTAAGCAGCTGGCGGCCTATGATTCTGCGATTGGGCCTCACACGGAGGCTTAAAGGACATCTAATGTTTGCTATTTTCGAGCCCATCATCCGCGACGAAGACGGGGCCACGATGGTTGAGTACGGCCTCCTAGTCGCCTTGATTGCCATGATTGCGCTCATTGCGGTGCAGACTCTCGGAATCAACTTAAGCTCCATGTTCAGCACCGTAGCGGGTTCAGTCTAAAGGACGTGTTATGCTGACCACAATCACCTCAATGATTCGCGACGAAGAAGGCGCTACAATGGTCGAGTACGGCCTGCTGGTCGCCTTGATCGCGATGATTGCCCTGGTCGCCGTTCAGACTCTCGGAAAGAATCTGAGCAGCCTGTTCAGTACCACAGCTTCGTCGATCTAAGTCAACCCGAAGAGGCTGGAATGCGCGGGAACTTACGGTATCGCCCCTCGTAGATCCAGCCCCAGTAGAAGACTGAAAACGGCGCGAGAAGAGAACGGACGAACTTCCCTTTAGAAGTTCGCTGGATCTTCTCGCGCCTCTGCGTAACGAGCTCGCGCGGCTCTGGTAGCACGCACGAGAAGATCCGGGGCGTCGAGCCGCTCGCACGCCGCGGGAAACCCGGCGGTGGGCCCGTGCCACTCAAGCTCGTCGACGTCTGCAAAGAGTTTTGCATCGGTTCGAAGCGTTGCGAGTTCTTTGAATAACAGCGCGAGACGGTATCGCTCACCGAGCACCTCGGACGGGAACCGTTCGATCGCGCCATAACGCGTGAGGAGAGCGGCTGCGCTCTTCGGCCCGATGCCCGGAATGCCGGGATAGCCGTCGGCGGCATCGCCAACGAGCGCAAGATAGTCGGGTATGAGGTCGGGGTCTACCCCAAACTTAGCTCGGACGCCGGCAGCGTCGCGGACGATCTTGCTCCTTCGGTCGATTTGCACGACGCGATCCTCGCGCACGCATTGTGCGAGATCCTTATCCGGCGTCCAAATGCAGACTTTCTCTACGCGAGATTGCTGCGATGCGATTGTGGCCGCCGACGCCAACGCATCATCTGCCTCGAGCTCGATCATCGCCCAAACCGGAATGCCCATCGCCCGCAACGCGTCCTCGAGCGGCTCGAACTGCGCGCGAAGCGCGGGATCGATTCCTGCTCCTGTTTTGTAGCCGCTCCAAAGCGCGTTGCGGAAGGACTCGATAACGTGATCGGTGGCGACGCCGACATGCGTGGCACCCTCGCCGATCATTTGCAGCACGGTATTGAGCACTCCGGCAGCAGCCCCGTAGCGTCGCGGCCTCCCATCGGTGACGCGGCGCAGTCCATAGAAATGGCGGAAAAGTTCGTAGGTTCCGTCGACGAGATGAACGATGGTCTTCATATTCCACGCCCCTCGCTCCGCGAGCGGTCCGTACCGAAATGAAGTTCCAGGAACCGGCGGACGTACCACAGCGCGACGCGGTCGTGAAAGCCGGTGGCAACATCCTCGAAGGCGTGATCGGCCCAAGGCAGCTCGACGTACGCAACGCTCACGCCGTAACTTCGCAGTTCGTCGCGCAAGAAGCGTTCCACGTCAGGTTGGACGACGTGGTCGCGACCTGCCGCGATCATGAGGACCGGCGGCATGCCCGCATGAATGACGTACCGGGGCGATGCGCTTCGATAGCATGCGGGTTGCTGCTCCGGCGTGCCGCCGCAAAGATCGAGCATCACCTGGCGCACGTCGATCAAGTCGGGCTTGGGTGGATACTCATAGGCGAGTCGAAGGTCCAGCGGACTCTCGTAGGTTATCACGGCGCTGATGCGGTGCGGCCGCAGAGCTGCCGCGATAATCGCCAACTGAGCGCCGGACGAATGCCCAAGCACGGCGATGCGGCCGGCCGGCAGTGAATCGATCTGGCGAAGGATCGCGTCGCGTTGCGCGGGCCAGCGCGCGCGAGGCGCGTGCGGATAGTTTAGCGGGACGACGCGATAGCCCCAAGAGGCGACGATCGCGTTGAATCGCGCGTCGCTGCTTGGCGAACCATGCTCCCACGCGCCACCATAAATCGCGAGCACGAAAGGAGCGTCCGGGCGAACGGCGGTCGAGCGCGCACGTCCGGAAAGCGGCATGAGCCAAGCCGTCAACGGGAGACGGGGGCCTTGTATCGCGTACGCAATCGGCGGGACCAGCGTGCAAAACAGGGCGACGAGCGCGATAATGACGGCCGCGGGTCGCGTGGAGCTGCGCGAACGCAACGCGACGAACAGGACGACGGCGCTAACAACCGTCAAGATCGGCCACAGCTCGGTACCACCGACCGTCAGAACGAATAGCGGAACGATCGGGCCCGGGACCACGATCCAAATAGAGAGAAATAAAGCCAGTACTGCCAGCGCGAGCGCCATCGTGCACGTATCATCTCGAAAAACAAGCAGAGTTTCCTGTCACCCGCACCGCTGCAGCGTTTTACAGCGGCGCCGAGCTGGTTGGCCAACCGGGCAGGCTTCGGCCGGGCGTTAAATAACCAGTGCCCGATGAGAGCGCCTCTTACTATCGCTTGGATTGCCGGCGTATTGGCAGCCGCGCTCGCCGTTGCCGGGTGCAGCGGCGGATCGCAAGCGCTGCCGACGGCGAGCGCGCATTTATTTAAACGCGGCGTATCGTGGATGGCTTCGGGCTTGGCGAAGCGCGATCTTCTCTACCTTTCAGACGACGGCAGCGGCAACGTGTACGTGTACTCGTTTCCGGATGCAAAGCTCCAGGGCACGCTGACCGGCTTGAGCTTCCCGGCGGGTGAATGCGTTGACGGCACCGGCGACGTCTGGATCGTGGAAGAGGGAACCAACGACATCGTCGAATACGCGCACGGCGGCACGATCCCGATCGCTACCTTGACCGATCCCAACAACGCTCCGGAAGGCTGCTCGGTAGATCCGACGACGGGAAACCTCGCCGTTGCCAACGCCCAGACCTTGAGTGCCGGCGCCGGAAGTGTCGCCGTATACGCTCACGCTCAAGGCGCGCCGACCCTCTACACCGACAGCCAGATGCAGTTCGTTCTGTTTGTGACGTACGACGACAGAGGCAACCTCTACGCCAATGGAGTCGACTCGTCGCTTGCGTACCGGCTGGCAGAGCTTCGCAAAAACGGCGGAACGCTCGTCCCAATCGCGTTCGATCAGACGATCGTCCAAGCCACCAACATACAGTGGGACCGTAAGTACCTAGCCGTTGGAGACGGAGGCGGCATCGTCGGGACGGGCACCCCCGTGATTTATCATGTCAAAATCACGCACTCCGTCGGCACGGTGGTCGGCGAGACTCCGCTCACCGGCACGACCGGCATCTTTCAGTTCTTCATCCAAGGCAACACCTTCATCGGGCCCAATCTCGGCAACGAAAACGTCATGTTCTGGAAATACCCCGCCGGTGGTACGCCGACGAAAGCGATCGGCGGATTCAACGATCCGTTCGGCTCGGCGGTCAGCAAAGGTCAGCGATAGCCTGACGCTCGATGTCGTCGACCGCTCCTCCGCGACGTACCTGCCGGTGCGCATTCTCGGGGTTTGTCGGATCGAGTTTCAGCGGCGGCGGCGGCGCTGAAACGATCGGCGGCGCACCTGCGGCTCGACCGTAGACGCGCGACCAGATCCCTGTTCCATGAAGGCGTGCTCGCTGCGCTTGAGGGGCGCGCCGATCGCGCCTTCGATGCGTGCGAACGAGCCGGCCTCGTCGCGCGAAACGAACGTAATTGCGTCGCCGGCTTTTTGCGCGCGCGCCGTGCGCCCGATACGGTGTATGTAATCGGCGGGTTCCGCCGGAACGTCGTAATTTATGACGTGCCCGAGATCGTTGATGTCGATGCCCCGCGCGGCGACGTCGGTGGCGACTAAGACCCGATAGCGTCCTTTCTTAAATGCCTCGAGAGCGCGCGAGCGCTGCGCCTGCGAACGATCGCCGTGGATGCGTTCGACATCGACGCGATTTCGCACCAAGGCACTGGTAACGCGCTCGGCCCGCGACTTGGTCCGCGTAAAGACGAGCGCATTGAAGACGCGTCCATCTTTGAGCAGGTCCACGAGGAGATCGGTTTTCTTGTGCGGCTCCACTTCGTACACCCACTGGGTTACGGTTTCTACCGGCGTCGGGGGCGCTAAGTTGATGCGCACGGGATCGCGGAGAAACTCGCGCGCAAGCGCGAGCACCGCGCCGGCGAGCGTTGCCGAGAAACAAAGCGTTTGGCGGTCGGCCGGGAGTTTAGCGACGATGCGTTTTACGGCCGGTAAGAACCCCATATCGAGCATACGGTCCGCTTCGTCGAGCACGAAGATCTCGACGTTGCCGAGAGAAGCTTCGCCCTGCTGCATTAAATCGATGAGCCGTCCGGGCGTTGCGACGACGACGTCGGTGCCGCGGCGCATGGCATTGATCTGCGGTCTCATTGCCACGCCTCCGTAAATCGGCGTGACGCGTAGGTTGGTGTGTTTTGCCAACTGCCGAAGATGCTCGGCAATTTGCTGCGCGAGCTCGCGAGTCGGGGTCAAGACCAGCGCGGCACGGCGGTGGGCGCGCCGCTCGAGCAAGTTCTGGAGCAGCGGAATGCCAAAGGCCGCGGTTTTGCCGCTGCCGGTTGGAGCGCTCGCAAAGACGTCGCGGCCGGCAAGGGCAACGGGAATAGCGTTGCGCTGGATGGGCGTGGGCTCTACATAGTGGAGGTCTTCGATGCCGCGACGTATGGCGGCATCCAGGGGAAGCTCTGGAAATATGGGGATGGCGATACCTATCTTTCGGTGGGTGCGCTACTCATCGACCACTCGAAAAATGGCGCTTACAAGCCCCTCTACCCCGCAGGACTAAAAAGGGTTGCGCTGCAGGCGGCATACCGGCGCCGACCACTTGCGCCACACCGAACGTCTGGGGTAGTTTCGCCGGGCCGGTTTGTTCCGGTCAAGGCGGCACGCGCTGCGGCTGCGGCGGACAGGAAGCGGCAACCATCTGGGAGCAGGAGCACGCAATGAATACAGTTCGTCTCATCGTCTACTCCGTCGCGGACGTGCCGAAGGCGAAAGCGTTCTTCACGACGTTGCTCGGTACCGAGCCGTACGTCGAGGGCAAACCGTACGTCGGCTTCAAAGCCGGGGATTTCGAGATCGGCCTCGTTCCGAAGCGAGGCGACGGCGGTCCGCCGGCCGCGCTTGCTTACGTGGACATCCCCGACATCAAAGCCTCGCTGGCGAGTCTTACCGCAGCCGGCGCGGAACTCGTTCAGGACGTCACCGACGTCGGTTACGGCTTGTTGATCGCGATCGTCAAGAATCCCGAGGGAACGCCCGTCGGTCTGCGCCAGCTCCCGGCGACGTAGAGAGCGTTTTCGAAATCTAGAGCTGGCGCCAGACGAGCGTCACCGCCGCGGTGACGAGCGCGATGGCGACGATGATGAGGAGCTGCGGGGATTTTAGGCGCAGCGAGAGCCGCGCTCCAACCGGCCCGCCGAGCAGGCCGCCCGCGACGAGTGGCACGACGTCGCGCCCGACGATATCGCGCTGGAAGATGTGGACGGCGAGCCCTACCGGCGAGGTGAGCAGGATGGCGAAGTGCGACGTCGCGCTGATCGCGTGCGCCGGCAACTCGGAGAAGTAAAGGAACGTCGGGACGAGCACGATGCCGCCGCCGAGCCCAAAGAGACTCGAGAAGATCCCGACGACGAACCCGAGCGCGAACGCGGCGCGATACGACATGCCCTTGAGCGACTCGATGCGCTCGTGCTCGACGCGCCCCGCCAGCCGCCGTTCGGCGTTCCACGCCATGTCGATCGCGACGACGACGAGTATCGCGGCGAGGACCGTATCGAAGAGCCGCGCCGAAATGTGAACGGAGGCGATCGCGCCGAGTATGCTGCCCGGCAGACCGCCCGCCGCAATGAGCAGACCGATCTTGAGATGGACGCGCTTCTGCAGCAGATACGTGACCGCGCCGCTCGCGCTGTTGGCGACGATGAGGACGAGCGAGGTTCCCGCGGCGTACGCCGGCGAGAAGCCTAAGAAGAGCCGGAGGATCGGAACGAGGACGAACCCGCCGCCGAGGCCTACCATCGAGCCGAAGACGCTCGCGAAGAAGGCGGCCGAGAAAAGCTCCAGTGCTAAGCGCACTCGGCGCCGCGCGCTTTAGTTGGCGCGGCCGATGTAGCGGCGGTCGCGCGTGTCTATGCGAATGACGTTGCCGGTCTCGACGAAGAGCGGCACGTTGACGGTCGCGCCGGTCTCGAGCTTCGCCGGCTTCGTCGTGTTCGTCGCGGTGTCGCCGCGGAACCCGGGATCGGTCTCGACGATCAGCAGTTCCACGTGTGCGGGCAGGTCCACGCCGATCGCCGTTCCATCGTGGAACTGGACGTCTACGACCATCCCGTCCTTCAGGAAATCCGCCGGATCTCCGATGATGTCGCGCTGCAGCGTGACGTTCTCGAACGTCTGCTGGTCCATGAAGTGGTAGCCGTCGGCATCGTTGTAGAGCATCTGCATCTGGCGGTTGTCGACGACTGCGCGCTCGAGCTTCTCACCCGCGCGGAACGTGCGCTCGAGCGTCGTGCCGCTCTTGACGTTCTTCAAGCGCGTGCGGACGAAGGCCGAACCCTTCCCGGGCTTCACGTGGAGGAACTCGATGACCGTCCAGAGCTGGCCATCCACGACGATGGTCACGCCGTTACGGAGATCGTTTGACGATATCATGCGTCCCAGACAGTACGGGCCGCGATGGAGCAAGCCCTGGTCGGCCGTCCCGAAGTCAAGGGAGTGGCTTGGCGGCTCGGATCGAGCTTTCGGTTCCCTCGCGCAGGCGACGAACGTTCTCGCGATGCGTGAAAAGGATCAGCAGCGCGGCAAAGACGCCGTACGCCGTCTCGGGCACCCCGGCGCCGAACGACCAAATCGCGATTGGCGCGAGGACGCTGCCGAGGATCGAGCCGACCGAGGAGTATCCGGTCAGCGCCGCGCCGAGACACCATCCGCCGACGGCAACGAGTCCCGCCGGCCAGCAGAGCGCGAAGATTGCTCCGAACGATGTTGCGACGCCTTTGCCGCCGCGAAAGCGGAGCCACGGAGAGAAGCAGTGGCCGAGCACCGCGCCCGCCGCCGTCAGCGACGCGAGCGTACCATTGAATAAGACGAGCGCGAACATCGTCGGCACGAAGCCTTTGAGCGCGTCGAGCAGCAACACGAGCGCCGCACCGGCGCGTCCGAGCGTGCGTAGCGCGTTCATCGCGCCGATGTTCCCGGAGCCCGCACGGCGGATGTCCACGCCATAGAAGAGCCGGCCGACGATATATCCGAACGGAATCGAGCCGATCAGGAGCGCGCAAAGGAAGGCGGCGATCGAGAGACCGGTATCGCTCATGCCGGCTCCTCGTCGCGTTCGCGCCGCGCGCGAAACTCGAGGGAGAGCGGGACGCCTTCGAAATCGGCGTGACGGCGGATCGTGTTCTCTAGAAAGCGCTTGTAGTGCGACTGCACAAGCTCGGGGTCGTTGCAGTGGAAGAGGAAGAGCGGCGGGTGCGTTGCCGGTTGCGATGCGTAGTAGATCCGGAAGACCCTCCCGCCGGTCACTTGCGGCGGATGCGCGAGGACCGCGCGGCGGATCAGCGTGTTGAGCTCCGGCGTCGGAATGCGGCGATCGAGATTCTCGGCTACGCGTGCGACGAGCGGCATCAGGCTGCCGAGCCGGCGCTGCGTCTTCGCCGAGAGAAACGTGATCGGCGCGAACGTTGCAAACGGCAACTGCTCGCGTATGACGTTGGAAAGCTCGCCTTGGCTGAAGTCGCCGCCCTGCTCGCGCACGAGATCCCACTTGTTTCCGACGACGATGAGCCCCTTGCGTTCTTCGATCGCGATCCCCGCGAGACGGCGATCCTGCGCCATGATGCCGCTCATCGCATCGAAGACGAGCAGCGCGATGTCGCAGCGCGCGATCGCTGCGAGCGAGCGGAGCGCGGCGTAGTACTCGATCGCGCCGTGCGCCTCGGGCTTCTTTCGAAAGCCGGCCGTATCGACGAGACGGTACGCGCGGTCGTGCCAGTCGAAGATGCCGTCGACCGCGTCGCGAGTCGTTCCCGGAATCTGCGAAACGAGCGACCGTTCTTCGCCGAGCAGCGAGTTGACCAGCGAGCTCTTGCCGACGTTCGGGCGTCCGATTACGGCGAGCGCGAGCTCTGCCGCGTCGAACGCTTCGGCGGGCTGCGGCGGCAATCGCTCCACGATGCGGTCGAGTAAGTCGCCGGTGCCTTCGCCGTGGATCGCCGAAACGGCGATCGGCTCGCCGAAACCCAGTCGCCCGAACTCGGCGTGAACCGCGGCGGCGGCATCGGCAGCCTCGGCCTTGTTGGCGACGAGCACGATCGGTTTCTGCTTGCGGCGGAGGATGCGCGCGACGTCGTCGTCGAGGGGATGCAGTCCCGTTTGCGCGTCCACGACCATCATGATGAGGTCGGCTTCGTCGGCGGCCGCTTCCGCCTGGCGGCGCGTTGCCTCGGCGAGCTCCGCGCCGTGCGCGACGTCGGCCCCGGGATCGATGCCGGCGGTGTCCACGAGGCTAAATTCGCGGGCGCGCCACTCGCACAGGGCGTAGAGCCGATCGCGCGTGACGCCGGGGCTGTCCTCGACGATCGCCAGCCGGCGGCCGATCAGACGGTTGAAGAGCGCACTCTTGCCGACGTTCGGCCGACCCACGATTGCGACCGTCGCCGGGTGGAGCATCTCGGCCCCTTCGCGAACTGCGTTCTCCGAGCATGCCCAGCGTCTACATCGAAACCTTCGGCTGTCAGATGAATGAGGCCGATTCTCGTTACATCGTCGAGCGAGCGGCCGAGGCTGGCTACACGATCGCCTCGGCGGCGGAAGAAGCGAGCGTCCTCGTTCTCAACACCTGCACCGTTCGCGATAGCGCGGAACGGCGCGCTTACGGCCGGATGAACCACTTCAAGGCTCTCACCGGCGGAGACCGCCGCCGGCGCCTCGTCGTGACCGGCTGCCTCGCCGAGCAGGACCGCGATCGCATGCGGCGCCTCGCCCCTCATGTCGACGCGATCTTCGGCACGCGCGAGCTCGCGAGGCTCGGCGATCAGCTCGCGGCGTGGAAGCCGACGTTCCGAAACGACGTTGCGGCGACGTCCGACGCTGCGACCGACGACATGCTGCGCTTCGCGCTCGGCGGAACGGCCGGCGGCATCGCCGGGCCCTTCTCGCACCTGCGCGCCTTCGTCAACGTCCAGCGGGGATGCTCGTACTACTGCACCTTCTGCATCGTTCCACAGGTGCGCGGCCGCTTCGATCACCGTCCGGCCACCGCGATCGTTGCCGAGGCGTCGTCGCGAATCGCGGCGGGCGCGCGCGACATCACCCTCGTCGGACAGACCGTCAACGCATGGCGCGATCCCGCGACGGGCGCGGACTTCGGCGACCTCTGCGCGACCGTTGCGCGGCTGCCGAATTTCGAACGCTTGACGTTCATCTCGCCGCACCCAAAGGATTTTACCGAGAAGATCCTCGACGATCTCGCGGCGATACCGCAGCTCAATCCGCGCATCCACCTTCCGCTCCAATCCGGAAGCGACGCCGTCCTGCGGCGGATGAACCGCAAATATACCCTCGCGAAGTTCGACGAGGTCGTTCGGGCGATTCGCGCGCGCATACCGCAGGCGGCGATTACGACCGACCTCATCGTCGGCTTCCCCGGCGAGAGCGAGGCCGATTTCGAGCAGACGCTCGCCTATGCGGGCAGCGGCGTCTTCGCGAACGCCTTTACCTTTATCTACTCGATACGGCGCGGCACCCCGGCGGCGCGTTGGGAGCAGGTAAGCCGCGAGGTCGCCCACGACCGCTTCACGCGGCTCGTCAACGCGCTCAACGCGGCGACCCGAGCCTATCACGATCGGAAGCTGGGGCAGACCGTTCGCGCGCTGATCTCCGGCGATTCGAAGAAAGACCCGGCGCGATTGACCGCCAAGGCGCTCGACAACGTGACGATCGTCGCGCCGAAGCCGCCGGACTATCCGCAAGCGCGGGCTGACGAGGCGCATCCGTATGCGGACTCGCCGTGGCTCGACGTCGCGGTCGAGACGGCGCACGTCTGGGGGTGCGCCGGAAGGGTTGTCGCTCGCGCGCAGCGGTTCGATGCGGCCGGCACGCCGGTGCCGCGCCCGGTGCTCAGCCTCATCTAGGTGGCGGCCTAGATGGCGGCCGGCGCCAAGTTCTCGCCGATGCTCGAGCAGTACTTCGGGATGAAGGCGAAGCACCCCGAAGCGGTTCTGCTCTCGCGGGTCGGCGATTTCTACGAAGCCTACGGCGAGGACGCGGAGATTGTGGCCCGCGCCTTGCAGATCGCGCTGACGAGCAAGGAGGCCGGCGCGGGCAAGCGCGTTGCGATGGCGGGCGTTCCGCACCACGCGCTCTCCGGATACCTCGCGAAGCTCGTGCAGCAACGGTTCATCGTGGCCCTCGCCGAGCAGTTGGAGATCCCGCAGCCGAATCGCCTCGTTCGGCGCGAGGTCGTCCGGCTCGTCACGCCCGGGACGTTGATCGAAGACCAGCTGCTCGAAAGCAAACAGAACAACTATCTCGCCGCGGTCGCGATGGTGGACGATACGATCGCGCTGGCGTACGCGGACGTCTCGACGAGTTACGCCGCCGCGACGGCGATCGGCGGCGACGATGCCTACGACGAGCTGCTTGCGGAGCTGGCGCGGATCGGGCCCTCGGAGATCGTCGCCGACGTTCCCGCCGAGGTGCGCGCGACGCTGGCGACGGCGGTTGAAGGCCTCGGTGCGCGTCTCGCAACGCCCGGCCTCGGCGTCGTCGACGCGCGCAGCCGCGCGGGCATCGACGGCTTCTCGCTCGACGAATCGCTTGCGATGCACCGTGCGCTCGAGGCTCTCGGCGCGTTCGTGCGCCGAACCGGCGTCACCAACGGCGCGAGCGACGCGGCCGAGCCGCAATTCTATCGCCGCCGGCAGTTCGTCGATCTCGATCCCGCCACGCGGAAGAACCTCGAGTTGACGCGCGCGCAGGGGGCGAATCCCCGCGCGACGCTGCTTGCAACGCTCGACCTCTGCGTCACATCGATGGGATCCCGCATGCTGGCGCGCTGGATCGTCGCACCGCTCGTCGATCGCGACGCGATCGCGGCCCGCCAGGAGGCCGTCGCCGCGCTCATCGCCGAGCACGCCCGCCGCGAAACGATTCGCGAGATCCTCAAAGGCGCGTTCGATCTCGAGCGGATCGCGCAGAAGGCTCGCTATCGCCGCGCGACGCCGCGCGACCTGGCTTCGCTTCGGCGGACGCTCGAGATCTTGCGGCCGCTGCGGCAGGCCGCGCCCGCGTCGCTCCGGGCAATCGTCGAGCGCATCGGCGATTTCGACGAGATGCTCGCCGATCTGCAAGCGACGCTCGTCGACGACCCGCCCGCGCAGATCGTCGACGGCGGAGCGATCCGGCCCGAGGCCGATCCGGATCTCGCCGAGTGCATTCTCCTGCGGACCGACGCGCGGTCGCAGATCTCCGAGTTGGAGCGGCGCGAGCGCGACCGGACCGGCATCAAAAATCTCAAAGTAAAGTATGCAAGCCCGTTGGGGTATGCGATCGAGATCGGCAAGAGCTACACCGGCGCGGTGCCCCCGGAGTATCTTCGCAAGCAAACGTTGAGCACCGGCGAGCGATACGTTACCCCCGAGTTAAAAGAGCTCGAGATCGCGATCGCGACCGCGCAGACGCGGCAGGAGCGGCTCGAGCGCGATCTCTTCGACGCGCTCCTCGAGCGAATCGCGGCGAAGGCCGACGACCTATCGCAGGCGGCCACTGCGATCGCCGAGCTCGACGCGCTCGCGGCGCTCGCGCAGTGCGCGGCGGAGCGCGGCTACGTTCGCCCGTCCTTCGTCGAGGAGAGCATCGTCTCGATCGAAGACGGCCGACATCCGGTCATGGAAGCGATTCTCCACGCGAAGTTCGTGCCGAACGACCTCGAACTCCACGCCGGCGAGCAGCGGTTCGTGCTGTTGACGGGGCCGAACATGGGCGGAAAGTCCACCTACCTCCGGCAGGCCGGGCTCCTGGCGATCATGGCGCAGATCGGCTCGTACGTTCCCGCGAAGCGGATGGAACTCGGCGTGATTGACCGCATCTTCACGCGCATCGGCGCCGGCGACGATCTTGCATCGGGAGAATCCACCTTCTATATGGAGATGGCCGAGGCGGCGAATATCCTGCGCCGCAGCACGCAGCGTTCGCTCTTGCTGATAGACGAAGTCGGACGCGGCACCGGCACGCTCGACGGGCTGGCGATCGCGCAGGCAATATGCGAGTTCTTGCTCGGTCTCGAAGAGCAAGCGCCGCTCGTGCTCTTTGCGACGCACTTTCACGAGCTCTGCGCGCTAAAAGAACATTGGAAGCTCGTCGCAAACTTTCACATCACCGCAGTGGAGAACACCGCTCGCGACGGCTCGCCGGTCTTCTCGCATCGGGTGCAGCCCGGAAGCTCGTCGCGCTCGTTCGGCATCGAGGTCGCGCGCATGGCCGGACTGCCGGAAGCGGTCGTCGAGCGCGCGAAGGATATTGCCGACGAGCTCTCCGGCCACGCGGACATCGAAGCGAGAATCCCGCTGCGAAAGAAGTTGCCCAAGCGCTCGTCCGAGCGCCAACTCTCGTTTCTTGGCTAACTCCCGAGCGAGGGGAAGACGATCTGCGCGGTCGAGACGACCGTGAGCACGGCGACGACAACGATCGTCGCCCATGCGATGACGTTCGTTACGGGCCCGTTAACGTAGCGGCCCATGAGCTTGCGGTTATTGACGAGCAAGAGCATGAGCACCAAGACGATCGGAAGCAGGACGCCGTTTGCGACCTGCGAGTAGAAGATGATCGCCAAGAGCGGCGCGTGCGGAATGATGACGATCCCGGCGCCGATCACGATCAAGGCCAGGTAGAAGCCGTAGAAGATCTTCGCCTCACCGAAGCTGTGGTCCACGCCGCGTTCGAATCCGAACGCCTCGCAGACGTAGTAGGCCGTCGAGAGCGGGAGAATCGTCGCCGTGAAGACGGCGGCATTGAGCAGGCCGAGCGCAAAGAGCAGCGAGGCGAACTTCCCCGCGATCGGCGTCAGCGCCACCGCGACGTCGCCGGCGTCGCGTACGACGATCGGGTTCGTCGCGTGCAAGTTGCTGACGTAGATGGTTGCCGCGCAAGCGACGATGATGAAGTACGCAATGACGTCGGCCCAGACGGCGCCGACGGCAACGTCGATTCGAGAGAACTTATAATCCTTTTCGCGAACGCCTTTATCCACGACGGCCGCCTGGACGTAGAACTGCATCCACGGAGAGATCGTCGTGCCGATGACCGCGATGATCATCAGCGTCAACGCGCGCGAGGGCGTGAAATGCGGAACGAACGTGCTGCGAAGGACCTGGTGCCAATCGGGGTGGACGACGAAGGCGCTGACCGCGTAGGCCACGTAGACGAAACAAAACGCAAAGAAGATACGCTCGAGGACCTTATAGGTGCCGCGCGTCACGATCGAAAAGACGAAGACCGCGGCGCCGAGCACGAGGGCGATCTTGAACGCCTCGGCATTGATCGAAGGGAGATAGGTCGCGAAGATGGGCGCCGAGGAAGCGACGCCGGCGAACTCGGTGGTCGTGTTTCCGATATCGCCGAGCACGAACAAGAAGAGCACCCAAAAAGTCACGCGAATGTTAAAGTTCTCGCGTATCAAATCGGCTAGACCCTTGCCGGTGATCGCTCCCATGCGGGCGCACATCTCCTGCACTACGATCAGCACGACGGCGATCGGAATCAGCAGGCAGAGGATGGAATAGCCGAACTGCGCGCCCGCCTGCGAGTACGTGAGGATGCCGCCGACGTCGTTGTCGGCGTTGGCCGTGATGATGCCCGGCCCGACGATCGAGAGAAACATCACGATCGATCGCCAGATGCTGGGGCGTGCCACGTGCGTCGCCGTCACGCTAGCTTACGAGAGCTCGCCAGAAGCTGAAAGTTGGGCCGCGATCGGACTGATTCGCTCGAAGCGTATCGTCGTGGAAGGTATCGTCTTGCCCGAGCCGGTCGCGGAAGTACTCGAGCAGAAGCTTGAAGACTCTTTTCATGGTGGTTACTCCTATTGGTTTACGGTTGGCCGCGCCCACCGAACGAACGCAGCCGAAAATAGCGGCTCTTTTTCGAGCCGTCGTTTGATGCTATTGGGAACGTCGTCCATGGCTTGGCATCACCCCCTTTCAAAAAAAGAAAAACCGTCGCGGCTCCTCGCAGTTCGACGGTTTGAGAAACTCCGGCGCGGCGGACCGCGCTGGCTCCTCACTGTCGAGCTTTAGCACTGCACGCCGTAAGCCCTTCGGCCTTGCTCAGGACCAGCCGCATTAGATTCCGCCTTGATTCGGCGGGATCTGGTCACCCGTTGGGGTCTCTCGACCTTTCCGGGCAGCGGCATCTCTTCGTGCAGACGCCTCACCTAACGAGGAATCCTCGAATAGGATACACCCGCATCGGCGCTTGTCAACCCCGAGTGCCGCTCGCTCTGCGGGGACGCGAACGCGCGAAACGCGAACGGGCTGGCGTGGCAGCGATTGCGGAACTCGACGCGGTAACGATCGGTCAGATCGCCGCGGGCGAGATCATTGACAGGCCGGCCTCGATCGTGAAGGAGCTCGTCGAGAACGCCGTCGACGCAGGGGCCTCACGCATCACGGTTAGCGTCGAGCGCGGCGGTCTCGATGCAATCGAAGTCGTCGACGACGGAAAGGGCATCGCGGCCGGCGACCTCCCGCTTGCGGTGCGGCGGCACGCGACGAGCAAGCTGCGCTCCGCAGACGAGCTCGAGCACATCGCGACGCTGGGCTTCCGCGGAGAGGGCCTCGCGTCGATCGCCGCCGTCTCGCAGACCGAGATCTTATCGAGACAGGCCGAGTGTGCCGTGGGAGCGCGGCTTCGCGCTCACGCTGAAGAGGTCGAGGCCGTCGAACCCTCGCCGGCTCCGGTCGGTACCTCGGTTCGCGCCGCGGCGCTCTTCGAGAACCTTCCGGTGCGCCGCGAGTACCTTCGCTCGCCCAATGCCGAGTTCAATCGGATCTCGTCGTGGCTTGCGAGCTTCGCGCTCGCATATCCGCGGTGCACCTTCACGTTGCGGCACGATGGAAAGGACGTCTGGGTGATGCCCGCGAGCGACGACGAGCGCGAGCGGCTCGCGATGGTCTTCGGGCGACGTGCCGCGCAGACGCTCTTACCGCTCGATGCATCGGCCGCTCGCATGCTCGAAGGAGGGTTGCGCGGATATATCAGCGCGCCGGGGTCCGACAGGCCGGACCGGCGCATGCAGCTGCTCTTCGTGAACGGCAGACTCGTCCGAAACGCGCTCTTGGCGGGAGCGTGGACGAGCGGCTATGCGACGTTTGCGATGACCGGCCGCCATCCGTACGGGGTCGTCTTCATCGATCTTCCGCCCGATCACGTGGACCCGAACGTCCACCCGACGAAGAGCGAGGTTCGTCTGCGCTACGGTGGTCAGGTCTTCGATGTCGTGCGGCGCGCGATTGCCGCGACGCTGAACGCGCACGCGGGTGCGAGATTTCGCGAACAGACCGGCGGCGCCGGCGTAGAGTTCTCGTTCGCGCCGCCCGATCCAGCGGCGACGCCGGCCGCGCTCTTCGAGGCGGGCGTCGAAGCGGCGGTGCGCCCCGCCGGCGGAATGCGCGTGCTGGCGCAACTCGACCGCACGTTTGTTTTGGCCGCCGACGGCGAGGCGCTCTTGCTGGTGGATCAGCATGCCGCGCACGAGCGCATCGCCTACGAAGCGATCCGCGCAGCGGCGCGAAACCGAGCCCCGAACGAGCCGCTCTTGGTTCCGCAGCTCATCGAGCTCGACCCCGTGCAGAGCGCCGCCTTAGACCGCGCCCTCGAGCTGTTGCGCGAAGCCGGGTTGGAGATCGAGCCGTTCGGAGAACGCACGTATCGCGTCGTGGCGACGCCGGCCGGCTACGGCGCGCGGGCGTTCGATCTCGCGGGCTTTCTCGACGACCTCAGCGACGAGCCGAAGCAACGCGACGTCCGCGAGCGGGTCTGGGCATCGTTGGCCTGCCACAGCGTCGCGGTCGCGGGCGAACGCCTCGATCTTGCGGAGATGACGGCGCTCGTCGAGCGACTGCAGCACTGCGAGAACCCGATGCACTGCCCGCACGGCCGCCCGACGATGGTTCGCCTCGGCTCGACCGAGATCGCGCGCATGTTCAAGCGTGTCTGACGACGTCCTCATCATCGCCGGCGCGACGGCGAGCGGGAAGACCGAACTCGCGATCGAGCTGGCGCGCGAGTTCGATGCCGAGATCGTCGGAGCCGACTCCCGCCAGATCTACCGAGGCATGCCGGTCGGCACGGCCGCGCCTTCGCCGGCGCAGCTGGCCGAAGCGCCGCATCACTTGGTCGGCTTTCTCGATCCGCGCGAGCGATACTCGGCGGCCCGTTTTGCGAACGACGCGCTGGAGACGATTCGCGGGATCCGCGCGCGCGGCAAGCGCGTCGTCGTTGCGGGGGGCACCGGTTTCTATATCCGCGCGCTCACCGGCGGCGTGGCGCTGGCGCCGCAGTACGACGAAGCGCTCCGCAATCGCCTCGCGCTCGAGGCATCGCTTCATCCGTCTGAGTTTCTCCACGCCTGGCTCGAGCGGCGCGATCCGGTGCGAGCGCGCGCGGTCGCCGCGACCGACACCTACCGCGTCCTGCGCGCGCTCGAGATCGCGTTGGCCTCGCCGGGGGCGTCGCCGGAACGGCCTCGGTCGATCGCCGGCGACGGCATCGGCTATGCCCTCGTCTTTCTCGACGTGCCGTGGAGCGAGATCGACCGGCGCATCGCGCTGCGCACCCGACGGATGCTCGAGACGGGTTTGATCGAGGAGGCCGAGCGAATCGGTGAGGAAGCGGTTGCGGCGAGCGCGGTCGGATATCCGCAAGCGCTCGGCTATCTCCGCGGTTGGAGCACGAGAGACGAGCTGCGCGAATCGCTCGACCGGGCAACGCGGCGCTACGCGCGCCGGCAGCGCGCCTGGTTCCGCGGCGAACCCTCGACGCTCTGGCTCGCGCCGGAGTCCGTGCGGAGTGTGGTACGGGAAAAGCTCCGTTGGTCTGCGAAGCGCGATTGATGCACGTCACGAAGATGCACGGCGCTCGCAACGATTTCGTCGTGATAGATCGCCGCACGCCCTTCGAACTCGCGCCGGACGACACGTTTGCCGCGTTTGCGGCCTGGGTTTGCGATCGGCGCGCCGGCGTCGGCGCCGACGGCGTGATTCTTCTCGAGCGGTCCCGCGTCGCGGACGTGCGCATGCGCACGATCAACGCCGACGGGAGCGAGGCGGAGATGTGCGGCAACGGCGCGCGCTGCGCCGCTCGCTGGCTCGACGAGGCGGGAGAAGGCGAGCGCATCGCCTTCGAGACCGACGCGGGAATCGTTCGCACCGAAGTCGTCGCACGCACGCCCGAGTATCTCGTCCGCGTCGCGATGGGAAAGCCGATCGTGGCGTCGGCCTCGCTGGCGGGGATCGGCGACGTCACGCTCGTCGACGCGGGCAACCCCCACGTCGTCTTCTTTCGCGATCGCGTCGAGGCCGTCGATCTCGAGCGGATCGGCCAAGCGCTGCAGCGCGAGCGATGCTTCCCGCACGGCACCAACGTGCACGTCGCAGCGCGCGATGGACGCTCGCTGCGCGTTCGTCACTGGGAACGCGGCGTCGGATTGACGATGGCGTGCGGAACCGGTGCGGTCGCCTGCGCCGCTGCCGCCGTGCAACACGAGATGGCAACCTCGCCGGTCGCGCTCCTCGTTCCCGGCGGGCGCCTCGTCGTCGAGTTCGACCCGTCCGGCGAGGCGTATCTCATCGGTCCGGCGGTGCGCGTCTTCGACACCGAGCTGGATGCCGGCGCAGGCGCGCGGTAAGCCGGCGTTCGCCGGGCTCGCTTCTTGCGATGCCCGCGGCGCGATCTCGTTCGACGAGAGCCTGGTTCCCCTGGCGGACGGCGGCGTCGTTCGCGAGGCGACGCGCGAGGAATTGATTCCCGCACCGCCCGGCACGTTCGAGATGGTCTTGCCGGGGCGCAGCCCGCTGACGACGATCGGGCCGATCGCGGGGCGCAACGCAATGGCCGTCGCGCTCCCCGCCGGGTACACGCGGCTTCTGCTGCCGGCGTTCGCGCAAGCCCGCGACGCGCCCGCGTTGCCGCTCTTCGGATACTCCTTCGCCTGCGTCGTGGACGATCGGTTGCACGTCGCCGCGATGCGAACCGACGAGAGCGAGGATTGGGAGCCTCGCCGTTTCGCGGCGGGAGAACTGGAAGGCATCGTCGCGCGCGGGATCGAGCGGCGCCCGAATAACCGCGTGCTGCGGCAAGTCGCGCTCTGCTCGCGCGAGTACGGCTGTTTCACGGCGCAGAACGTCTTTTTGGGGCGCGGCGAAGCGGCGCTTCCGGTATCGCCGAGGTGCAACGCGCGCTGCATCGGCTGCATCTCCGAGCAGGAGCCCGACGCGGGCGTTCCGTCGCCGCAGGCGCGCATCGCCGCCGAGGCGGACGCGCAAGAGCTCGCCGAGGTTGCCGTCGACCATCTCGAGCGCGTGGAGGACGGGGTCGTCTCGTTCGGACAGGGGTGTGAGGGAGAGCCGCTGTTGCGCTCGATCGCGATCGCGCGCGCGATCGAAGCGATCCGCCGCAAGCGTTCGAACGGAACGATCAATCTGAATACGAACGGCAGCCGCCCCGCCGAACTCGAGCGTTGCATCGAGGCCGGACTCGATGCCGTCCGCATCAGCCTCAACTCGTTTCGCCCGCGCGTCTACGCCGCGTACTATCGCCCGCAGGGCTACGGGCTCGAGGAGGTCTTCGCGTCGGTCCGGTATGCAATCGCGCGCGGACTGCGAGTCAGCCTGAACCTCTTGACGCATCCGGGCGTCACCGACGACGAAGAGGAGCTCGCCGCGATGGAGGCGTTCTTACGCGACGCGCCGGTCGCGATGGTGCAGACGCGGACGCTCAACATCGACCCTGCGATCTATTTCGCAGCGGTCGGCCGTCCCCGTCGCGCCATCGGAATGCGCCACGCGATCGAACGGATCGCCGCCCTCTCGCGCGTCGGCAACTTCACCCACACGCATTAACGCGCGACGTGAAACTCTGGCAGATCCTGCTCGTCGTCGCGCTGGGGGTCGGTTACGGTCTCATCGAGCCGGGGCGTCTGGCCTACGCGTTCGGCCACGCGACGCTCTACGTCTTTCTCCCCGCCCTCCTCTTCGAGGCGGCCTGGAACCTTAACTATCGCGCGATCCTGCGGCAGTGGATTCCGATCGCTGCGCTTGCCGGACCCGGCGTCGTGCTGACGGCTCTGATCGTCGCCGCGGCCCTCGCGATCGTGCGCGTTCCGTTCGGGCCCGCGCTGCTTGCGGGCGCGATTCTCAGCGCTACCGATCCGATCGCGGTCGTGGCGATCTTCCGGCGGCTGCGCGTTCCCAAGACGCTCGTGACGATCGTCGAGTGCGAGGCGCTCTTTAACGACGCGGTCGCGGTCGCGATCTACCGCGGTACGCTCGTCGCGCTGACGCTCGGCGCCGCCGGTGCCGGAGGGATCGCGCTCGTCGCCCTCGACACGCTTGCGGGCGCGGTCGCCGGCACGGCGCTGGGGATCGCGATCGCCTTCGTCGCCGCGCGCGCATTACGGCGGACGCGCGACGTGCGGCTGCAGATAGCGGCGACGGTTCTCTGCGCCTACGGCGCGTACTTCGCGGCCGAGTATCTCCACCTGTCCGGCATCTTCGCGACGATCGCGTGCGGCATCGCGTTGCGGTACTTCGAGCGTTCGTGGCTGACGTTGCGCATCGCCGAAGACGTCAACGCGTTCTGGGACCTCGCGGCGCTCGTCGCAAACGTTCTCGTCTTTTTCATGGTCGGCGCGGCGCTGCAGATCGGCAGGATCGCGGAGGAACCGGTCTTTACCGTAGCGTGCATCGCGGCGGTCGCCGTGGCGAGATTCGCCGTTGCCGCGTTTCTCTTACCCGGCCCCTATCCGCGTTCGTGGATGGCCGTCGTGCGCACGGCCGGAGTGCGAGGCGGGCTTTCGCTCGCGCTCGCACTCGCTATTCCGGCGTCGTTTCCCTATCGCGAAGCGATCGTCGACGCGACCTTCGCGGTGGCGCTCGCGACGCTCGCGGCGGGCGGGCTCACGATGGAGCGAGCCGCGCGCCGCACCCTCCGTCAGACGCCGAGCGGGTAGGCTTCTTCGCCGTGAAGGGCGACGTCGAGCCCGTGCTCCTCTGCGACCTCGTCGACCTTGACGCGCGTTACGAGGTTGATAGCCCAGAGCATGCCGTACGTGAACGTAAAGGCCCACGCGCTGCACGCCGCGGCCGCGACGAACTGCTTGAGCAGAAACGACGGGTTTCCGCGGAGCAGGCCGTCGGCACCGTTCGGATTCCATAGCGTGGAAGCGAAGACGCCGAGCAGGATGATGCCCAAGCATCCGCCGACACCGTGGACGCCCCAGACATCGAGCGCGTCGTCCCAGCCGAGTTGGTTCTTCAGCGCGACCGCGAAGTAGCAGACCACGCCGGCCGCGATGCCGATGATGACCGCCGTCGTCGGCGAGACGTATCCGGCGGCCGGCGTGATCGTCGCGAGGCCGGCGACCGCGCCGGTGAGAAGTCCGACGAACTTCGGCTGTCGTCCGCGAGTCCACTCGACGAGAAGCCACGCGACCGCCGCAAACGACGCGGCGATGTCGGTGTTGAGGAACGCCGACGCCGTGACGGCGTCGACGCGCAACTCCGAGCCGGCGTTGAATCCGTACCATCCGAACCAGAGCAAACCCGTCCCGAGCGCGATGAGCGGAACGTTGTGCGGTCTGTTGTCGACGACGTGGCGCCGTCCCACATAGAGAACCGAGGCGAGCGCCGCGAAGCCGGCCGACGCGTGGACGACGATGCCGCCGGCAAAGTCGAGAACGCCCCACTTTGCTAAGATTCCGTCGGGGCTCCACAACATGTGGACGAACGGAAAGTAGACGAAGATCAGCCATCCGGTGAGGAACCAGAAGTACGCCTTAAACGTCACGCGGTTGGCGAAGGCTCCGGTGATCAATGCGGGTGTGATGATCGCAAACATCATTTGGTACGCGATGTGCACGACGAGCGGGATGCCGGCGTTGTTGCCGGTGAACATCGTATGGAGCGTCACTCCGCGTAGGAGCGCGTAGGTCCCCGGGTTGCCGATGACGCCGTGCCAATCCGGTCCGAAGCTTTCGGAGTAGCCGAAGGCGAACCACAAGACGGTCGTCCATCCGAGCGACATGAAGCTCTGCATCATGATCGTCAGGACGTTCTTCCGCTGGACCAAGCCGCCATAGAAGAACGCGAGCCCGGGCGTCATGAGCATGACGAGGCTCGCGCAGAGAAGCATGAAGCCGGTGTTGCCGATATCCACGGGAGGCGATGCTGTATTCATGATGCGGCGTTAGCCGCGTTCGGCGTTTTTCCCGCCTCGCGCCGACGGCGCTAGTTCATGAACGAGAGGCCGCCGCCTATGTAGTGCTGGCGCTGGCCGTCGATCGTCGTCGGCGAGAAGCCGTACTCGACGTCGAACTGCACGTGGTTGCCGAAATCCCTCTGATAGATGAAATCCAGGAGACTCTTCGACGGCAGGCCCGGTCCGCTTGCCGAAAAGTAGGCGTACTCCGCCGAGATCTGCGACGGACCGCCCGGGAGCGCAGCGCTCAGTTCGAGACTGGGAACGAACGCGAAGTACGACTGCGCGAGGCCGGCGGCGTTCGCGGCGCTGAACGCGTTGAAGCTCAGCGTGCCCGCGAGGCTGAACTCCGAGTTGATTGCGTACGCGCCGTCGAGATCGCCGGTGAACTGCGCGTTGCCCGCGGTGAACGCCTTGCTGCCCGTCGGCATCGTGACGGCGCCGTAGATGCCCCACCATCCGCTCGCGCTATATCCGAGTTCGTACCGCGACGCGAGGCTAATGTCGGTCGCGCCGGTGATCCGGGGCTGCCCGACCGACGACGTCTCGGCGCTGGGAAAGCCGAATTCGAAGTCGAGGTGAGGGTCGAACGTTCCGACGCGCAACACCGACTGAGGATAGAGCGCGCTGCTGCCGCCGCCGGTTCCCGTCGTCGTCGTATTCGTGTAACCGTTCTCCAGCAGGACGTGGCCGGGCCGAACGGTGCAGACGCCGGTGGTGACCGTCGGCCGATTGACGATCGAGAGCAGCGAGCCGCAGGGATCGGCGGGAGCGCTTGGGGTTGGACTCGGCGCCGGAGCCGGCGAGGCTTGTGCGGCCGCGTTGGCGCACGTCGCGGCGAGGCTCGACACGAGGCCTGCCGTCGCGATGAGACGATGCATCATATGGCCCTCATTATAGAGCGGCGTGCCTCTGCCTCGTATCCGCCGTTCGGATCATCCGATCGGCGGATGGCGCGCCGCAGCGGCCCCCGGTATCCTAAAGTCGTGCTGATCGAGATCGCCGTCGTCGCCCTGACGATCGTTTCGTTCGTGCTCCTCGAGCTCTACGTTGCGGGCTGCGAGAGGGTTTAGCGTGGGATTCGACGATACGGTCGGCCTCATTCTGACGATCGCCGCGCTTGGCTACCTCGTCGCCGCGATGCTCCGCCCGGAGCGGTTTTGAGATGACGGCGATCGGCTGGATTCAGGCCGGCGTCTTCTTTGTGATCGTCCTCGCGCTCACCAAACCGCTGGGCTCGTACATGGCGCGCGTCTTCGAGGGCGAGCGTACGTTGCTCACGCCGGTGCTCCGGCCGCTCGAGCGGCTCGTCTATCGCCTCTGCGGAGTGCGCGAGGACGAGGAGATGACGTGGTATGGCTACGCGCTCTCGATGCTCGCGTTCTCGCTGATCGGGCTCGTCTATCTCTACGTGCTGCTGCGCACGCAAAAATGGCTCCCTTTCAATCCGGCGCACGTCGACAACATGACCCCCGATCTCGCGTGGAACACCGCCGTCAGCTTCACGACGAACACGAACTGGCAGTTCTACTCGGGCGAGACGGCGATGAGTTATCTCTCGCAGATGGCCGGCCTGGCCTGGCATAACTTCGTCTCGGCTGCAGCCGGCATCGCGATCGCGGTCGCGGTCGTACGCGGCCTCGTCAGAACGACGACGAAGACGCTCGGAAACTTCTGGGTAGACCTCACGCGCTGCTCGCTCTACGTGCTGCTCCCGCTCTCGATCTTCGTCGGGCTCTTTCTCGTCTCGCAGGGCGTCCCACAGAACTTCCACGCATACGACAGCGTGAAGTCGCTCGAGGGCTTCGCGCAGACGATCACCGGCGGCCCGATGGCCTCGCAAGAGGTCATCAAGGAGCTCGGCACCAACGGCGGCGGATTCGTCAACGCGAACTCCTCGTCGCCGAACGAGAACCCGAATCCGCTGACCAATCTCGTCGAAATGCTGCTGATCTTCTCGCTCGGCGGCGGGCTGACGTACATGTACGGCAAGATGGTGCGCGACACGCGGCAAGGTTGGGCGATCTTTGCAGCGATGGCGATTCTCTTCTTTGCGGGATTCTCGGTGGCGTACTGGGCGGAGGCGGCGGGAAATCCGCTCGTGCATCAACTCGGCGTGGCCGGCGGCAACATGGAGGGGAAGGAGTGCCGCTTCGGCATCTCGGCCTCGGCTCTCTTCGCGACGGTGACGACCGACACGTCGTGCGGTGCGGTGAACTCGATGCACGACTCGTTCATGCCGCTGGGCGGATTGATTCCGCTCGTGGACATGCAACTCGGCGAGATCGTCTTCGGCGGCGTCGGCAGCGGCCTCTACGGCATGATCGTCTTCGTCGTGCTGACGGTTTTCATCGCCGGCTTGATGGTCGGCCGGACGCCCGAATTGTTGGGGAAGAAGGTCGAGCGCCGAGAGGTGCAGTTTGCGATTCTCGCCGCGCTCGTGACCCCGATCCTCTCGCTCGTTCCGACCGCCGTGGCCGCGGTCGTTCCGGCGGGCACGGCGACGCTCAGTAACGCCGGTCCGCATGGGTTTTCGGAAATTCTCTACGCGTTCACCTCGACGAACGCGAACAACGGTTCCGCGTTTGCGGGCTTGGGCCCGAGCCTCTTCTATAACCTACTTACGGGCGTCAACATGATGTTCGGCCGCTTCGCCGTGGCCGTTCCGGCGCTCGCGTTGGCCGGTGCGTTCGCCGGCAAGAAGTCGGTTCCCGAGAGCGTCGGCACGTTCACGACGCACTCGGGGATATTCGTTGCCCTGTTGATCGGCGTGATCGTCATCGTCGGCGCGCTGACGTTCTTGCCGGCCGACTCGCTCGGGCCGATCGTCGAGCACTTGCTGCTCGGCCAAGGAAAGACGTTTTAATGCTGAGCCGGCGACGTTTGGAACGCCGACCGAGAGCGCGCTCTCTTTTCGATCGCGCGATCGTCTCGCGCGCGCTCGGCGATGCGTTCAAGAAGCTGGATCCGCGCTGGCAGGCGCGCAATCCGGTGATGTTCGTCGTCGAGGTCGGAGCGGCGGCGACGACGATCTTCTTCACGCGCGACGTTCTCCGGCACGGCGGAACGGCGGGCTTCGACTTCGCCATCGCCGCGTGGCTCTGGTTTACGGTGCTCTTCGCGAACTTCGCCGAGGCGGTCGCCGAGGGGCGCGGTAAGGCGCAAGCCGACGCGCTGCGGCGCACGAAATCCGACACCTACGCGCGACTGCTGCGCGATGACGGAACGGAGGAGCGAGTCGCGGGCGCCTCGCTGCGCAAGGGCAACCGGTTCGTCGTCGAGGCGAACGAGATCATTCCGGCCGACGGCGAGGTGCTCGAGGGCGCCGCAACCGTCGACGAGTCGGCGATCACCGGCGAGTCTGCGCCGGTAATTCGCGAATCCGGCGGCGATCGAAGCGCAGTCACCGGCGGCACGCGCGTCCTCTCGGACCGCATCGTCGTGCGCGTTACCGCCGATCCGGGCGAGAGCTTCTTGGATCGCATGATCCGCTTGGTCGAAGGCGCGCAGCGGCAGAAGACACCGAACGAGATCGCCTTATCCATCCTGCTCGCCGGTCTGACGATCATCTTTCTCATCGCGGTCGCGACGCTCGCGCCGTACTCCGTCTACGCCGGGACGCACCAGAGCGTGACCGTCTTAATCGCGCTGCTCGTCTGCCTGATACCGACGACGATCGGCGGACTTCTCTCCGCGATCGGCATCGCGGGCATGGACCGCGTCATGCAGCGCAACGTGCTGGCGATGAGCGGCCGCGCAGTCGAAGCCGCCGGCGACGTCGACACCCTCTTGCTCGACAAGACCGGGACGATCACGCTCGGCAATCGTCAGGCGGTCGAGATCGTCACCGCGGCCGGCATCGATCCAAAGGATGCGGCGCGCATCGCCTACCTCTCGTCGCTCGCCGACGAGACCCCGGAAGGACGTTCGATCGTCACCCTCGCGCAGCAGCTCGGCTCGCGCAACGGCGGAGCGCCCGAGGGCTCCGTATTCGTGCCGTTCAGCGCGTACACGCGCATGAGCGGCCTCGATCTCGTCGACGGAACGAAGATTCGCAAGGGTGCTCCAGACTCTGTGCTCGCGTGGGTGGCGCAAGAGGGCGGGAACGGCGCGACCGACCTCGCTCCCGTAATCGAGCGCGTCGCGCGTGCCGGCGGCACCCCGCTGTTGCTCGCGCACAACACGCTCGTCATCGCCGTTATCTACCTCAAAGATATCCTCAAGCCGAACATGCGAGAGCGCTTCGATCGCCTGCGCGCGATGGGAATCCGCACGGTGATGATCACCGGTGACAACCCGCTGACCGCGGGAACCATCGCGAAGGAGGCGGGCGTCGACGACTTTCTCGCCGAGGCGACCCCCGAGACGAAGATGGAGTTGATCAAGCGGGAGCAAGCCTCGGGCAGGCTCGTCGCGATGACCGGCGACGGAACGAACGACGCCCCGGCGCTCGCGCAATCGGACGTCGGCGTTGCGATGAACTCCGGCACGCAGGCCGCGAAGGAAGCCGCGAATATGGTGGACCTCGACTCGGACCCGACGAAGCTGATCGAGGTCGTCGAGATCGGCAAGCAGCTCCTGATGACGCGCGGCGCGCTGACGACGTTCTCGATTGCAAACGACGTCGCGAAGTATTTTGCGATTCTGCCCGCGATGTTCGCGGTCTCGTATCCGGCGATGGCCGTGCTGAACGTCATGCGTCTCTCGACGCCGCAGAGCGCGATTCTATCGGCGGTTATCTTCAACGCGCTCATCATCGTCGCACTCATTCCGCTCGCGCTGCGCGGAGTCCGATATCAACCGAAGGGCGCCAACCGAGTGCTCTTTGAGAACGTCCTCGTCTACGGCGTCGGCGGCATCATCATTCCCTTCGTCGGCATTAAATTGATCGACGTGATTCTCGCGGCGCTGCACTTGACGTAAGGATCGGACGATGATCAAGAATATGGGCACGGCCCTGCGAGTTACCGTCGTCTCGATCGTCCTGCTGGGACTGATCTATCCGCTCGCGATGACGGGCCTCGCGCAAGTGATCTTCCCGCGGCAGGCCAACGGTTCGCTCGCGACCGCAGACGGCAGGGTGGTCGGATCGTGGATCGTCGGCCAGTTGTGGACGAAGCCGCAGTACTTCCACGGGCGGCCGTCGGCCGCCGGCAAGGGATACGATCCGACGTCAACGGGTGCAACGAACCTCGGCCCGACCTCGAAGAAACTCATCGACGCGACGAAGGCTACGATCGCGCAACTCGAGCGCGAGAAT